>ENA-ORBV01000699-ORBV01000699.1-microbial-mat-metagenome-genome-assembly--contig:-NODE-699-length-76100-cov-9.172777_pt1 | contig 76100 bp, 77 predicted proteins | sample MGYA00237777_ERZ505514 | MGnify/ENA primary metagenome ERZ505514 (study PRJEB26160, sample SAMN06269048) | microbial mat metagenome | isolation source: Oligotrophic lake microbial mat | place...
CTTGTCGCTCCATACAACTGAGTTCGCAACGAGAACAATGCGGGCGCGAATTTCTGGCCTCACCCCTCACCCCTCGCCCCTGAATTTTCATGGCTTTTGAAACTTGCACGTCGTCGGCAGCACCGTGGCCCTTGCCTCGATGCGCGCATCGGTGCGGAAGCCGAAGCCGGTCTTTTCCACGTCGTACTTGACGTCCTTGCCATTGGCGCGCACCAGCGTCGAAATGAACAGCGGCTGGATCACCTGGTGGTTGTCGGCCCTGACCTCGATCTGCCCGGCGTCGTCGTCATACTTGACCGCTTCCATCGCGGTCACGACTTTCAGGGTGTCGGCGGTTTTCGCCTGCTCGATGGCGCGTGCCAGCGTTTCCACAGAATTGCGGATGGACGAGTAATACAGGTCGTCCTTGACGTCCGGGAAGCGCGTGCGATAGGCGACGGTATGTTCGCTGGCGCCCTTGCCGCCGATGTTCGAGTGCCAGGTGGTCACCTGCTTGACATGGCCGGCGCCGGCTTCGCCGAGCGCCGTGACGACACCGCCCGCACCCGTGTAGTAGGTGTAGTAGTCGACCTTGAGCCCCGCCTCCTTGCCTGCCTTGACCAGCAGGGCGAGATCGTTTCCCCAGTTGCCGGTGATCACGCTGTCGGCGCCGGATGACTTGATCTTGCTGACATAGGGCGCGAAGTCCTTCACCTTGCCGAGCGGATGCAGGTCGTCGCCGACGATCTCCACGTCAGCCCGCTTCGTGTTCAGCATGGCACGGGCGGATTTCGCCACAGCCTGGCCGAAGGAATAATCCTGGTTGATCAGGTAGACCTTCCTGATGCCCTTCTGCTGGGCCATGTAGTCGGTAAGCGCCTGCATCTTCATGTCGGCATCCGCATCGAAGCGGAAGTGCCAGTAGTTGCACTTTTCGTTGGTCAGTTGCGGATCGACCGCGGCGTAATTCAGGAAGATCACGGCCTTGTCGGGATTGCGGGCGTTGTGCTTGGCCACGGCATCCGACAGCGCGATTGCCACGCTGGAGCCGTTTCCCTGGGCAATGTAGCGAATGCCCTGGTCGATCGCCTGCTTGAGCACCAGCAGCGCCTCCTGAGGGCTGGTCTTGGTGTCGAACGGCACCACTTCGAGTTTCTTCCCGCCCAGCACGCCGCCGCGCGCATTCACTGCCTCGGTGGCGATCTGGTAGTGGCGCAGGCCTATTTCGCCGATGTTGGCGAACGGACCGCTCAGACCCTCGATGAAGGCAATGCGAACGGTTTCCTGCGCCGAGGCCGCGCATGCGAACCCGCACAGCCACAGGCTCAGTACGATTGTGGACTTCAGTTTCATCAACATGACCTCCTCCTGGAGGGACGTGCGACGCCGCGCCACGGTGCGTTGCCTTACCGACCGTAACCTTTTAGTGGATTCCACGCGGGAGGCGCGATCGTCGGCGTCATACTGGTTATTGATTTATCGGTGTGTGCCACGTTCTTTCGTTTCGCTCGCCGACCTGGTCGAGCGCAGCGGATCCGGCCCGACTGCACGCACTGGATTCTATTCGCAAAGCGGAACCGTTGTAAACCGAGTGGCGGGAATCCGGCGGGCTGCATATTTCCCTTACACGGCAGCGCAGCAATTGCGTGGCCACTCAAGCTGCTAGAATCGGCCACCCAATAATGTACCGGCAAGAGGAGCCCGCGATGCAAGGCCTGATGATGGATATGCCGCTGCTGATCTCTTCGCTGATCAAGCACGCGGACCGCTACCACGGCGACACTGAAATCGTTTCCAGGATGGTGGAAGGCGGCATTCACCGCTACACCTACCGCGACGCTCACCGCCGCACCCGCCAACTGGCGAACGCGCTGGCTGCCCTGGGCGTCAGGATGCACGACCGGGTCGCCACCCTCGCCTGGAACGGCTTCCGCCACCTGGAGGCCTATTACGCGGTGGCCGGCATGGGCGCCGTATCCCATACCGTCAATCCGCGCCTTTTCCCCGAGCAGGTCGTCTACATCATCAACCATGCGGAGGATCGCTACGTCTTCGTCGACCTCACTTTCGTGCCGCTGGCCGAGGCCATCGCCGACAAGTGCCCCGGCGTGAAGGGCTGGATCATCATGACGGACAAGGCGCACATGCCGCCGTCGAAGCTGAAGAATGCGCTGTGCTACGAGGATCTGGTCAACGCCCATAGCCCCGAGTTCGACTGGCCGGAGTTCGACGAGCGGACTGCCTCGTCGCTGTGCTACACCTCCGGCACGACCGGGAACCCCAAGGGTGTGCTCTACAGCCACCGCAGCACCCTCATCCACTGCTACGCGTCCAGTATGCCGGACGCACTGAACATCTCCGCCCGCGACGTCATCCTGCCGGTGGTACCCATGTTCCACGTCAATGCCTGGGGCCTGCCGTACTGCGCGGCCATGGTCGGCGCCAAGATGGTGTTTCCCGGCGCCGGTCTCGACGGGGCGAGCGTGTTCGAGTTGTTCGAGAAGGAGCAAGTGACGGTCTCAGCCGGGGTGCCTACGGTCTGGCTGGGCCTGCTCGCCTTCATGAAGCAGAATAACCACCGCTTCAGCACACTCAAACGCACCGTGATCGGCGGCTCGGCTTGCCCCCCCGCGATGATCCGCAGCTTCGAAACGGAATACGGTGTCCAGGTCATCCACGCCTGGGGCATGACAGAGATGAGCCCGCTGGGTACGGTGAATACCTTCAAGTCCAGGCACGAAGGCTGGGACGGCGAGCAGCGTCTGGCGCTGCAGAACAAGCAGGGCCGGGCCGTTTACGGCGTCGACATGAAGATCGTCGACGATCAGGGCAAGGAGTTGCCGTGGGACGGCAAGGCGTTCGGCGACCTCATGGTGCGCGGCCCCTGGATCTGCAGGGAGTATTTCAAGGCCGAGGGCGGCAACTCACTGAGCAAGGACGAACACGGGCACGAATGGTTTCCGACCGGAGACGTCGCCACGATGGATCCCGACGGCTACATGCAAATCACCGACCGCTCCAAGGACGTGATCAAGTCAGGCGGCGAATGGATCAGCTCGATCGATCTGGAGAATACCGCCATCGGCCATCCCGCCGTAGCCGAAGCGGCAGTGGTCGGCATCCGGCATCCAAAATGGGATGAACGGCCGCTGCTGGTCATCGTCAAGAAAAAAGATGCGCATCTCACGCGTGAAGACATGCTCAAATTCTTCGAAGGCAAGGTCGCCAAGTGGTGGATGCCCGACGACGTGGTGTTCGTTGACCAGCTCCCCCATACGGCGACGGGCAAGCTGCTGAAGACCAGGCTGCGCGAGGACTTCAAGGACTACAAACTTCCCACGGCCTGAAAAGCCGTGAAGGCCGTGAATATCGTGAATGCCGGTCTGAAGCCCTAGAGAGGTATTACGACATTCACGATATTCACGGCTTTTGCGGCTAGTAGCCTTTTTTGCGGTCCACTACACCGAGTGGCTGCTCTCCGCGTTCCAGGCGCCTGATGTTCTCGATCACCTGGATTTCCGCCGCGGCGATGATGGTCGGCGCGGCCGCATGCGGCGTGACGACGATTTTCGGATGGCGCCAGAACGGGTGCGATGCCGGCAGCGGCTCCTCGCGGAACACATCGAGCATGGCGCCGTCGAGCTGGCCGGAATCCAGCGCCGCGATCAGGTCGGACTCGACCAGATGCGTGCCCCGCCCGATGTTCACGACGTAGCTCCCTCTGGGCATGGCGGAGAAGGCGGAGGCATTCAGGATATCCCGCGTCTCTGCGGTCAGAGGCAGGACATTGATGACGACGCGCGACCGGGCAAGGAAATCCTTCAGGCGATCCCGGCCCCCGAACACCTCGACACCTTCCAGCGAACGTGGAGCCCGCGCCCAGCCCGCGACCGGATAACCGCAGGCCGCCAGGCGCGAAGCGACCAGGCCTCCGATCACACCCAGTCCCATCACCCCCACAGGCCAGTCACCGGCGAGCGCCCAGGGAATGCGACGCCAGAGGGAATTTCGCTGCTGCGCTGGGTAGGTCTGCATGTGCCGCTGGAAATGCATTACGGCATACATTGCGTACTCGGCCATCGGTGCCGGCATGCCCGCCCCGAGCAGCCGGATCACGGGAATCGATGCCGGAAGGTCCGGGTCCGACAATACCCCGTCGACACCCGCGCCCAGAACCAGGATGGCTTTCAGATTGGGCAAGCGCGCGAGCAGACCTGGTTCCGGCCGCCATACAAGGGCGTAACGGATGTCTTCCAGCGGCCCGCAATCCGGCCAGATGCGGAAGCCCATGTCCGGAAACGCCCGAGAGAACGCGCGGCGCCAGAGTTCCGGCGGATCGGAGTCGCTGCTGAACAGGAGGGTCACGGCGATACGTTTTTTAGCAGTGGCGTTGATGCTACAGTGCCAGCAGATCGCGCGCCATTCCAGCAAGACATAAAAGGGGAGCAGAAATGAGCAAGCTTTACGCCGCGCCGCAGCGCGCATTCCAGGACATGTTCGACACCCGGCGCATCGCCGATGCCGCCGAGCAGATCATCGTCCACCCGGAAGTGGCGGACGACGAGAAGGCCTTCATCGAAAGCCGCGACATGTTTTTCCTGTCGACGGTCGACGCCCGCGGCTTTCCTACCTGTTCCTACAAGGGCGGCGATCCCGGCTTCGTAAAAGTCGTGGACAAACGCACCATCGCCTTCCCCAGCTACGACGGCAACGGCATGTTCTATTCGATGGGCAACATCCGCGGCAACGCCCGCATCGGCATCCTGTTCATCGACTTCGAAACGCCGCATCGCATGCGCCTGCATGGCACCGCGACCATCGACGAAAACGATCCGCTGATGATGGACTACAAGGACGCGGACATGGTGGTGCGGGTGCGCGTCGAGGAACTTTTCATCAATTGCCCGCGCTACGTTCACCTCTACACCAAGGTCAAGCCTTCGCAATATGTCCCGCGCGATGGGTGCATCACGCCCTACGCGGTGTGGAAGCGCATCGACGCCATCCAGCCTGCGCTTACTGGGCGCGACCAGGGCAAGGCCGAAGGCGCCGGCGGCCTGATTACCATGGATGAGTACTTTGCGAAGGTGGGGAAAGGGGAAGCATGAAGCGCCGTGAATGCCGTGAATAACGTGGCGCCACCGGCGAATCGGAAAACGGTGACTATCGAGAACATTTCAACAGCCTGAGAGCCTCAATGATTCTTGCAGGACAAAGTCCTCACAGACTCCAGACGTGAGTCGTCACGCCATTCACGCCATTCACGCCATTCACGATATTCACGGCTCTTACGGCGCCGTTGTCTCCAGATTGTCGATCAGGCGAGTATTTCCAAGCTTGGCGGCGCCCAGTACGACGAGCGCCTTGTCCTGGGGTTCGGGGCGCATCACGGCGCGCTGATTTCGCACCACAACGTAGTCGACTTGCCAGCCGTGGCGGGCCAGAAGCGCACCCGCTGCATATTCCATTGCTATGAAATTGCGGTCGCCACCGACCACCGCGTCCCGAACGCCGACAATGGCTTCGCGCAAACGGGTCGCTTCATTGCGCTCCGCGGGCGAGAGAAATCTGTTGCGCGATGACAGCGCGATGCCGTCTTCCGCGCGGACCGTTTCCGCCGGAATGATGCGGATGGGCAACGCAAACTGCTCCACAAGCTGGCGCACGATGGCAAGTTGCTGGTAATCTTTCTTGCCGAACACGGCGTACTGGGGCTGCACGGTATTGAACAGCTTCAGCACAACCGTCGCCATGCCGCGGAAATGCCCGGGACGGAAACGCCCCTCCAGTTTATTCGCGACCTTCGGAAGATCCACGTAGAAAGTCTGCGGCTCCGGATACATTTCCTTTTCATCCGGCGCGAACACGATGGTATTGCCGGCAGCCTCCAGCTTCGCGCAGTCGTCGGCGAAAGTGCGCGGATATTTTTCGAAGTCCTCGCCCTGCCCGAACTGCAGCCTGTTGACGAAGATGGTGGTAACCGTGACCGGCGCCTGGGATTTCGCGATGTGCACCAGGCTCAGGTGGCCATCGTGGATGTTGCCCATCGTCGGCACACAGGATACCTCCGGCTCGCGCTTGAGCCGCTCGCGCAGTTCCTTGACTGTTTTGATGACTTCCATGTTGAGGGACGAGGGGCGAGGGGTGAGGGGTGAGGGGTGACCCGGAAAATCCGCGCCTTCCCTCGTGCCTCGTGCCTCGCGCCTCGCGCCCGCCTCCCTTAAAAACTGTGCTCAACGCCGGGGAAAGTCCCGGCCTTTACTTCCCCGACGTAGCGCTCGATTGCCGCAGCGATGGACGGTGAGCCATCCATGAAATTCTTCACGAAGCGCGGCTTCTTGCCCGGATAGATGTCGAGCATGTCGTACAGATTCAGGATCTGCCCTGAACAGTGCACGCCGGCGCCAATGCCGATCACCGGGATCGACAATGCCTCGGTCAGGGATTTCCCGACTGCGGCAGGCACCAGTTCCACGACCATCAGGGCGGCGCCCGCATCCTGCAGAACTTTTCCGGCTGCGACCAGGCGTTGGGCGCCGTCGTCCGTCCTGCCCTGGACCTTCCAGCCGCCGATCGCATGCACCGACTGCGGTGTCAGCCCGATATGTCCGCAAACCGGGATGCCGCGGCTGGCGAGAAATTCGATTTTCGGGGCCATGATCTCGCCTCCTTCCAGCTTGACCATGTGCGCGCCCGCGCTCATCAGCCGGGCGGCATTTTCGTAAGCTTTTTCGGGACTTTGCTGGTAGCTGCCGAATGGCATGTCGCCGAGCACCAGCGCGCGCTGGGTACGTCTGGCCACAATACGCGTGTGATAGATCATCTCGTCCATGGTCACGGGCAGGGTCGAATCGTGTCCCTGCACCGTCATCGCCAGCGAGTCGCCCACCAGAAAAATATCCACGCCCGCGGCATCGAGCAGGGCCGCGAAGCTCGCGTCGGTACAGGTCAGCATGGTGATGCGGTCGTTCTCCTGCCGCATCTTTTGCAGAATACTCGTCGTAACTTTCATGAAAACCTTTTCATGGCAAAAGCGCAAAGGACGCGAAGAAAATCAGAAGCGCCATCTCTGAAAAAAGACTCCATACAGCGTGCCTGCATGCCGCAGGACCTCCCGGATCTCCTTGTCGTTCTTTCTTCGCGTTTTCCTTGCGCCCTTCGCGTTCTTGCGGTTAGACAGCACTATTCCCCGCGACTGAAGAACTCGCGGGGCCCGCGCATTTCCGAAATGCGGCGCAACAGTAGATCAAAATCGCCCGAATCATCAACAAAATTCAGATGGTCGCTGTTCACGATCAGGAGGGGTGCGGCGGAGAACTGGTAGAAGAAGCGGCTGTATGCGTCGCCCAGGCGCACCAGGTACTGCTCGGAGATATTGCGTTCGTAGGCAAAACCGCGCTTGCGCACGCGCTCGACCAGCTTTTCCGGGGAAGCCTGCAGGTAGATGACCAGGTCCGGCGGCGGTGCCTGTGGCATCAGGTGAGAGTAGATCTGCTGGTAGAGGTGCAACTCGTCGTCCGAAAGAGTGAGGCTGGCGAACAGCGGGTCCTTGTCGAGGATGAAATCCGCCACCGTGCCACGGTTGAACAGGTCGATCTGTTTCAGCCCCGCGACCTGTTGCACTCTCTGGAAAAGGAAAAACAACTGGGTTGCCAGTGCATGGCGGCGCGGATCCTCGTAGAAGCGCCCCAGGAACGGATTGGAATCGGGATCCTCCAGCATCAGCTCCTTGCTGAAATGTTCGGCCAGCCTCCGGGCCAGACTGGTCTTGCCTGCGCCGATCGGACCTTCCACCGCGATGTAGCGATGCTTCTCAACCGGCATCGATCAGCTCCACGCTGCTGCGATCCACGCGATCCAGCAAATCCCCCACCCTGCCCTGTCCAGGCACTATTACGTCCGGCGCGATCTCGGCCAGCGGTGCCAGCACGAATGCGCGCTCATGCAGTCGCGGATGCGGCAGCGTCAGGCCATCTTCACGCATAACGCGGTCGGCATACATGAGCAGATCGAGATCCAGCGTGCGTGGCGCATTGGGCAGCGAGCGCCGGCGGCCGTGCCTGATCTCCAGGTCCAGCAGCGCATCCAGGAGCGGGCGCGCATCCAGGGCCGTTTCGAGCCGCGCCACGGCATTGATGAAATCCGGCTGGTCGAGATAGCCCACCGGCGCGGTGCGATAAAGCGACGAGCGGGAGACGACGCGGCTTCCCGGAAGGCGGTCCAGTTCTTCGAGTGCCTGCAGGACCTGCGATCTGGGGTCGTCAAGGTTGGCGCCCAGCGCCACAAATGCAGTCGTCAAGACCCAGCCTCAGGATTCGGCAGGTTCCGCTGCGGCAGGCGCGTCTCCGCCCTCGCCCCGGGGCTTGCGCCGGCGCCGGCGCCGCTTCGGTCCCCGCTCGGGCAGCAACATCTGCTTGCGGGTTTCCTCGTCCGCTTTCTGGAAGTTATCCCACCATTCCGCGGCCTCCGCTTCCACTTCGCCGCTGTCGCAGCGGAGCACCAGGAAGTCATAGCCCGCGCGGAAGCGCGGATGGTTCAGCACGCTGTAAGGCCGGCGTCCGGAGCGCGCCAGCAGCCGCGGCTGCAGGGCCCAGATCTCCTTCATGTCGGCGCCGAACCGGCGCGGTATGGAAAGTTTCTCGGCCTGCACATGGATGACGTGGTCCATCGCCTTGAACAGCGCCGGCATGGCGCTGAGCCCTTCTTCCTGCGCGATCTTCCAGGCCGCAAGCACTTCATGCCAGAGCAAAGCAGCAAACAGGAACCCGGGCGACACCGGCTTGTCCTCGCGAATACGTTCGTCGGTGCTCTGCAGGGCCATCATCACGAAACGCTCGCCCATCGGCTGGTCAAGGATTACGTCAAGCATCGGCAGCAGGCCGCCGTGCAGGCCTTCATGGCGCAGTTGAAGCAGACAGGCCGTCGCGTGGCCGGACATCAGCAGCTTCATCATTTCCTCGAACAGCCGCGCCGATGGCACATTGGCCAGGAGCGGCGCGAGCCGTTTGATCGGCGCCCGCGTGTCGGATTCGATTTTCAAGCCAAGCTTCGCGGCGAGCCGCACCGCCCGCAGCATGCGTACTGGATCCTCGCGATAGCGCTGTTCCGGATCGCCGATCATCCGCAGCCTGCGCGCTTTCAGGTCAGCGAGGCCATCGCAGAAGTCGAAGATTTCCTCGGTTGTCGGGTCGTAGAACATCGCATTGATGGTGAAGTCGCGCCGCGAGGCGTCTTCTTCCTGCGTGCCGAACACGTTGTCGCGCAGGATGCGGCCGTGCTCGTCGGAACTGCCCTCGGCCGGATCGCTGCCATGCCGCGCCCGATAGGTCGACACTTCTATTGTGTCATCGCCGAACATCACGTGCACCAGGCGGAAGCGGCGGCCGATGATGCGAGAACGCCGGAATGCACCGCGCACCTGCTCCGGCGTCGCATCCGTGGCAATGTCGAAATCCTTGGGTTCCAGGCCGAGCAACAGGTCGCGCACCGCCCCGCCTACAATGTAGGCGGCGTAACCTTTTTCCTGCAGGGTGGTGGTAACGCGCCGGGCACTGGAGCTGATCTTGTCCCGGGTAACCCCGTGCTTGCTGCGGGGGACGACCTGGACTTGTCCGGGTGGCGATGACCGGCCGGAAAAAACCCGGCGTAACAGTTTCCGAATCATCCGGTTGCCGACGAATCCATGGGTGGTAGAAAAATATCGGAGGTAGTAAAGAGGCGCCGCAGAAAGTCTCGCCGCCGAGGGGGGTGGAGGGGAAGGCCGTAAAAGGGGCGATTATACATGCGGCCCCTTGTTCACCGGCGGGACCGGGAGGAACAAACGCTCGCCGCGGACCTCGACAGCGTCCAGCGGGAAGCCATACAGCCGGCTCAGGCGTTCCGCATCCAGCGCCTGTTCGCGCGGACCGGCATCGAAGCGCCCATCGCCTTGCAGCAGCAGAAAGTGATCGCAATAGCGGCTGGCGAACAGCAGGTCATGCAGCACCATGATCACCAGCGCGCCCTGCGTCGCTTCCAGGGCAAGCCGTTCCAGCAGGGCGATCTGGTGCGGAAGGTCAAGATGCTGAAGGGGTTCGTCCACCAGGTAGATGCGCGGGCGCTGGGTGAACAAGGCGGCCGCGCGAGCACGCTGGCGCTCGCCCCCCGACAATGTCGTAAAGGCGCGGCCGGCGAGCGCGCCGAGGTTCTGCGCCGCGATTTCGGCCGCGGCAATGCCTTCGTCTGTCTGGCTCCAGCCGAACACGCCATGCGCATGCGGATGGCGTCCCAGCAGTACATAGTCCCGGGCCGTGCCCCAGAACTCCGTGGTCTCTTCCTGCAGCATAACGCCGATGCGTGATGCCGCATGCCGTCGGGCTATGGAGTGAAGCGCAACTTCGTCCAGAAGCACGCTCCCCGCTTGAGGCGGTTGCAATCCCGCCAGCGTTCGCAGCAATGTCGACTTGCCGCTGCCGTTGCGTCCGAGTATGGCCCAGACCCGGCCGGCGCCGAATTCGAGCGACAGGCCGTCCACCAGTATCCGGCCGGGAAAGGCGACGCGCAGACTCTCAGCGCGCAGCATCGCTTCGGCCCGCCAGGAGCAACAACAGGACCGGCACCCCCAGCAGCGCGGTCAGCACGCCGACCGGGAACTGCAAAGGCGCCCACAGGCTGCGTGCGAAAGCGTCGGCCACCACCAGCAGGCTGCCACCGGCCAGGACGGATGCCGGCAGCAGCCAGCGATGATCGGCAAGCCCCAGCAAGCGCACGAGATGCGGCACGATCAATCCGATGAAGCCGATGGTCCCGCCGACGAGCACTGCGGTGACGGTGGCGACCGCCGCAAGGACATAGAGAAGAATCTCCATGCCGGCCACGGGAACACCGAGGGACAGGGCCTTGGTCCTGCCGAGAGCAAGTACATTGAGCATCCGGGCAAGGGGCAGGATAACGGCCAGCAGAACCGCCAGCACCAGCAAAGCCGGCACCGGATTGCCGGCGTAGCCAAGGTCGCCCATGAGCCAGTACAGCATGCCCTTCACCGCCGTATGCGGCGCGAGCACCAGGATCAGGCTCAGTGCCGCGTTCAGGCCGGCCGCAATCACAACGCCGGTCAGCAACAGGCGATAGGGATTCCATTCACCGCCGCGGAAACTGAGCAGGAACACCGCGGCGGAGGCGCCGATGGCGCCGGCGAGGCCGAGCCCGCTCTGTATTGCGGCGCCAAACCCCAGCAGCATTGCCAGCAACACGCCCAGCGCCGCTCCTCCGGAAACGCCGAAGATGTAGGGATCGGCCAAAGGGTTGCGCAGCAACACTTGCAGAAGGGTACCCGCCAGCGCCAGCAAGCCGCCGCAGGCGAATCCCGCCGCCACGCGCGGCAGGCGCAGCTTCCACACGATGTCCGCCACGGGGCCCGATGCCTTGCCGGAAAAGGCCGCCAGTAGTTCGCCGGCGGGAATCGATACGCTGCCGACTGCGACACTGCCGATCAGGGCAGCAACCGCAAAAAGGGCAATGAGACAAAGGATCAGGCCGCGCTGCATTGTGAGTTTCTGGCCCGCCTCGCGCCAGGAATCAGCGCAGGCTGATGACCGGCCACTCGTTGGCGACCGCGTGCTCCTTGAGCGTCTCGTCCGGATCCACCGCCACCGGATGGCTGACGATGGAAAGCAGCGGCAGGTCATTCAGGGAATCGCTGTAGAACCAGGTTTCCTGGACCGCGTCCCAGTCCAGGCCGTGTTCGTCCATCCAGGCATTGAGGCGCGTCACCTTGCCCTCGCGAAACGAAGGCACGCCATTCACTTTGCCGGTGAATTCTCCGTCTATCTCTTCGGGCTCCGTGGCAATCAGGTTCTCGATGCCGAGTTCACGCGCGATCGGCCAGGTGACGAAACTATTGGTCGCGGTGATGATGACACGGGCATCGTCGGCGTGGCTTTCCACGAGATCGCGCGATTTCTGCGTAATGATCGGCAGTATCCGCTTCTGCATGAAATCCGCGTGCCATTGGTCGAGCTGCTTGCGGGGATGGCGCGCCAGCGGCTTCAGCTGGAAATCGAGGAACTTTGCTATGTCCAGCGTACCGGATTTGTAGGCTTCGTAAAACCTCGTGTTCCTCGCTTCATGGACTTCACGGTCCAGCACGCCCTTTTCGATGAGGAACTGCGCCCACTCGAAATCGCTGTCGCCGGCGAGAAGTGTGTTATCCAGGTCAAACAGGGCTAATCGCATGAAGGTAGTGCGAAGCGGGTCGGCGGGGGAGTCTGGGAGGCGGGAAAAGTATAGCGTAAAAGCATAGCAGCAACGCGTTCACGCTCCAGCCGGCGGCGGGATTTGCTGTTCATCCGGCGCCTCAGACTGCAGTAGCTCACGCAGCAGGGGCAGCGTGATCGGCCGCTTCGCTTCCAGCGAATGCTGATCCAGCGCATCCAGCATGCTCATGAGCGACGGCAGGTCGCGACGAAAATGTCGCAGCAGGTATTCGGCAACGCCGTCGGGAAGGTCGAAAGCCCGTGTGGCCGCATGCCGCTTGAGCGCCGCGATCTTCTCCTCGTCGACCAAGGCATGCACCTGGTATACCAGCCCCCAGCCCAGGCGCGTCACCAGGTCCGGACGCATGGCCAGCTTCGCCGGCGGCCGGCTTCCCGCCGTGAGCACGATGCCCTGCCTCTCGCGAACCGAGTTGTACAGGTTGAAGAAAGCCACCTGCGCGCCGGGCTGCAACCTGTCGACGTCGTCCACGGCCAGTGCCCGCAACGCCGTATCGGCAGGCGGCAATGCCGAACCGGGTCCGACATAGACGGTTCCCATGTTGCGGGCGGCAAACACCCCGGCCATCGCGCGCAGCAGATGCGAACGGCCGCAGCCAGGTTCGCCCCACAGGTAGAAGAAGCGCTCGGCCGATATGCCATCGGCAAGTCCCCGCAGGGCGGCGACGAGCTCGACATTCCGGCCCGGATAGAAATTATCCAGCGAGGGTTCCGGCGGCGGCGCGAGCGTCAGTGCCAGTTGCTTCATCAGGCCTTGCGGAGGCCGCTGTACTCGCCCAGCACGCGATCGACCGCCGTGGCGATGCTCAGCGGCAGCCCGACTGCGGCAGCCGCGGCCAGATACCAGAACAAACGCGCGGGAAAGACAAGGGACATTTGGAGTAAAATTCGCGGCGCATCGCGGGCGCAGTCGGGGCCGGATGCCGGCTGCCACTTTATCCCGAAGACTGCGGTAACTCAACTTGAAAACCGAACGCCCTGCCCCCGCCTCGCTTTCCTATCGCGATGCCGGCGTAGACATCGACGCTGGCGACCAGCTCGTCGAGAACATCAAGCCGTTCGCCAAACGCACGCTCAGGGAAGGCGTACTGGCGGGGATCGGCGGATTTGGCGCCTTGTTCGAAGTGCCGAAAAAATACCGGGAGCCGGTCCTGGTTTCCGGCACCGACGGCGTCGGCACCAAACTGAAGCTCGCATTCGAGACCAACCGCCATGACACCATCGGCATCGACCTGGTGGCGATGAGCGTCAACGACATCCTGGTTCAGGGCGCGGAACCCCTCTTCTTCCTCGACTATTTTGCCTGCGGCAAGCTCGACGTCGGCACCGCAACGAGCGTTGTGAAGGGCATTGCCGCGGGTTGCGAACAGGCGGGCTGCGCGCTCATTGGCGGCGAAACGGCCGAAATGCCCGGCATGTATCCCGCGGGCGAATATGACCTTGCCGGCTTTGCGGTCGGGGTGGTGGAGAAATCGGCCATCATCAACGGCACCGACATTGCGCCCGGAGACGTGGTTTTGGGGCTCGCCAGCAGCGGCGTCCATTCCAACGGCTACTCGCTGGTGCGCAAGGTGATAGAAAATTCCGGGGCGGACCTGTCATCCTCTTTCGAGGGCGGGACGTTGGGGGATGCATTGCTAGCGCCGACCCGAATCTATGTGAAGGCCGTGCTGTCGGCGATGCGAAAGGTGCGCATCAAGGGTCTGGCGCACATTACCGGCGGCGGGCTGGTGGAGAACGTTCCGCGAGTCTTGCCGTCCAACGTCATGGCGAAGCTTCGAAAAAACGCGTGGCCGCGGCCGCCCCTGTTCGACTGGCTGCAGAAGAACGGCAATGTGGCGGAAACCGAGATGCACCGCGTGTTTAATTGCGGAATCGGCATGGTCTGCATCGTTGCGGCGGCCGACGCGGAACACGCGATGCAGGCATTGCGCGACGGCGGCGAAACCGTGTATTGCGTCGGCGAGATTCATGGCCGGGGCGATGGCGAACCGCAGACCGTAGTGGCCTAGCGCGGGGCGATGAAACGCATAGTCATCCTGATTTCAGGCCGCGGCAGCAACATGCAGGCGGTGCTCGATGCAAAGCTCGACGCAACCGTAGCGGCGGTTATCAGCAACAATCCGGCGGCGGGCGGCCTGGAACTTGCGCGCAGCCGCGGCGTGGAAACCGTTGTAGTGAACCACCGCGAGTACCCTGACCGCGCGAGTTTCGACTTGGTTCTCGGCGACAGAATCGCGTCCTACCAGCCCGACCTGATCGTGCTCGCCGGATTCATGCGGATACTGACACAGGCTTTCATCGAACGATTCAATGACCGGATCATGAACATTCATCCCTCCCTGCTGCCCGCCTTCCCCGGTATGGACACTCACCGGCGTGCGCTGGAGAAAGGTGTCAGGCTGCATGGTTGCACCGTGCATTTCGTAACGCCGTTCCTGGACAGCGGCCCCATCATCATCCAGGCTGCGGTGTCCGTGCTGCCTGGCGACGACGAACCGCGGCTCGCAGCCCGCGTCCTGGAGCAGGAACACAAGGCCTACCCCCTCGCGATCCGCTGGTTTCTCAATGGCCGGCTGGCCATCGAGAACGGCCGTGTGCGTGTTTCCGGCGATTGCCGCTACCCCGGCGCATTCATCGCACCCGAACCGGCATGATTCGTTTCCTTCTTTTTATTCTGCTCGCAATGCCGGTCCTGTCCGGCTGGACGGCACAGCCGCCGCAACGCGTGCAGTTGGAATTCGCGGTCTCGTCGGGTTCGATGGACCTGGGCGAAGGACGTGATGTTCTCGAGCATGACGGCAAGAGCTACACCGTTGCGAGCGAACTCAAGACCGTGGGCCTGGCTGCCGTCCTTTACAAGCTGAACATCCGCCGGCAGAGCCGCGGCCTCGTCACCAGGGACGGACTGCGGCCCGTGCATTTCGAAGAAGTGCGCACCCGCAAGCCCAGGCGCGCGGCCGATTTCGACTGGGATGCAAAAACGATCAAGCTGACCGACGGCGACAAGGTGGAAACGCTGCCACTGCCGGACAACACCTTCGACCAGACCAGCTTTACCTATGCGTTCGCGTTCAAGGCTTCGCTCGACGAGCTGCCGCCGGTAACCCTGACGGACGGACGCAAATTATCAGACTACAAGTATCAGGTTCTTGGCAAGCAAACCCTGAAGACTCCGCTCGGCGAACTCGAAGCGCTTCATATCCGGAAAGTGCAGGACGCCGACGACAAGCGCGGCTTCGAGGTCTGGCTCTCGGTCGAACACCATCATTTGCCCGTGCGCATCCGTTACGTCGAGAAAAACGGGCAGGTCGTGGACTCGACCATCACCCGCATCACCTACCAGTAATGCAGCCGGGCCCGGCGTTGGTCATGGCCGCGACGGCTGCAGTGGACCTGGTGCTGCCGCTTGCGCATCCTGCCGACGCTGTCCTGCGCAATTTTTTTACGACCCATCGACATCTGGGCAGCAACGATCGCGCCTTTGTCGCCGAAACCGCATTCGCAGTGCTGCGGCACAAGCGCCTGCTTGAGCATCTCCTGCAGCAACTCGAGGTGCAACCGACTCCCCGCAAACTGGTGATTGCCGCGCTGGTCAAGCTGCAGGGACACAGCGTGTCGCAACTCGACCAGACCCTCAAAGGCGAGGAGAGAGACTTGGCGGCGAAGCTTAAAGCGGCCGACGTGGAGTCCCTGCCGCCAGCGGTGCGCCTGAGCCTTCCCGACTGGGTTTACGATCGCATTGTCGCCAATGGTTCGGTGCAGGAGGCCCTCGCCTTCGGCCGCGCGATGCTGAAGCCCGCGCCCCTCGACCTGCGCGTGAACACGATACTTGCGGAACGGGAAAGCGTTCTGGGGCAACTGAATGCCGCCGGCTTCGAGGCGAAGCCGACACCTTACTCCCCGGTTGGCATCCGGCTCTCGGGGAAACCCGCCATCAACCGCCACGCGCTTTTTACCGGAGGAGCCATCGAAGTCCAGGATGAGGGCAGCCAGTTGCTGGCTTACCTGCTTGCCCCGAAGCGGCGGGAGATGGTGGTCGACTTCTGCGCTGGCGCCGGCGGCAAGACGCTTGCTTTGGGTGCGCTCATGCAATCCCAGGGAAGGCTTTACGCATTGGATGTTTCGGAAAAGCGGCTGAACAATCTCAGGCCGCGCTTGAAGCGCTCCGGACTTTCGAACGTGCATCCGCAGCTTATCCAGAGCGAAAACGACATCCGGATCAAACGCCTTGGCGGGAAAGTCGACCGTGTCCTGGTCGATGCGCCCTGCAGCGGCCTGGGCACGCTGCGGCGCAATCCCGACCTGAAATGGAGACAGTCTGAGCAATCAGTCGTCGAACTTGCCGCCAAGCAATCCTCGATTCTCGCAAGTGCCGCCACCCTGCTGAAACCCGGTGGGAGGCTGGTGTACGCGACGTGCAGCATTCTCGCCGAGGAAAATGACGCGGTCGTTGCGGGTTTTCTCGACTCACGCCCTGATTTTCAGCTACTTGATTGCCAGGTGGTCCTGGGCGACAGCCGCATTGCCCTTGAAAGCGGACGCTACCTCCAGTTGCGTCCGCAGACACACGAAACCGACGGATTCTTCGCCGCGGTACTCGAACGTCGCAACGCCCCGGCGTGAAACGCATCCGTCAACTTGTAGCGGTCATTGCAGCATTTTCCTGCGGTTTGCCCTTGTGGGCTTTCGATGCCTCGAACATTGTCCCCGGCAGCGGCACGATCGAGTATGCATTCACCCCCGAGGATGACGCCGCAGGGCTGGTGGAGCGCGTCATCGACACCGCCCGCTCGCAAGTCCTGGTGCAGGCATTCAGCTTCACGCATAAGCGGATCGCCGTCGCCCTGGTCAGGGCGCATCGCCGTGGCGTGGACGTGCAGGTCATCGCTGACCCGGAGCAGGCAGAACTCATCGGACACAACGTGGTCGGACTTCTCTTCTCCGGGAAAGTGCCGGTGTATGCCGACGCCGTACACTCGGCCGCCCACAACAAAATCATCGTCATCGATGCGCGGGACGAGAGGCCGGTGTTGATAACCGGCAGTTTCAATTTCACATTTGCGGCACAGTTCCGCAATGCGGAGAACCTGCTGGTGTTCCGAGGCAATCGCGAACTGACGCGAGCTTACATGGACAACTGGGAACGACATCGCGCGCACTCCGTGCCATTCGATGCCGGATCGAAGCGATAACTTAGCCGAAAGAAACCATGCAGAACGACAACGATGCGGACGCAACTGGAAACTGCGCTTCGCCTGTTGCTGCAAGCGGCGGCTGCGAACGCCGATGTGTTGAAGGATCCCGCACCTGCCGCAGTGCTGCACGCTTTCGCCGACGGCGGCATCAATCTCGAATTGCAGGCATGGACCGAGAATCCGCAGCGGAAACTGGCGGTCCAGACCGAGCTCAACCTGGCGATCTACCGGAGCTTCACCTCGAACAAAATAGAAATCCCCTTTCCCCAGAAGGAGATACGAATTGTCGCCGAAACAAAAATCTCGCCTTCGGGCTTGAATTTGAGTTGAATCCCGGCATTTAAGAAACCAGGGCGAAGATCACCTCAAATCCCTGAGCTCTCCTGATTTTTGCTTAGTAATTTCGAGGGCACATAGCGTTACAAAAATTGGCCTTACCGGGGTCGTCGGTTACTGTAGAATCGGCGTCGTTATCTTTCTGATTATTCGAGGTTACCTGAATGAATTTGAATGGGTTTACGGACCTTCCGGTGTGGGCGAGCGGGCTGATCGTTCTGCCGTGGTGGGGTTACGTTCTCGTGGCCCTGGCTTTAACCCACGTCACGATTGCGGCAGTCACCATTTACCTGCACCGGCACTCGGCGCATAGGGCGCTCGACCTGCATCCGGTTGCCTCCCATTTCTTCCGCGGCTGGCTCTGGATGACGACCGGCATGTCCACCAAGGCCTGGACCGCCATTCACCGCAAGCACCATGCGAAGTGCGAGACCGAAGAGGATCCGCACAGCCCGCAAGTACTTACTCTCAAGAAGGTTTTACTGGAAGGCAGCGAGCTGTACCGCAAGGAAGCTGCCAATCAGGAAACTCTCGATAAATATGGCCATGGCACGCCAGATGACTGGATCGAGCGCAATGTCTACTCGCGATCGGACAAAGGCGGAGTTGGCATGATGCTGGTCACCGACATTTTGCTGTTCGGGCCGGCCGGCCTGGCCATCTGGGCTGTCCAGATGCTATGGATTCCCGTGACCGCGGCTGGCGTGATCAACGGGGTCGGCCACTACTTCGGCTATCGCAATTTCCAGTCAGAAGATGCGAGCACCAACATCGTGCCCTGGGGAATTCTGATCGGCGGCGAAGAACTGCACAACAATCACCACGCTTACGCCTCCTCGGCGCGGCTGTCGAACAAGTGGTACGAATTTGACATCGGCTGGGCCTACATCCGGATTCTTTCGGCGTTGGGCCTCGCGCAGGTCAAGAAGCTGGCACCCCAGGTCAAGATAGATCCAGCCAAGGCGAAATGCGACGAACAGACTCTGCAGGCCGTCATTACCCATCGTTACGACGTGCTGGCCCGCTTCACCCGTACGCTGAAAGCAACCTGCGCAGAAGAATTGCGCCGCGTGCGCGAACACAAGCACGGCCATGCGATCGACCTTCAAGGCATGAAGCGCTGGCTGCACCTGGACGCCAAGTTCGTACCGGCACAGGAGAAGGCCCAGCTCGACGAAGTGTTGAAAACCAGCAAGGTACTGGACACGGTTTACACCATGCGCCAGGAACTGGCGGCATTGTGGCAGCGCTCGACGGCGACCAAGGAACAGTTGTTGTCGCAACTTGAAGACTGGTGCCACCGCGCGGAAAAAAGCGGCATCGCGGCGTTGCGCGACTTTTCCCGCACCCTGCGCCGCTACGCCTGAAGACACGACTCAGCAGCACAAACAAAAAGCCCGCTTCGGCGGGCTTTTTGTTTGTGCTGACCGGGCGTGCTTGAACCCCGATCACCCAAGCTCGACTACTTGAGTTTGGTTTCCTTGTAGATGACGTGCTTGCGGACGACCGGATCGAATTTTTTCATCTCGATCTTGTCCGGTTTGGTGCGTTTGTTCTTCGTCGTGGTGTAGAAATGTCCCGTGCCAGCGGACGATTCCAGTTTGATTTTTTCACGCATGTTCTATTCTCCGGTCAGATCTTGTTGCCACGGGCGCGCAGTTCCGCCAGGACGACGTCGATGCCCTTCTTGTCGATGGTGCGCAATCCCGCGTTGGTAACGCGCATGCTGATCCAGCGGCTCTCGCTCTCGACCCAGAAGCGCCGGTACTGAAGATTGGGCAGAAAACGGCGCTTGGTCTTGTTGTTGGCGTGGGAAACGCTGTTCCCGCCCATCGGCTTCTTGCCGGTTACTTCGCAAACTCTTGCCATGATGACTTCTCCAGGCTTTGTCGCTGAGGATCGCTGCAAGACGATCCGATTTAATCCAGGACCAGTACGGTACGCCACCGGCCCGCTGAAATTCGGGAAGCGCGCTTTATAGCATATTTCCAGCCACTTACTCAATGCTTTCGGGCGCCATTCAGAGCAGGCCGCGCTCGGCAAAAGAAAGCGTCGCACCCTTGCCGATGATGAAATGATCCAGTACCCGGACATCGACGAGCGCCAGTGCCTGCTTGAGCGCCTGTGTCAGGGTTTCGTCGGCGTGGCTGGGTTCGGCCACCCCGGACGGGTGGTTATGGGCGAAGATCATCCCGGCTGCGTTGTGATGCAGGGCTCGCCGGACCACCTCCCTGGGAAAGACGCTGGTCTGGGTCAAAGTGCCGGAGAACAGCTCTTCCACCTCGATCACGCGGTTCTGCGCATCCATGAAAATCCCGACGAACACCTCCACTTGCCGGTTCTGCAACTGCAAGCGGAGAAAGTCGCGCACCGACACGGGCGAACTCAGGTTGACTCCCGCTTTGGCATCTGCCACCAATGCCCGTCGCGCCATCTCCAAAACGGCCTGGAGTTGCACATATTTGGCGTTTCCAATTCCTTGAATTGCGCAGAACGTGGCTCGATCTGCACCGAACATGGCGGCGAACGAGCCAAATTGCTTCAATAATCGTCGTGCCAGGTCCACGGCGCTCGCGCCCCTGACGCCGGTTCGGAGAAAGATGGCGAGCAATTCCGCATCGGATAGCGAGGCAGCGCCTTTTGCGAGCAACTTTTCCCGTGGCCTGTCTTCCACGGGCCAATCGGTGATGGCCATGAATCCTCCAGACAGCTTTTCGTATTCACAACAACAGTTTACACTCCAGTCTCGGCAATCCGTTAGACTATTCCCATGACTGAACTAGCCAACAAACGTATCCTGCTCGGCCTCACGGGCGGCATAGCAGCATACAAGTCCGCCGAGCTGGTGCGCGACCTTCAGCGCGTCGGCGCCGATGTCCAGGTCGTGATGACCGAGGCTGCGACGCACTTCATCACCCCGGTCACCATGCAGGCGCTGTCCGGCAAGCCGGTTTTCACCGGCATGTGGGACAATCGTGTGGCAAGTGGCATGCCGCACATCGAACTATCGCGCGATCGGGACCTGATAGTCGTCGCGCCGGCCACTGCAGATTTCATGGCCAAGCTCGTGCATGGCGCTGCGGACGACTTGCTCGCGACCCTGTGTCTTGCCCGGGCGTGCCCGCTGATGGTAGCGCCCGCCATGAACCGCCAGATGTGGGAAAACGCTGCGACCCAGCGCAATATGTCCCAACTGCGCCAGGACGGAATCCTCGTTCTGGGTCCGGACGCGGGCGACCAGGCCTGCGGCGAAGTCGGCATGGGCCGCATGCTCGAAGCCGCCGATCTTGTCCGGGAAATTTCCGCCTGGTTCCAGCCGAAGCCACTGGCTGGTACGAAGGTACTGATTACTGCGGGCCCCACCTTCGAACCGATTGACCCGATCCGCGGCATTACCAATCGGAGCTCGGGGAAAATGGGCTACGCGATAGCCCGCGCGGCGATCGAGGCCGGCGCTCAAGTGACCCTGGTCTCCGGTCCGACCGCCATGGAACCCCCACCGTCGGCACGGTTGATCCGCATCGAGACTGCGCAGCAAATGCTCGATGCCGTGAATGCGCAGGTGCCCGGAGCGGAAATCTTCATCGGCGTTGCGGCCGTTTCCGACTATCAGGTGCAGAACCGCAGCAGCCACAAGCTCAAGAAGGAAAATGGCATCCCGGCACTCGAGCTAACCCCCACTCCCGATATCATCCAGGCTGTGGCCAATCGTCCCAACCCGCCTTTCTGCGTCGGCTTCGCTGCGGAGAGCGAGGACCTCGAGAAAAACGGACAGATCAAACGCCAGCGCAAGAAACTGCCGCTCCTTGCGGCCAATCTGGCGCAATCCGCAATTGGTTCTGACGATAACGAACTACTGCTGATCGATGACGACGGCACGCATAAACTTGCACGCGCCCCGAAACTTGATCAGGCTCGCGCGCTGATACGCCATATCGCCAAGCTCTATCGCCCGCGCAAAAGCACCGTTCCCGCCTGATCTCTCACTAAAAAAGTAAGAAAACAATGCGAAACATTGACGTCAAGATTCTCGACGCGCGCCTGCGCGACCAGCTCCCCACCTACGCAACCGCCGGCTCGGCTGGACTGGACTTGCGCGCATGCATCGATGCACCGGTAGAACTGAAGCCCGGCCAGACCGAATTGATTCCGTCCGGCATCGCCATCCACCTTGCCGAGCCCGGCCTGGCTGCGATGGTCCTGCCGCGCTCCGGGCTGGGCCACAAGCACGGCATCGTGCTCGGCAACCTTGTCGGACTGATCGATTCCGACTATCAGGGGCAGATTTTTGTTTCGGTATGGAATCGTGGCTCCCTCGCATTTTCCCTCAATCCCATGGAGCGCATCGCCCAGCTTGTCGTGGTACCAGTGGTCCAGGTCGGATTCAACGTCGTCGATGCGTTCGAAGATAGTGCGCGGGGCGGGGGCGGTTTCGGCAGCACCGGCAAGCACTGACCGAACCTGCCTGGAAAAGCAAAAGGCCGGCATCAGCCGGCCTTTTGCTTCGGTGCTGCAGTTCCCTAATTGGTGGTGGGGAATACCGGCATCTCCTGCACGCTCTTCTTCGGATCGGGAATCTCGCCGGTCGCGATTCTGCGCTTTTCCTCCCAGCGCAGGAAGGTAATGACGCTCTGGATTTCCTCCATGCTCATCGTCGTCCCGAATGCACCCATGGTTCCACCCATGTTCTTGGGCACACCGACAGCGATCGTTGCATAGATTTCCGAATTCGTATTTCCCGTGAACTTGAACACGCCACAGGAGAGGCACGGCCCCTTGCCGCCATGGCCATCGCCGCCGTGACAGAAGGAGCAACGCTGGGCAAACATGCCCTTGCCCTTTTCCACGACTTTGGCGTCGTTCGTGGGCAACTCCATGTCGTTCGCGTTTGCCTTGTGCTGCGCGGAAGCCGGCTGCACAACCGCCATCATCGCAAACCCGAACGCCATCGCGCAAACCACCGCGCAACTCCTGAGTACAGATTTCAAACCTACCATGTTAAACAAACCTCCCTGACAGAAAACAGGTCACGAAAAAGGCGCATAGAAAGGCACGTCGTAGCTCTCAACTATCTGCTTGATCTTGCCGTTCGACAAAAGTTCGGTTATGCCACCGTTGATGAACTCCATGAGCGTCTTGTCCTGCTTGCGGACAACGAAATGCAGGTTCCAGCGCTGATCGGGCTCGGGCACATAACCCTCCACCATCTGGAACTTGGCATCGGGAAATTCCTTGCGGGCGACGGTGAACGCGGTCCCCCACACTATGCTGGCATCGACCTCGCCCTTTGCCATTCCCTGCATGATGCGCCGGTTGTCGAGATACAGCCCCCGCGGAATGTCGTGGGTATAGAGATAGTCGTCGATCGGCGTCGACATGGGCACGCCAACCTTGATGTTGGCACTCTTCAATTCGGCGAGCGTTTTCATGTCCGCCGCCTTGCCCTGCACGACCAGAATGTAACCCATGCCGAGGTAGGGTTTGGTGAACGCAAGCTGCCCCATGAGCATGTCGTCGTCACCATTGTCGGACAGGCCCAGGAAGACGTCGCACTTCTTCCTCAGGATCGAATTACGGAACGCCCTGGATGTACCGCCGCGGGTTCCGGTATCGACCCACTCCATGAACAGGCGCATGCCGCCAAGCTTGGCAACCTCGCGCATGATTTCGACGTCGAATCCGGCGGGCTCGCTCTGCGCGGAGGCGGGGAAGCTGTAGGGATCGGCACAGGCAATCAGCTTGCCCTTGGCCTTGGAACGCTCAAGCGTATCGGTTAATTCGTCGGAATCCGTGGTTTGCGCGCGAACCGATGTCGCAATGACGGCAAACAGGGTAATGATGCAATATAAGGTCAGGAACTTGCGCACTTTTTCTACTCCTCCAGGAATCGACAGGTCGTTCCCCTTAAGTCTACAAAACGCTCTCAATGCCGTTCTGGTTTACCCGAAATGTACGGGAAGCGGTCTTTGCCGCTGCTCCACAAAAAAGAAGGGAGGGCAGACAATTCGCCCCCCCTTGCCTTCTCTTAGTTGCAACTAACTGAAACGATAATCAGTCGTCCACTGCAAACACCATCAAGCCGCCACCCTTCTGGTTCTTCTTGTAAAACTCGGCGAACCAGATGGGCCAGATGCCGCCGCCGCCCGCGCCGTACACAATGGTCACATACTGCTTGCCATTGGGAGCGGTGTGGGAAGTCGGGTTGCCGTGGATGGCGGAGCCGGTCTGGAAGGACCAGAGATGCTCGCCGGTTTCGTCGTTCACAGCGTTGAAGTAGCCTTCCGGATCGCCGTAGAACACCAAGCCGCCCGCGGTGGCCAGCGTGCCGCTGGTTGCCGGGTAGCTCTGGGACTTCGACCAGACCAGCTTGCCGGTTGCAGCGTCGAAGCCCTTGATCAGGCCGGCCCCTGCGTTGAAGTTGATGACCTTCGCGCCCAGGTACCACTCGCCGCGCTTCCACTCCATCTTCTTGGCCTGCAGGTCCATTGCAAAGTCATAAATGGGCACGTAGACCATCTTGGTGCGGTGGCTGTACGCCATCGGGTGCCACTCTTTACCGCCGTCCAGGGACGGAGCGATATCGGTGGTGACCTTGTCGTACACGACGTCCTTCTCGGGCCAGTTGTAGATCGGCTTGCAGTTGTTGGCCGGGGTGATCGGCTTGGTCCAGTTCACGCGCTGCATGGCGGTGACCCAGACGCACTTGTGCTCCTGGCCGGCCTTGGCCTTGACCGTGTTTACGCGGTCGATGCCGTAAAGATGGCCGTTGCGCGAGCCGTGCAACCACAGCTTCTTGCCGCCGACGTCGACGAGGATCATCTCGTTCACACCGTCATAATCGTACGGGTCATTGGGCGTGTAGTTGAAGTAGCTCTTGATCTTGCCAGTGTCCGGATCGAGCGTCAGGTTGCTGTTGGTGAACAGGTTGTCACCGACGCGCACATGGCGGTCGAAGTCCGGGCCAGGGTTACCAACGGGCCAGTAGAGCGCATTGGTTTCCTTGTCGTAAGCACCGGTAATCCAGGCGGAGCCGCCACCGTACTTCCAGGACTCGCCGGGCCAGGTGTCGTTACCAGGCTCGCCGGGACCGGGAATGGTGTAGGTCTTCCACACCGGAGCGCCCGTGTCGGCATCGATTGCAGCGATCCAGCCGCGCACACCATATTCGGCACCAGCCGTACCGAAGATGATCTTGTTGCGCAAGGCCATCGGCATGATCGTGAAGGTCTCGGCGTAGGTGTAATCACCCATCTTTTTGTCCCAGACCACCTTGCCGGTCGCGTTGTCGAGAGCCACGACGTGAGCGTCGAGCGTCGCCAGGTAGACCTTGTTCTTGTAGACCGCTACGCCGCGGTTGACGACGTCACAGCAAAGCTTCGGGAACACGTCGCCGGGCAGTTCGCGTTCGTACTTCCATTGAACCTTGCCGGAAACCGCATCGACCGCGATGACCTTGTTGAACGAAGTCGTGACATAGATCATTCCATTGACCGCAACTGCCTGGCTGTCCTGTCCTTCGAGAATACCGAATGACAGATTCCACATGGGTTTCAGCTTTTTGACGTTTTCCCGATTGATCTGGGACAGCGGGCTGTAGCGGGTGGTTTGATAGTCACGGCCATAATGGAGCCAGTTCTGGGCATCCTTGTCGGCATTCAGCAGCATGTCGTCCGTTACGTAGTTGGGATACAGCTTGGACTCAAGCGTATCAACACCGATAGCGGAGACGAGCCCGGAAGCGCCGAGCGCTGCTACAGCAGCGATGGACACCGCAGCACGTTTGAAGTGCGACGATTGCTTCACCATTTTTTTTAAAACCTCCCGAAGAAGCGCGCAGCACCTGAATACGGCGCCACGCATTGGTTTTGATTTACTACTTTTATGTGTAAAGCGAGACAGGACCACTGAGAAACTCTCTCCAAGACCTCAGATACTTTCCAGCTTTACAGCGGTTCCAAAATTAAGAGCAACGTCCGGCAATGTCAATACATTTCTACCCTTGGCACAGGCACTTGCGAACGGTTCTGTTATTGCAATGCACAAATGACGTTACGTCAGTCGCGTCCGATTCCGTTTTGCAAAACTCGCGACGAATGCCCCATTTTCATTCGTGCAAACGCATGCCGGCGCACGGGAAAAGCAGTAAATCGGTCTGCCCGGAAGGCAGATCATGCGTTGTTGTAATTTTCCGCCATTCCGGAACGGCCGATTCCGGTCGTTTATGTGGTCAAATTCGCGGCGGTTCATTCCATGCAAGCTCATTTCATCCTGCGAAATTACATGATTTCGTCGAACGTTTTACCAAAGCTCGTGAACCTGCTTGCCGGCCTGGCCATCCTGGTCGGATCGGTCCAGGCAGACCCGCTGCTGACCTATCCTCTGAAGATCAGGAACCACGAACTGCGCGCGGAAGTGGCCAACACGGAGGACACACGGCGCCAGGGCCTGATGTTCCGCGACCGGCTGGGCGAAAACACGGGGATGATCTTTCTCTACCCTGAAACGGAAGTCACCGCGATGTGGATGAAAAACACCCGCATCCCGCTTTCGGTTGCATTCATCGACGGCGGCGGCCACATCCTCAACATTGAGGACATGGTTCCGTTTTCGGAGGACGCCCACGGCTCCCGGGGCCCAGCGGCCTACGCGCTGGAAGTGAACCGGGGCTGGTTCAGCAAGCGCGGCATCAAGGCCGGGGACCGCGTCGAAGGCCTGTCGAAACTTCCACCCGCGAAGTAACGAAGGCCGCTGCTGGAGAATAGAAAAGCACACGGCATCGCCGTGCGCTTTCCAGCAACGCGTGGGGCTCAGGCGCCGAAGAAAATCGCGCTATGCCCGCCGGCCGCCATCAGGAACAGCATCGGCATCGACAGCATCACGTTGAAACGCGACGCCAGGAATGCCCTCCTGCGCGCCTTGTTCTTTTCCTCATCGGTTGCCTGTACGATGCCAAGTATTTTTTTCTGGTTGGGCCAGATGATACCCCACACGTTAAGCAGCATGATCGTGCCGAGCCATGCGCCCATGCCAATCGCCGCGTGGCTGGGACTCAACAGGAAGGCATTGCCGAAATTGGCACCCAGCAGCGCGGCGCCGGCCAGCCAGGTGACCACCGCAGCCCAGCGGAAGTAAAACAACGCGCGCGGCGCCACATGCTTGGTAATGCCGGCCGCCGTGCTGTCCGCCTGTGCGGCCTTCAATGCGGCAACCTGGACGAAGTTAAAGTAGTAAAGCAGGCCGATCCACATCACACCGGCGAGCAGGTGAATCCAACGGGATATCGCAGGCACGTAATCCATTTTATTATCCCCCGATCAGCGCTTTGACGACGAAATAGAAGATCACGGTGAGAACCGCTCCCAATACCACCGTGCCCCACAACGAATCCAACGGATTTTTCATCTCTACTCCCCTTCTCCATGGTGAAAGCCGGGGACAGTGTAGATAACCGGGCTGAGTGCCGCAATAGTCCGGCGTCATGACGACCAATTGCGTCCGGTTATCATCCGCAGGAAAAAGGGCGCCGGAGCGCCCTTGACCCGTAATCCACGATCGGGCCGGTTTCAGCCGGCGAAGTTCTTCGCTGCGAATTCCCAGTTCACGAGGTTCCAGAATGCGCCGACGTAATCCGGACGGCGATTGCGGTAGTCCACGTAGTAGGCGTGCTCCCAGACATCACAGGTCAGCAACGGTTTATCGGCCCCGGTCAGCGGCGTGGCGGCGTTGGATGTATTGACGATATCCACGGTACCGTCGGCCTTCTTCACCAGCCAGGTCCAGCCGGAACCGAAGTTGCCGACCGCGCTTTTGGTGAAGGCTTCCTTGAATGCATCAAACGAGCTGAACTTCTTTTTCACTGCCTCGCCAAGGCTGCCTTTCGGCTGTCCGCCGCCCTTGGGCGCAAGGCTGTGCCAGTAGAAGGTGTGGTTCCAGATCTGCGCGGAATTGTTGAAAATTCCACCCGACGATTTCCTGATGATGTCTTCCAGCGACAGGTTTTCGAACTCAGTACCTTTCACCAGGTTGTTAAGGTTGGTGACATAGGCCTGGTGGTGCTTGCCGTAATGGATTTCGAGGGTTTCCCTGGAAATATGCGGCTGCAGCGCATCGAGCGCGTAGGGCAGCGGTGGAAGCTGATGTTGCACTTAAGTTTCTCCTTGCATCTGATGGGTACGAAGGCCGCAAATTGCGGCGCGCTAATGTAGCGGAACGAACCTGGGCGGAAAACCGCGTCAGCGTGCGGGGCGGGCGACGGCATCCCCAACCTGTCCTTGCTTGTTGACCGGATTCCCGGGTGAACGTTCCGCCGCTGCCGACAATCGCCAGGCAGCGATTGCGCACCCTCCGGTTCCGCCCGATGTTCCGCGCGGCGCCTCTCCTGTTATATTCTCGGGCTACGAGCAGGTCGGCGGCAGAATGCCCGCGGAATCCGGAATGACTATGAAACAGAAATCCCCACTCCCCGAACACCTGGACCACGACCGGCAGACCCCGGCGGGCTCCGAACGAAGCTTCGGCATCGTCTTCGCTCTGGTGTTCACGCTCGTTTTCCTCTGGCCTGCGTTCTCCGGCGGCAGGTTGCGGTGGTGGGCGCTGGTCGCGGCCACCCTGTTCTTTGTCGCCGCATTTTTCCTGCCCTGGGCATTGCGCCCGCTGAACTCTGCCTGGCAAGGCGTCGGCAGGCTGCTGCATCGACTCGTATCGCCGGTCATCCTCGGCATGCTGTTTTACTTCACGGTCGTGCCCACCGGGCTGGTCATGCGGATTCTCGGCAAGGATCCGCTGCGCCTGCGGTTTGACCCGGCTGCCCGCAGCTACTGGATCGAACGTCAGCCGCCCGGCCCGGCGGCCGACTCGCTGCGCAACCAATTCTGACATGAGTTTCCTCGCGGAACTGTGGACCTTCCTCCGGGTCCGCAAGAAGTTCTGGATGCTGCCGATGATCGTGATGATGCTGATCTTCGGCGGGCTGCTGGTGCTGGCCAAGGGTTCCGCCCTTGCGCCCTTCATTTACGCCCTCTTCTGACCGGCACCCGCGGCCTTGCGCATTCTTGGCGTTTCCGCGTTCTATCACGACAGCGCTGCCGCGCTGGTCTGCGACGGAGACATCGTCGCGGCCGTGCAGGAAGAAAGGCTGTCCCGCCGCAAGCACGATGCGCGCTTTCCGCGGCACGCGATCGGCTATTGCCTGGACCATGCCGGACTGAAGCTCAAGGATATCGACCATGTCGTTTTCTACGACAAGCCGTTCCTGAAATTCGAGCGCCTGCTGGAAACCTACGTCGCCTTCGCCCCGCGCGGGTTCGAATCCTTCCGCGCCGCCATGCCGGTGTGGCTCAGGGAGAAGCTGTTCCAGAAAGACCTGCTGCGCCGCGAGTTCCGCGCCTTCGACAAGGATTTCGACTGGAAAAAGCGGTTGCTGTTTTCCGAGCACCACCTCAGCCATGCCGCCAGCGCCTTTTTCCCCTCGCCGTTCGAGGATGCGCTGGTGCTGACCATGGACGGCGTCGGAGAGTGGGCAACGATGAGCGCGGCACTGGGGCGGGGAAACAGTCTCGAGATCATCCGCGAACTTCATTTTCCGCATTCGCTCGGCCTGTTGTACTCGGCATTTACCTACTACACCGGATTCAAGGTGAACTCCGGGGAATACAAGCTCATGGGGCTGGCCCCATACGGGGAGCCGCGTTACGCGCAAGCCATACTCAGCGAACTGATGGACCTGAAGTCCGACGGCACATTCCGCCTCGACCAGTCCTATTTCGACTATTGCACCGGATTGCGCATGACAGGGCCGAAGTTCGATGCGCTGTTCGGGGGCCTCGCGCGCCGTCCGGACGAGGCATTGACCCAACGCCACATGGACCTGGCGGCCTCGGTCCAGCAGGTGACTGAGGAAATAGTGCTGAGGCTGACCCGGTCGCTCGCGGCCGAAACCGGCGCGCGCAATCTCTGCCTTGCCGGAGGCGTCGCCCTCAACTGCGTGGCCAACGGCAAAGTGCTTCGCGACGGCGTCTTCGACAACATATGGATCCAGCCGGCTGCGGGAGATGCCGGCGGCGCACTCGGCGCGGCGCTGGTCGTGCACCACATGTTCACAGGCGCTGCGAGGACTCCCGTCGCCGGCGACAGCATGCGCGGCGCCTACCTCGGCCCAGGATACTCCCAGCAGGAAATCGAAACGCGGCTCGCCGCAGCGGGGGCGGTATATGCGGTACTCGATGAAATCGCCTTGCTGGATGCAACCGTCGACGCCCTCGTCAGCGAGCAAACCGTTGGCTGGTTCCAGGGACGCATGGAGTTCGGCCCGCGCGCCCTGGGCGGCCGCTCTTTCCTGGCGGACCCGCGTTCCCCGACGATGCAGAAGACGCTCAACCTGAAAGTGAAATTCCGGGAATCGTTCCGCCCCTTCGCTCCGTCGGTCTTGCGCGAAGACGTCTCGGAATGGTTTGAACTGGCGGGTGACAGTCCTTACATGCTGCTGGTCGCGGGAATTGCGCCGGGCCGGCGGCGTACGATGACGACGGAACAAGACGCATTGTTCGGCATCGACAAGCTCAATGTGTCGCGCAGCGACATTCCGGCGGTGACCCACGTCGACTATTCCGCGCGGATCCAGACGGTGCACCGTGAAACCAACGCCGTGTATCACGCACTGCTCACGCGATTCAAGGAACGCACGGGTTGTCCCGTCCTGGTCAATACCAGTTTCAATGTCCGCGGTGAACCGATCGTGTGCACCCCCGAGGACGCTTTCCGCTGCTTCATGGCAACCGGCGCGGAAGTGCTGGTATGCGGGAATTGCCTGCTGCTCAAGGAACAGCAGGATCCGGCTTTGCTGCACGACTACAGCGCCACGGTCGAACCCGACTGAAGGGCATACCGCTCAGCGGCCGATGCGCGCCTGGAAGTAGTCGCGCATCATGCGTTGCGCAACCAGTTCATTGCCACGGTGCGCCACGTGGCAAAAATCGAGGAATACCTCTGCGCCCGGAGGCCGCCGGTCCAGGGAATCCGAAATGTCGCGATAGGCTATGCCGTCGCGTTCGAGCACGACGGCGGTTTCGCGCAGGCGCGGATAACCCTTGCGGAAGGCCGTTTCCACGCCGGGCGCGGTTCCCAGGGGATTGGCAATCAGTGTCTGTTCATAGGGCGTGAGTTGTTCGTTCGCAAATACCTGCGGCTGCAGAAACTGCATGAATTCCGCATCCGAGGCGCGCGCGATCCCGGCCGCCTCGATCACGGCGGAGTGGAACTGGCCCACGGCGAATTCCAAGTTGCGCTCGAGTTCTTCCGGATCGGTCACGGTCGTCGGTTCGGCACGCTGATAGATGTCGAGCGCCACCTGCGCCGTATAGCTGTAGTCCTTGAACCGTTCGTGCCAACTGTGCAGCGTCTTGTGCAAAGGGCTCAGTTTCTGCACCGGCCGGAACGCCGGCACGCCGTTCACCCAGCCTTCCCGATAGCCGCCAAATACGAGGTAGTAGATGTCGTTGACGCCGTGGTAATAGACCACGATGTCGCGCTTGCGCAGCTGGACCCTTTTCAGGATCCGGGTCTGCTGCGCGGCATTCATCCCGATCAGGCCGAAGTTGCGGACTTCCCAGCGCACGCTCTGCGCATTCAGCAGGCGTTGCAGATAGCTGGCGATGGTTTGCGAATCCGGCACCTCCTGTCCGAACAGGGTTGATCCACCGAACAGCAGCACGCGCCGTTCGGGATCGCGCGGCGCATCGGTCGTCACCCGGAATCCGCCGGTGACATTGAAATATTTGCCGTGAAAATCCCTGAGTTCGGCCACGTCGGTGAGGTGACCCGCAACCGAGGCTTCGGCTTCCTTGAGAAACGCCTTGCTGAAATAGTCCGCGCCCTGGTAAGGCGGCGGCTGCGTAGCGGCGAATTCCCACTTGGTCAGGTACGGCGCGCGGAAATACTTCACCCAGATCCAGGAGCCGAGTTCGATGAACAATCCCGTTACAAGGAGCGAGACCAGAACGACGACGGCGTTAGTCGCAGCGACCTTAAGTGCGCTCTTGCGGCCGGGTGGCGGGACGGAATGGGATTGTTCTCGGGGCACGGACATGTAGGGAAGCCTGATTCACGCGGCGGATCCGGCCACGCGGCGTGGGCGAACTCCGCTCCGCCCGCATACCGTTCAAGCGGCCGCTTCCTGATTAGCCTACCATGCCCCGCTATTCGCCCGGCTGGCTCCTGCACTCCCAATCCGCTTGCTCGACCTCAGGATCCCGGAACGAACTCCGCAACCTCCACCACGATCGCGGTGGCGTCATTTCGACCCATGTACTGGACCTGATTCTTGATTGATTGTTCGACCAGGCTTTCGGCGACGCTCTGGGCGTTGCCCGGCCCCGCGAGCGCCTCCCGCATCACCTTGTCGCCGAGCACTTCCCAAACGCCATCGCTGACGAGCACAAAAACGTCGCCTGGCAGAAGTTCGCCGTCCGTGTAGTCGACCATCAGGTGGCTATCCAGTCCCACGGCACGCTTGAGCACGTGGCGCATGTCGCTGCGCTGCCACGTGTGGTCCGTGGTGAGTTGTTTGAAGACGCCGCGGCGTTGCCGGTAAACCCGTGTGTCGCCGACGTGGGCCATATAGTAATAGTTACCCCTGAAAAGCATCATGCTAAGTGTGCTGACGGCCGCTTCATGATGAGGATGCCTCGAGTTGGCCGTCAGCAGCCAGTCGTTGGTCGCGCGCAACAGCTTGTCGAGTGCGTGCGGAATATTCCAGGTCACCGGAGCACCGTAGAAATCCCGCAACAGGCTCTTTACCGTGGTTTCAGACGCCAGCCGGCCATCGCCGTTGCCGCTCACCCCATCTGCCAGGGCAACGGCGATTCCCCGCGATGTGGCTTCGGGCTCCTCGGCGGGCGTCACAATGCCGTAGAAATCCTCGTTGTTCTTGCCCGCGACCGCCGCACTGGCATGTCCGAGGCGCAGTTGTAACAGAGGCTTGCCCAAAGTGTTGCCCAGACGCACAGGAACTACAGCAGACAACGGCGCCACGTCGAGTTGTGATTTCATCAGGAAGGGCGGGAGAGTGTCGGCTGCGTTCAGCCGACAACCCGGGGCAGAGAGCCTTCGCCACCAAGGACGCGGCCGGCAGGAATCAGACCGCCCGCTTCGACTGCCGCGATGGCCTTGGCCTGGTTCATGTCGTCGGTGTACCCGGACGCGTAAAGGCAGCAGGCCAACTGGTTCACCAGCGGATGCGGAACAGGCACCTCTCCGGCCAGGGCCTGGCGGATCCAGGCCGCCGTTGCCGCCGCCTCGATGCTGGCGGGCTTGCTCGGCAACGTACGCGGCGCGGGCGCCATTTCTTCCTCGAACAGCGCCGTGGGTTCACCCTGGCGGTAGAAAAGGATCTTTGGACGCTGCCTGGGATTAGCGAAGGCCTCCCCTTCCGTGCTCCTCAGCAGCAGGGCATCGACGCCGGTTGCGACCAGGAAGGCCTCAATCTTCGCCAAATAAGAGTTCTCGCCTGCGCTGATGACGCGCAGCCCCGCGCCTTCAAAGGGATCCAGCAGATTCACCAGGTTGTGGGCCGGATTGCGGATTCCGAGCCTGTTGCGCAGCGCCAGCAAGTTGGCCAGGCCGGGACAAAGCACTGCCGTGGGCACGAATGCAAGCAAATCGTCGTCGAGCGCCTTTTGCGCCTGCGCCAGCGAACCGCAGGGCAACACCCCCAGCTCCCTCAGGATGTAGGCGCTGGCGATCCGCCCACCGCCTTCCAGCGTCCCGTGCACCAGCACCGGGACGCCTATTCTTTGCAGCAGCAGGGCCAGCAGTGGCAGCAGGTTGGCTTCCCGGCGGGCGCCGCTGTAGCTGCTGAAAACCAGCGGCCGCAGCCCCGTTGAGGGTGGGCGCAGCGCATAGATCCGCACGGATGCCGCCCGGTAGAAACCGAGCAGTTCCACGGTCGACTCGGTCTTCATCCTCAATGCCGTAAGGCAGGCGCCAAGTTCGAGGTCAGCGACTCCGCCGTCGAGCATGGCGGCGAAAAGGTCGTGGGCATCCTGCTCTGCCAAGTCGTGCGCACCGTCCGCCCGGGCGATTTCCTTGATGCAACTCGAGACATTCATCACGTTTCTGATTCCGGCCAAGATTTGCAGCGACCCTGTATCCCCATTCGTTGGGACTCGTAGTGCAACCCTCGTGCCAAAGCTCTTAGTCCAGGAAAACAATGTCTTAGCGCAGGGTGTAGACTTGCACGGTCGAAAGCTGGTGCGCAGCACCTCCCCAGCGCATCAACTTGGTGCAATATCCGGAGTGCACGAGGAGAAAGGCCAGCGCGGTGCACGAATCGCCGCCGGATCGCTTCTGAAATTTGATCAATCCTGGCGACAGGCGTTGGCGGACATATGAAAAATTGAAATGCGTTGGCGAAATGCGCTCGTGACTGGAAGACTCCGAAGCATGAGTCTCAAGCCTGTCCTGACCCGCCCCGTCCTGGCCATTCTCGCCGTCCTCGGCGCGCTGTTCGCCCTCGACCTGTTTGCCATCGGCGCATCGCGCAACCTCGATCAGGCCATCGTGCGATTGCAGGAGGAAGCGCAAACGCAGGCGGTACTGGCGGGATTGCCGCACATCATCCTCGGCATGCAGTCGGGTATGCGGGGCTATCTGCTAACCGGCAACAAGGACGAACTCGCCCAATACCGCAATGCCTCGAACCTTTTTCCCGCAGCGGTTTCGGAGGCGCAGCAGCGCGTGGGGGCGGACGAAACTTTGCGGTCGCTGCTGGACGAAGCGGCGGCGCTGACCGTGCGCTGGCTCGATACCCAACTCTCGCCGCTGGTCGTCAAGCGCAGTGCCGGTGAAGGCGGCCGCGACAGCATGCAAGTCATACTGCGGACCCTCCGGGCCGGACACGGCGACCCGCTGGCCGTGCGCATCCTCAAAACGCTCGATACTGCGATTGACGGGCAGCAGAAGAAAATCGCCGCCGCCCGAGAGCGGCTGCAGGCGCAATCGGACAATGTTGCCGCGTGGATGCGCGCGCGCGCGGCGGCACTGGTGGTGACAATGGCCGCGCTGGCGCTGCTGCTGGGCCGGACGCTGCTGCGTCTCACCGGACAAACCAGTTCACGCGAGGCCGCGGAACGTCACGCGCGCGAGTCCTCTGCCGCCTTGCAGGCTATGAATGACGCCTCGCCCCTGGGGATGTTCGTCACCAACGCCGCGGGCGCATGCAGCCATGCCAATGCCGCCTTCGAACGCATTGCCAATCTTCCGGCCGAAGCCATTGCCGGATCGGGATGGCAGGCGGCGCTGCATCCCGACGACCGCGAACGTGTCCATGCAGCCTGGGCGCAGGCAATCAGCCACGATTCGCCGTTCTCTTCCGAGCACCGGTTCCTGCACCGCAATGGCAACGTGGTCTGGGTGACGATCAAGTCGGCCCAGATCCGCGACGAGGGCAAACTTATCGGCCATGTCTGCACGGTCGAGGACATCTCGGAACGGCGCAATTCGGAAGAAGCATTGCGAAGGAGCGAGGAAAGGTTGCAACTCGCCCTTGAGGGAGCGCAACTGGCGCTGTTCGACTGGCACGTCCCGTCAGGCGAGATCATCATCAGCCGGCAGTGGCAATCGCTGACCGGGCACCGTCAGGAGCCGGCAAACACAACCGCGCGCCGGTTCGCGGAAATCCTTCACCCTGACGACCGGGAAGGATTGCGCGAGGCGGTCATCGCCGCATTCAAGGGGCGCACTCCCGTATTTCGCGGAGAATTCCGCGTCCGCAACCTGAATGGCCAGTGGCGGAGGCTGCGCGCCCACGGTCAAGTGACGGCGCGTGACGCCGTTGGCCGTGCGGTACAGCTTACGGGCACACTGGCCGGAACTGACTAGTCGCGCTGGACGGTGCCTAGAACAGCCTTGCGTAGCGCGCCGCTGCCGGGCGCCCGTTTTTGGGGCGCGGCCCGAAGCTGATCCAGATACTGGTCAACCAGGATCTTGGCTTCCCGGGCAAGCGGCATGTACTTCGGGTCCAGCACCCAGTTCATGATCAGGCCGTCGACCAGCGCATGCAAACCCACCGCCGCCAGCCGCGGATTCACAGATGGCGCGAGCAGGCCTTTCTTCGCGGCATTCCGCAATCCGCGCTCCATGTGCTGCAAGCAGTTGTTGCGGGCCTCGATATGGCGTTGCCGCACCTGCATCATCTCGTCGACGTATTCGACCTTGTGGCAGCAGATCTCGAACACGCGCTGGCACTGGGGATTGCTGGTCAGGTGGTCGAGCACATTCAGTGCGCAGGCCCGCACGTGCGCCACCGGATCGTCAAGGTCGCTGGCGCTGGCGCAGGTCGCCATTTCTTCCATCGGCAGCACCACCCGGCCCATCATTGCGTCGAACAGGTCCGCCTTATTGCGAAAGTGCCAGTAGATCGCTCCCCGGGTGAGTCCCGCGGCTGCGGCGATCATCTCCAGGGACGTGCGCGACACACCCCGTTCCAGGAACACCTGTTCGGCGGTATCCAGGATCAGGTTGCGGGTTTCGAGCGCTTCTTCCTTGGTTCTCCTGACCATATTTTGTTCTCTCCTCCCCGCAGGCTCCGAACCGGACCGGCAAGGCAATGTCATATCGGCAACCGGGCGGCGATTTGCCGGGTCCCGTTACAACTATTACAGCAAGATCGTACTTTACATACATTATTGTATGTAAGTAAACTCGCGCCTTCATTAGATGACGGTGCGCAATGCGCACCGCCTCCGGCGTCGGCCCGTCTCCAGAGATATCACAGGGAGTTTCAAGTGCACGTTTCGTCCTCGCTTGCAATCCGCGGCACCATCGCCGTTCTCGTCCTGGCCGCCCTGACGGCCTGCCAGAAATCGCAACCCCAGGCCGGTGCAAGGCCGCCCCCGGAAGTCGTGATCGTGGTTGCGCAACCGCAGGACATGCCGGCCAGCTACGAGTATGTCGCCCAGATCGCGGGCGTGCGCGAAGTCGAAGTGAGGCCGCGCGTCTCGGGCATCCTGGAAAAGTGGAATTACACCGAAGGCGCGCGAGTTGCCGCGGGCCAGAGCCTGTTTACCATCGACCCGGAGCCGTTTCGCGCCGCGTTGGGCCGCGCGGACGCCGCGCTGGCCGGTGCCCAGGCCAATCTAGATCTCGCCAAACGCAATGCGGGACGCCTGAAGCCGCTGTTCGAGGCCCGCGCGGTCAGCCAGAAGGACTATGACGACGCGGCTTCCGCCGAACAGATTGCCATCGCAAACCTGAAGGGCGCACAGGCGGCTGTCACCGAGGCCCGCCTGAATCTTTCCTATACGCGGGTGGAGGCACCAATCTCCGGCTACACCAGCCGCGCACTGCAATCCGAAGGCAGCCTGGTGCAGGCACAGCAGACGCTGCTCACCAAGATTTCGCAGATCGATCCGGTCCATGTGATTTTCAGTTTCACCGAATCGGAGCATCTGAAGTTCACGCGGGCGATGGCCGACGGCACGCTCAGGCTGCCGAAGGACAGCAAGTTCGACGTCAGGCTCACGCTCGCGGACGGCAGCGAATATGTACGGCCGGGCAAGGTCGATTTCACCGACGTACGCGTCAATCCCGAGACCGGCACTATCGAAGCCCGCGCGGTCATCGCCAATCCCCAGGGACTGCTGCGCCCCGGCCAGTTCGCCCGCGTAACGCTGTCCGGCGGCGTGCGCCCCGGCGCCATTGCAATTCCACAACGCGCGGTCCTTGAAGGGCCCGGCACCAAAATCGTATTGACAGTCAACCCGCAAGGCCTGGTCGAGCCGCGCCCGATCCAGGTAGGCGATTGGTCGGGCCAGGACTGGATCATCACCGGCGGCCTCAAGGCCGGTGATCAGGTCATCGTCGACGGCATGGTCAAGGCCGCGCCCGGTAAACCCGTAACAATTACGCAGCTCCCGCCCGCGGGGGAGCAGCCGAACCAGTCGCCTGCTGCGGGCGCACAACCGCCCGCAGCGCCGCAGGCGAAGCCTGCCGATCCGGTTGCGGCATCCGCACCGGCGGCAAAACCCGAGGCACAGGGAAAGACCGAAGCCGTCCCGGCGAACCAGTAACCCAGCCGCCACCCAACCGCGGAGTCCTGCCCAATGTTTTCCCGTTTCTTCATCGACCGCCCGATTTTCGCGGTGGTCATCTCGATCTTCATGGTGCTCGCCGGCCTGGCTGCGATGCGGGTACTGCCGATTGCCCAATATCCCGAAATCGCGCCGCCGGTCGTGACAGTGCGCGCCGTCTACCCTGGCGCTTCCGCGGAAGTCCTCGAGCAGACCGTCGCCGCACCGCTGGAAAACCAGATCAACGGCGTCGAGGACATGCTCTACATGGCCTCGAACTCGTCCTCCAACGGCGTGGTGGAAATCAACGTCACGTTCGAAATCGGCACCAACATCGATCAGGCCGCGCTCAACGTCAATAACCGCGTCAAGCAGGCCGAAGCTCGCCTGCCGGAGGAAGTACGGCGCCAGGGGGTGACCGCGGAAAAGAATTCCACTTCGTTCCTGCAGGTGCTGGCGTTCAACTCCCCGGACGGCACTTACGACGACCTCTATGTCAGCAACTTCGTCACGCTGAACGTGCTCGACATCATCAAGCGCGTGCCCGGCACGACGAACGTGCAGATCTTCGGCGCCAAGGACTACGCCATGCGCATCTGGCTGCGGCCGGACCGCATGACCCAGCTGAAGGTCACCACCTCCGACCTGGTGCGCGCGCTGAACGAGCAGAACGCGCAATTCGCCGCGGGCAAGGTCGGACAAGCGCCTACCGGGGGGCCGCAGGAACTGGTCTACACAATCACCACCAAGGGCCGCCTTTCCGAGCCCCGTGAGTTCGAGAACATCATCATCCGGTCGAACCCCGACGGCTCGGCGCTGCGCCTGAAGGACGTGGCGCGCATCGAACTTGCCTCGAAGGACTACGACTTCATCGGCCGCGTCAACGGCCGGCAGTCCGCGCTGTTGGGTATTTTCCTGCAGCCCGGCGCCAACGCGCTGGAAGTCGCGGATAACGTAGGCAAGGTGATGAAGGATATCGGCAAGCGCTTCCCTGCTGGCATGGAATACCAGAACGTGTACGACACCACGCGATTCGTGGAGGTATCCATCCGCGAAGTGGTGAAGACGCTGCTGGAAGCGATGGCGCTGGTGTTCCTGGTGGTCTACCTGTTCCTGCAGAACTGGCGCGCGACGCTGATCCCGTTTGCCGCGGTGCCGGTATCGCTTATCGGCACCTTCGCCGGGTTGTTCATGCTCGGCTATTCGATCAATACGCTGACGCTGTTCGGCATGGTGCTCGCCATCGGTATCGTCGTCGATGACGCCATCGTCGTTCTGGAAAACGTCGAGCGCATCATGCACGAGGAGCAACTGGAGGCACGCGAGGCGGCCTTAAAGGCGATGCGCGAAGTCTCCGGTCCGGTCATCGCCATCGTGCTCACGCTGTGCGCGGTGTTCGTGCCCATCGCCTTCCTCGGCGGCCTTACCGGCGAGCTGTATCGCCAGTTTGCGGTGACCATTGCCATCGCGGTGGTCCTGTCCGGCATCATCGCGCTGACGCTCACGCCCAGCCTCTGCGTACTGCTGCTGAAACGACAGCATCGTCCGCCAGGCCGGTTCTTCACCTGGTTCAACAACTGGTTCAAGCGGGTGACCGCCCGCTACACCAGCGGCGCCGCGTGGATGATCCGCCGCGGCATCATCGGCCTGCTGCTGTTCGCCGGCATGGTCGCAATCACCGCCTTCCTCTGGCGCATCACTCCGGGCAGTCTCGTGCCCGACGAGGATCAGGGCTACTACATCGGCGCGGTGTTCCTGCCGGATGGCGCGACACTGCAGCGCACTGACAAGGTGGTCAACGAAGTCCTGCAGGCGATCAAATCCCATCCCGCAAACGACTACGCGATCGGCTTCACGGGCCTCGATTTCATCGGCGGCGGCTTTCGCAACAACGCTGCCACCATTTTCGTCACCCAGAAACACTGGGATGACCGTCCCGGCGTCGGCACGCAGCAACTGCTCCAGGACTACTACATGAAGACGGCGCACATCAAGGAAGGCCTGGTGCTGGCCTTCGCGCCGCCGCCGATTTTCGGCCTCGGCAACGCCGGCGGTTTCGAGTTCTACATCCAGAACCGCGGCGAGGGCGGACCCCAGCGCCTGGCCCAGGAAATGGGCAAGTTCCTGGCGGCCGCCAACAAGGATCCACAGCTCGCAGGCGTGCAGACCCTGTGGCGGTCCGGCGTTCCGCAACTGAGCGTGGACGTCGACCGCGAAAAGGCCAAGGCGCTCGGCGTGCCGCTTAACGAGATCTTCGGCACCCTGTCGGCCACGCTCGGCTATTACTACGTGAACGACTTCAACAAGTTCGGCCGCACCTGGCAGGTGCTGATGTCCGCTGAACCGGGCTATCGCAACCGGCCAGATTCGGTGGGAGAACTCTACGTTCGCTCGGACGGCGGACAAATGGTCCCGATCAAGGCGCTGGCGAAAGTCGCCTATACGTCGGGCCCGGACTCGCTTGATCGCTTCAACAACCTGCCTTCGGTGAAGCTGCTGGGCCAGGGCGCGCCGGGCGTGTCGTCGGGCCAGGCCATCCAGGTGGTCGAAAAAATCGCCAGCGAAGTCCTGCCTGCGGATTTCAGCTACGACTGGGGCGGCGCGTCCTTCCAGGAAAAGAAGTCCAGCGGCACGTCGACGCTGGCGCTCGGCCTTGCCGCCATCATGGTGTTCCTGATCCTGGCCGCGCAGTACGAGAAATGGTCGCTGCCGTTGTCGGTGATGATGGCACTGCCATTCGGGACCTTCGGCGCGCTTGCCGCGGTCTACATGCGCAACCTGACCAACGACGTGTATTTTCAGATCGGCCTGGTAACGCTGCTGGGCCTTGCCGCGAAGAACGCGATCCTGATCGTGGAATACGCTTCGCTGAAGCACAATGAAGGACTGTCGCCTTCCGCGGCGGCGGTGGAAGCAGCGCGGCTGCGGTTCCGTCCGATCCTGATGACTTCGCTCGCCTTCATTCTCGGCGTGATGCCGCTGGCCTTCTCCAGCGGCGCCGGCGCCGGAGCGCGGGTCGCCGTCGGAACGGGTGTCATGGGCGGCATGATTGCCGCAACCTTCCTGGCCATTTTCTTCGTGCCGCTTTTCTTCAAACTGATCACGGACCGGCACCTGACCGAGAAACGATCCACCTCGCAGATCCGGGCCGAGATCGAACATCACCGCGTAACCGCTGAACGGGCAGCAAGAACACCGCATCGCCACACACAACACGGAACAAGTTCGGGCGAGGAAGGAGCAACGTCATGAAACGCCATCGCATACTGGCTGCGACGCTAATGATTGCCGCGCTGGCGGGTTGCATGACCGTGGGCCCCGATTACAAGCGTCCGCAAACCGACATGCCGGAGCAATGGCCTGGCCCAACCGCAGCCGATCCGGTTTCGGCAACCTGGTGGAAGACCTACAACGACCCGGTACTCGACAAGCTGGTGGACGAGGCCCTGCTGCAGAACCTGGACCTGCGCCAGGCGATCGCGGGCGTTGCCGAAGCACGGGCTGGCCTCGGCATCGCCCGCGCGGACCAGTATCCGGGCGTGACCGCCAACGGCTCCGCATCACGCAACCGCGCCAGCCAGAACAGCCTGCTGGGCATTCCTCCAGCCTCCGATCCGGAGTTCAGCAGCTATCGCGCAACGCTCAATGCGGCCTACGAAATCGACTTCTGGGGCAAGTATCGTCGCGCCACGGAAGCCGCGAGGGCCGACTTGCTTGGATCGCAATTCAACCGCGATGCGGTGCGGCTCACGCTGGTCACCGACGTGGTGCGCAGCTACTTCAACCTGCGCGCGCTCGATGCCCAGGTCGAAGTCACCAAGCGCACGGTTTCCTCCCGGCTGGCTTCGACGGCTTTGACGCGCAAGCGCCTCGCAGCCGGCGTCGCCTCGGAGTTCGATCTGAAACAGAGCGAAGCGGAAGCTGCGCAGGCCCAGGCACTGCTGCCGACGATCGAAAGCCAGCTTGCGCAGCAGGAAACGGCGTTGGCCGTCCTCATCGGCCGCAGCCCGCGCGATATCGTCACGAAGCCCATGGACCGCGGCACGGCGATCGAGGCGCTTACAGCACCGCCGCCGGTTCCTTCCGGCCTGCCGTCCGATGTGCTGGAGCGACGCCCCGACATCCGCGCCGCGGAACAGTCCCTGGTTTCGGCCAACGCGCGCATCGGCCTGGCGAAAGCCGCCTATTACCCTTCGATCTCGCTGACCGGTCTGTTCGGTGTGGAAAGCAGTTCTCTCGGCGACCTGTTCAAGGCGCCTTCGCGTATCTGGCAGTTTTCCGCCTCGGCGGCCCAGACCATCTTCGACGCAGGTCGTACCGGTTCGCAGGTCGCCGTCGCGGAAGCGCGTGAACAGCAGGTGCTGACGCAGTACCAATCCTCGATCCGGCGGGCGTTCAAGGATGCGCTCGATGCGCTGGTGATCCAGCGTAAGGCGCGCGAATCGCTGGATGCGGAAACGGTGCGGCGCGATGCGTTGAAGAGTTCGCTCGACCTGGCCCAGTTGCGCTACGACAACGGGATCGCCAGCCTGCTGGAAGTGCTGATCGCGGAACGCGCGCTGCTCGACGCCGAACTCAACCGGCTGGAAGCGCAACGCGCGCAACTGAGCGCGACCGCAGATCTGTTCAAGGCGCTCGGTGGCGGCTGGCAACCGGAAGACAGCGGCGGGAAGGCGGCAAAAGCAAACTAGGGACAACAGGGCTATCGCTCCGGTTGTTTCGAAGCGGCAATACCGGGAGGGGGATGCCATGCGGCATCCCCCTGTTCCCCTGTTTACCTTAGATCAGTTGTCTTTGCACCGGCCCCGGCCGCTCGCACCCCGATGCAGGCTGGCACGTGTAATCTCGCCGCCCCGTTGAATTTTCCCCTATCATTCGCGTCATAAGGCAAACCATCGGGACGCAATGAGGCCAGCATGAGCATTGAATTCAACGGCAAGAATCTGACCCCGGTCGAAATTTCCTTCCTCAAGTGGCAGTACGGGTTCGAAGAGGAGGACGACCCGTTCGAGCGATCGCTCTGGCATACCATCCTGCATGCCTGGGAAGCGGACCGGCAGAACTTCGTGAGGAAATCGCCGCTACGTCACCTGCCGAGGCTCGGTTCGAACGAGGCCTATCCCGAGCAAGTGGCGTTATACGTATCCTTCAAATCAGAAAAGAGCGACACGTTCTGGAACGACCTGATCCGGCGCGCCGGCATCGCGGATCGGCGCACCAGCGATGTTATGCCCGCCAGCGAACGCCGCCGCAGGACGGGCTCCCGCGGCTGATTGGCCGGCCGGGGGCCGCACACGCCCGGGATCCCTGCCCGCGTGGCCTTCTGCTAATCTCCTCCGGTCTGAATACCATCAGAAGGTGAGATAATCTAGGGGAAACCATCAAGTACCTGCTTGCCGGATACCAGATCCCCGAACGGTTTTAGCAAGCGGCGCGGCTGGCGGCCCTAACCCGTTCCCGATCGGCAATGCTGATACCCAGACTCGACATCGAAGCCGCTGCCGCACGCATTCGTTCCCATCTTGTGCCGACGCCGCTGATCCGTTCCGATGAATTCAGCCGCAGGCTGGGCGCCAATATTTATTTCAAGCTCGAGACGCTGCAACCGACGCATTCCTTCAAGGTGCGCGGCGCCTTCAGTGCGCTCACCCGGTTGACGGCGGACCAGCGCAGGCTCGGCGTCGTCACCGCGTCGGGCGGCAATCACGGGCTTGCGGTCGCCTATGCCGCAGCGAAGCTTGGCGTGCCGGCATCAGTTTTTCTGCCGGTGTCCGCGACCGAAGCGAAATTGGCGGCCATCCGGCGTCTGGAGCCGGAAGTCATCATCCACGGTGCGGCCTGGGATGATGCAAATGCTCTTGCCATGCAGGTTGCGAAGGAGTCCGGTCGCACCTATATTCATCCGTTCAACAACGCGAACGTCATGGCGGGCCAGGGCACGCTCGTCGTCGAAATACTGCCGCAGCTCACACCGGACCTGATCGTGGCATCGATCGGCGGCGGCGGGCTTATCTCCGGGATCCTTTCCGCGGTCCAGCACTTTTCTCCATCGACGAAGGTCGTCGGCGTGGAAACTGAAGGGGCGGACTCAATGTACCAGAGCTACAGGGCAGGCAGGATCGTCGAGTTGCCCGCCATTACCTCGATCGCGGAAACACTGGGCGCACGCAAGACGGAGAAGTTTCAGTTTGAAACTGTTTCACACTACGTCACCGACCTGGTCACGGTTTCCGACCGGTCTGCCATCGGTGCCCTGCTTGAGATCCTGGATCTGGAAAAACTGCTGACGGAACCGGCTGCTTCCTGTTCCGTCGCGGCGCTATCGGAAGGAAAGATCCCTTGCAAAGCCGGCGACAACGTGGTGGTGGTCCTCTGCGGCGCCAACATCGGCATGGACAGGGTACGCGCCTGGCAAAGCGCATCCGCTTCCTGAAACCCCGCACCAGACCTGATCGAGTCCCGCTGGCAGTCGATAGCCAATCCGCCTTCCCCGCCTGATTGCGTCGAGAATCGCTCCGCATCACAAGACCGAAACGCGATTCGTGCCGGCTTTGCACCAACATTCAACAATGCAACGACGCGGCGCTGTTCGACGTCTCCAGTTCACGACATTTGCATGATGGGTGCGAACCGCAACTGTTTCGCAAGCGCCTCGCGCCGTCATTCGTCCTTGCGCTGGATCGCATGACGAAACAATGCCTTGCCGGGCGATAAAATCGTAACCCGATATGCGTGGCGTCTTTTGCGGCAGAATGGCACAAGTCCTGCGTAGCAGTAGCGACCGCCAGCCGGAGCGCACGGCAAGCGTCATGAAAGTCGAAATGAATACCAGAAAAATCGCAGGGTTTACCCTGATCGAACTGATGATTACCGTCGCCATCATCGGCATCCTCGCCGCCACCGCACTTCCCGCCTACCAGAACTACACCGCCCGGGCAAAGCTCTCCGAAGTCATCGTAGCTGCCAGTGATTGCCGCACGGCTATTGCGGAAGTCGCCCAGTCGGCATCCAGTTTGCCCGCGGCGGGACAGTGGAATTGCGAAACGGTGGCGGGCGGTTCTGGAAAATCACGCTACGTGAATACCATCGAGACCAGCGACGAAGGCGCAATTCGTGTCACGATTCAGGGCATCAACAGCGATGTCGACGGCGAGGCTATCGTGCTCCGCCCGTGGCCCGACGTCGGCCGCTCCTCGGCCATTTCAGCCGGCAGCGCGATCAATGCCTGGGACTGCGGACCCGATCCCGGCAACTCCAGGAATATTTCCTCGCGGCTGCCGAGTTCCTGCCGCGCGAGCACGGCGCAAATCGGAACGCTTACCGGTTTCGCCGAGAGCGCCAGCTAGGTCCGGAACCTCTCTGCGCGGGTTCTAGTCCGCCATCTCGCGCAATACCGCGCTCCAGGCCTTCGCAAGATTGCGGCGATCGTACCCGCCGCCGCCAAAGGCCATCATCCTGCCTTTGGCGAAACGCTCAGCGATACGCCTGAGCCCCTTCGCAGCAAGCGCGTGGGTCGCGGACGAATACTGCAGGTGCGCCAGCGGATCGCCCTTGAGTCCGTCGGCTCCGCACTGGAAAATCACGAACTCCGGTTCGTACTTCACCAGATGGGCCTCGACTCGCGGCCAGGCCCGCGCAAATTCAGTGTCCCCCGAGCCGGGTTTAAGCGGAATGTTCAGCTTGGTCCCCTTTGCCGAGCCTTTCCCGGTTTCGTCCTCGTGACCCGTGCCGGGGTAGAGATGCCTGCCGTCCTCGTGAACATCGGCGAAGATGAGACCGGCGTCCTCTTCATAAGCATAGAAGATGCCGTCGCCATGGTGCACGTCAATGTCGGCGTAGGCGACGCGACGGATGCCATACGTCGCACGCAGGGTGTCGATGACGACGCCCAGGTCGCTGAACACGCAAAAGCCGGCGGAATGATCGCGGCCGGCATGGTGCAGACCTCCCACGGGCTGCAGTGAGCGCTGGAATTCACCATTCATCACGCGCGACAATCCATCCAGCGCCGCCCCCGCCACCAGTGCCGAGGCTTCGTAGACGCCGGGAAAGACGGGCGTATCGCCGTTATCGAGAAATTCCAGACCATCGCGCTCGGCCGTCATCACCTTCTCGACATGGCGCTTCGTGTGAAATCTCTCGATCTCCTCGCGGGTCGCCGCGCGAGCTGCCTGCCGGGAAACCAGGCTCAGCAACCCCTGCCCTGACGCCTCCGTGAGAAAAGCGCCCTGGCGATCCGCGCCGAGCGGGTGCCCTGCCGGAAAGCCGTAGCGGGACAACGTCTCGTCGGCGTAGAGGGCGGCCTGGAATTTTGGACTGCTATCGCGCGCCATTAGCATGCCGGAGGCGCCCAAAAGAAACGGCGCCGCAGCCAGCTTGCAGAGGATTGCACGGCGAGATTCAAAGGGATTCGCCACAACTCCAGCACAACTGAAAGTTTCCGGGATTGACTTCGGCGCACGCGGGGCAGCGCACGGTTGCAGCTTGCGGACCGGGACGCTCGAACTGCCTGATCAGCTCACGCGCACGGACCGTGTCGCGTTCGTCGACGATCCACACTTCGGGATACGCGTGGGTAAAGGGTATCTCGCCCATGCCTCCCTGCGCGTTCTCGTTAAACACCTTCGCGTCGATGCCGGCCTGTCCCAGCAGTCCCCTTACCAGGTGGGCATCCGGCAACGTCGCCGCCGAGTAGATTTTTCGCATTGCAGGTCCGCCTCCAATAGGGTGCCTCAGCCGAACAGATCCATCTGCCCGTCCATGCGCCGCGGTTTGAACAGCGACACATCGAGCTTGCGCCTGTTCTCGTTCAGGGAAAGGCGCTTGCAGGCGTTGCCGAACCGCAACGCCAGCAGTTCGGCGAATTCGCCCTTGCCGCGCATGCGGGATCCGAAGTCGGGGTCGTTCTCCCTGCCGTCCCTCATCTGCCGCACGCGGCTCATAACATGTTCGGCCTTGAGGGGATAGTGATGCATCAGCCAGTCCTTGAACAGATCCTTCACTTCATACGGCAGGCGCATCAGCACATAGCCAGCGGATTCTGCGCCTGCTCCGGCGGCCGCTTCAAGGATCTGTTCGGTCGCCGAATCCGTCAGCAGCGGCACGATCGGCGCCACCATCACACCAACCGGCACATTCGCCTGCGCAAGCTCGCGGATTGCCTGGATCCTGCGGGCCGGAGCAGATGCCCGTGGTTCCATCCTGCGCGCAAGATCGTGATCGAGGGTCGTGACCGAAACGAAGACGGCGACCAGCCCCTTACGGGCCATCGGCGCGAGGATGTCGAGATCGCGCTCGACCAGGGCGTTCTTTGTAATGATGGTTATGGGCTGGTTGCACTCCGCCGCGACTTCGAGGAGGGAGCGCGTGACATTCCATTCGCGCTCTGCAGGCTGATAGGGATCGGTGTTCGCGCCGATGGTGATGGCGCTGCACTCGTAACCCGGTCTGGCCAGTTCTTCGCGCAGCTTCTCCGCCGCGTTGACCTTGGCGAACAGCCGCGTCTCGAAATCCAGTCCGGGCGAGAGATCAAGGTAGGCATGGCTGGGCCGCGCGTAACAATAGATACAGCCGTGCTCGCAACCGCGATAGGGGTTGATGCTGCATCTGAAGGGAATGTCGGGAGATTCGTTGCGGGAAATGATGCTCTTGACCCGCTCCGCGGTGACGATGGTCTTCGGTCGGCCAGGCTCTTCCTCGAGCGGCGTATCCCAGCCATCGTCGAAGGCCTCGCGCGAACCCTTCTCGAAGCGGCCCTCTGGATTGAGCGTGGCCCCGCGGCCCTTGTAAGCAGCGCCGCCTCGTGGCAAACCATGGTCCCCGGTGACGGTTTTGAGCGGCATACTGTAATTATATACAGCTTGCCGGCGAGTTAACAGTGAACGGTGATCAGTGAACAGAAACAACTCCCTGGCTCGGCCCCTTGCCGTTCACCGATGACTGTTCACTGCTCACCGTTCACCGCCCTTCACAGTCCCATCATCCGCAGTGCAGCCTTGCACACGTTATTTCCGGGATCGGAAAACGAATCGAGAATGGTGAAATGGTTGTCGTCCGGGCTCACGATGCTCTCGGTGACCACGTTTGCCCATTTTTCCGCCAGCAGGTCCTGCTGAAACCTGAAGCCGTCGATCTCGCGTCCGCCCACCACCAGGTGCACAGGCGCCTTGGTCGCCGGCGGCATGAAGGCAGGGCTTACCTTGATGGCACCCGCCTCGTTCAGGCGGATGTCGGCATTCACCGATGGCGTGAGGCTGATTTCGGTTAGATCGTAGATGCCGCTGATCGGCATGCCCGCCTGCATGACCTTTTCGGGCAATCCCCGCGAATGGCGTGGCCATTGCGCAGCCATGCACATCGCGGCCAGATGGCCACCGGCCGAATGTCCAGCCACGAAAATGCGATTCCTCGGCGCGCCGACCTCGGCGGCATTGCGGTATAGCCATGCCCCGGCCTTGAGGCACTGGATCACAATGTCCTCGACCTTTACTGCAGGGCAGAGGGCATAGTTGATGGCGGCGACCGCGGCGCCGGCGTTGACGAAAGGCGCGGCGACAAAGGAATGGTCCTTCTTGTCCAGCGAGCGCCAGTAGCCGCCGTGGATGAACATGAGCAGGGCCCGGGCTTCGCCCTGCGGACGAAAGATGTCCATCGTCTCCATCCGGTCGTCCCCGTAGGGAACGTCCAGTTCCACGTCCAGTTCGCGCCGGGCTTGCGCTGACGACAGCGCCCAGCGGTCGAAATGACGCTGAAACTCCGGGACCGCCGCCCGGTTGTTGTATCGGGATTCGTAATACGCGGCGTCTCTCAGCATGCGGCCTCCACCTGGTTCCGGTTTGGTTTTAAGGACTTATACGGCGGACGGGCAAGTTCACGTCAGCAAGAAGCGAATCATGCAGGAATCGGCCGCGGATGCAAATTGCTGAACGCTGTTGTTGTCGACAGATGAATTCATTGCCAAGCGAAAAACATTGCCAGGTCTTTATGAATCAAAGACTTGATTTGTCTGGAACGTTCGTGGGGCCGACCGGTCACACCGATCGAAGGATCCCAAATTCCGATAACCATTTCCCCACCTGGAGGCTGCAATGCTTCGATCTATGCGCTGGACATCGCTGATATTCGCGATCCTTACCTTAAGCCCGCTGGTGGCGGGAGCCGACTCCGGTGGGATGTTCGCACCTGAGCGCGTCGGGCGTTGGTATTTGGGAGGCGGGGGCGGCGGTTATCGGGAGGAGTCCAACTCCCAACTCCAGAATGAGAGTGGACAGGTCGGCGGGTTCTTCAGCGGCGGCTATCGGGCAACCCCGTATATCGCGCTCGAAATAGACGGCCTGTCTTCCTACCAAACGGTCGATACGCCACCAACAGTTTCCTCTTCGAACGGTCGTTCCCGCCTGACTACTTCAGGAGTCGCCGGCGTCGTGAAGTTCATATTGCCGCTCGACAGGATAGAACTCTATGCCGGGGGCGGTGCAGGGGCTTATTACACGTCGTTGAGGACAAAGGACAATCCCTTCAGAAGCGACGAAGAGCATGACACCCATTTTGGCTATCAGGGGCTGGTCGGGGCGGACTACTTCGTCACCCGCGGTTTCTCCGTCGGCCTCGAATACCGGACACTCAGGACGGAAGCGGACCTCGGACCAACCATACCCGGCGGGAAAATCGACGCGGGCGGCGATTTCCTGATGGCCACATTCCGCGGCCACTTCTGATACCGCGAGGCGTTCATTAGTTCCCGGAAATCCGTCACCTCGAGTGCCGCATGGCATTTTCGCGCCACGATCCGATCGCGGACGTCGGCGTTTTTTTGGTAGCCTTCGGTCTTCGTTATATGCCTGGTACGCGAAGATATGACACAAGGTTTCATCCGTCCTGAACTCCTGGTCGAAACCGAATGGCTGGCCCGGCATCTCGATGCTCCGGACGTACGCGTGCTGGACTGCACCACCCATCTGCCTTCCCTTCCCGACAACAGCTATTACACGGTGCTGCCGGGACGCGATGATTTTCTCAAAGCGCACATTCCAGGTTCCGCATTCGTGGACATGGACCATGACGTCGCCGATACATTGGCGCCTTTCCATTTCATGCTCCCTTCCGGCACCCAGTTCGCGGAGGCGATGTCTGCACTGGGCATCGGCAATGACACTTTGGTCGTCAGTTATTCCGGCGCCAATCATTGGTGGGCAACGCGAATGTGGTGGATGTTGCGCGTATTCGGGCACGCGCGCTCGGCAGTCCTCAACGGCGGATTCCAGAAATGGCGGCGGGAAAACCGGCCAGTCGAAAGTGGCGCGGCGCCCCATCGCGCCCGGGCACTTTTTGAAGCGCGCCCCGCGCGCCGGGACATGATCGCCACCAAAGACGACGTGCTGGCGGCGATCGGGAGGGAGCATATCTGCACCATCAACGCATTGCGCCCCGAGCAGCACCTTGGCACCGGAGGCGTATATTACGGTCGCCGCGGGCATATCAAAGGCAGCATCAACCTGGCTGCCATGGCGACGGTGGACGACAACAACGTATACAAGAGTGCTGAAGAGCTGCGCCTGATGTTTGCCACGCCTTTATCCAAGCCCGCTGCCATTGCTTACTGTGGCGGCGGCATCGCGGCAACGGCGGATACCTTCGTGCTAACGATGCTCGGCTACGACAAAGTCAAGCTCTACGATGCCTCGCTGTCCGAATGGGCGCGGGATCCGGCTCTACCAATGGAAACGTGAGGGGGCGTTTGTGTTCAATCAATTCAAGGTAAATCCGAAGGATTTCGACGGGCCCGTGCTGGTCACAGGCGCCGGCGGATGCATCGGTAGCTGGGCACTGACGCTGCTCTCTGACGCCGGCGTGCCGGTTACTGCGATGGATCTGACCGATGACAAGCGCCGTCCGAGATTGCTCATGGCCGAGTCGGAACTGTCGCAGGTGCCCTGGTTTACCGGCGACATCGGCGATACCGCCGCCGTCATGAGCGCGGTGGAGAAAAGCGGTGCGAAGGCCATCATCCACCTCGCGGCGCTGCAAGTGCCATTTTGCAAAGCGGACCCGATAGCAGGCGCCCGGGTGAACGTGGTCGGCACCGCAAACATCTTCGAGGCCGCGCGCAAGTTCGGCATCAAACGCCTGGCGTATGCCAGTTCGATCGCCGCGCACGGCGTGTTCGATCCCAAGACCCTCGCCACACTCTATGGTGCCTACAAGTTCTGCAACGAGCAGACCGCTCGGGTCTACGCCCAGGACTGGCAGATTCCCAGCGTAGGCCTGCGCCCAGGGGTGGTTTACGGAATCGGCCGCGACCAGGGCATGACTTCGAAGACGACGGTCGCAATCCTGGCAGCCGCGGCGGGCAAGCCGTATACGATCCCGTTCCGAGGACCGGTTTCCTGGCTGCACGCCGGGGAGGTGGCGAGCGCTTTCATCAAAGCCGTCTCCAAAGTCCGCTCCGGAGCAGAGGTATTCGACATCAACGGCGTCGCCTCGACCGTCGAACAATCGGTTGATCTGCTTAAGAAATTGGTTCCAGGAGCCATGATCGAGATCGCCGGAGAGGCGTTGCCGTTCCCAATGGCCTTGTCCGACCTGCCGGTGCGCAACTACCTCGGCGACTACGGCGCCATGCCCATTGAGGAAGGCATCCGCCAGACTTGCGAGGTGTTCCGGTCGCTACTCGCAAAGGGTCTGGTCAGCGCCGACAGCATCGCCTGATCAAACCTCCTGCCTCTTTAGCCGCTGGCGATGTTTCTTACGAAGTATAAGAATTATATGAATGCACTTTTGAATAAGGGGTTATTTGGCGTTGCGGATTGACGCCCCGTACGGGAATGGGCACACTTCGCTCGCGCCGTATTGCAGGCACCTGAACGAGTCTCGGGGAATAAAAATCCCGGTCTTTGAGATAGCGGACGGAAAAAACAGGCGGTGCATGTACGCATGAGATCGACCATTAAAAAACGGAGGAACTGAAGCATGAAGAAGTCAGGCATATTTGCCGCGCTGTTGGGCTTGTTGTTCATTGCGAGCTCGAACGCGGCATTCGCACAAAAACTGTACTGGACCACCAGCGGCATGTTCGGCCCGTTCGACATTCGCGGCCTGATTCCCGCTCTGCCCGCCGACAAGTCCCGCGACATCACCATTCCGGTGAGCATGTGGGTTCTGGATCACCCGAAGGGCTTGGTCGTGTTTGACACCGGCAACAACGTCGCCGTTTCTGACGGCGCAGACAACTGCAAGAAGTACTGGGCACCCGGCAACTGCGACTTCCTGAAACCGAGCCAGACGCGTGCAGACGTGATCGACGCGCAGCTGAAGAAGCTGGGTTACTCGGCGGACAAGGTGAAGGTCGTCGTCACTTCGCACAGCCACCTGGACCACATCGGCAACATCGAAATGTTCCCGAACGCGATCCACGTTCTGCAGAAGAAGGAGTTGTACCAGGGCTGGTGGCCGGAGAAGTTCCAGGGCCGCACCTCCCCCGGCAGCTTCGTCATGGCCGACATGGATAACGCCCGCGAATTCAACTACCTCGAACTGGCTGGCGACTACGACCTGTTCGGCGATGGCAGCGTCATGATCCTGTCGACGCCCGGCCACACCATCGGCCACCAGTCGATGAAGGTCAAGCTGCCGCAGTCCGGCACCATCATCATTTCTCAGGACGCCATCTGGATGCAGGAAAACCTCGACGGTTATCCGGCAGGCCTGAACTACAGCGTCAAGGACTACACCGATTCCGTCAACCGCCTGAAATTCATGCGCGACCTCGAAGGCGCGCAGATTTTTATGGCTCACGACGGCGACCAGTTCAAGGCGAAGGGCGCGAAGTGGTATAAGTAAGCAGTTCGTTCTTTCCTGAAAAAGCCCCCCGGAAGCGGGGGGTTTTTTTTGCCCTTTCAAACACGGTAATCCGCGGCAATGATCGCCCTCGAATCGGTATCCAAGCGCTACGGCTCCAAAACGATCATCCACGACGTCTCCTTCAGCGTCGAAAAAGGCGAGATCGTCGGTTTCCTCGGACCGAACGGCGCCGGCAAGACCACCACCATGCGCATGATCGCCGGCTTCACCACGGCGAGTTCCGGCCGCGTGTCCGTGGCCGGCTGCGACATGGCGACGCAGAACGACCAGGCCGCGCGCAAGATCGGCTACCTCCCGGAACATCCGCCGCTGTACGATGTGCTGGATGTCTCGGCCTACCTGCGCTTCGTCGCCAAGGTAAAGGGTGTGCCGCGCGCGTCCATCGCGAGCGACCTCGACCGCGTGATCCACGCTTGCAAGCTGGAAGCAGTGGTGAAGCGCGAGATCTACAAGTTGTCCAAAGGCTATCGCCAGCGCGTCGGCCTGGCCCAGGCGCTGCTCGGCAAACCCGAGGTGCTGCTGCTCGACGAACCAACCGCCGGGCTCGATCCCGGACAGATTCATGAAACGCGGGAAGTCATTCGCGCCTTCGGCGTGGACCACGCCGTGCTGCTCAGCACGCATATCCTTCCGGAAGTGACGCTGATCTGCCGGCGCGTGGCGATCATCAACCACGGCAGGCTGCTGGCCATCGATTCGCCCGCCGGGCTACAGCGGGCGTCCGAGCAGACCAACCAGGTTTCGCTGCTGGCGACGGGCCCGTCGGATGCGATTCGGGAGGCGCTGCTCGCCGTCGACGGGGTCCAGAGCGTCAATGTCGCACCGAGCGCAGGTGCAAACCAGTTGCTCTCGATCGAATGCCAGGTCGAAAATCGGGACGGCATCGAATCCGTCATTGCGCGCGTCGTCGCGGCGCGCTGGTCCCTGCACCGCCTGGAACGCCAGCAGCCGACGCTGGAAAACATCTTCCTGCGCTACATCAGCGAAAACCGGGAAACCGCATGAACCAGCCAGGGGGCGCACCGACATGAATGGCATGCTCGCCGTATACCAGAAGGAACTGGCGACCTATTTTCGCTCGCCGATCGCGTATTTCGTGATCGCCGTGTTCCTGCTCGGCACCGGATATTTTTTCGTTTACAACATATTCCTCACCGGCATCGGCACGATGGACCAGACCCTGCAGAACATGGGCATCCTGCTGGTCACGCTGATCCCGGTGCTGACCATGCGCCTGTTCTCCGGCGAGTACACCGGACGCACAATGGAACTGCTTGGCACCCTGCCGCTGCGGCCGTGGCAGGTCGTGCTCGGCAAGTACCTGGGCGCCGTCACGATGCTGGTGCTGATGACCGCCGCGACAGGCATCAACCTCATTCCGCTGTTCCTGTACGGTAATCCGGAAACGACCACGATATTCTCCGGCTACCTCGGCTTCCTGCTGCTGGGCATGGCCTGCCTCGCCATCGGCCAGTTCTTCTCGGCCCTCACCCAGAACCAGATTGTCGCCGCGCTCATCACCGTGCCCGTGCTGCTCGGATTCTGGTTCGTCGGCCACCTGCAGTCGTTCCAGGGGTCCGAGTTCCTGCGCGCGCTGCTGGGTTACCTTTCGTTCTCGATCCAGTTCGGCGATTTCATCCGCGGACTGATACGCAGCGAAGCGGTATTCTTCTACCTGATCGTCAGCGCGATCGCGCTGACCCTCAATACCAGTTACCTGCAGTGGCGGCGCTGACCATGGGATCCTTCCGTTCCGGCCTCATCCTGCTGGCAGCGATCGCCCTGCTGGCAACTACCGTCGCGGTCAAGGCGATCTTCCTGCAGTCCCAGGTCGCCGTGGCCGTGCTTGGAATCGCAGGAGCCGCGCTCACGGTCTGGGGACTCTTTGGTTTGCGTGCGGATTTGCGCGACATGGTCCGGCAACGCCGCGGCGAAGTGCTGCTCTATACCCTGGGCGTGATCGGCATCCTGGTGGCGGCGGCCTATTTTTCCGTGCGCTTTCCGGTCCGCATCGACATGACGGAGGCTAGGCTGTTTTCGCTGTCCCCGGCCACCGCCGCCATGCTCCAACGCCTGGAGAAGCCGGTGCACATCGTCTTTTTCCATGACCGCATGATGCGGGAGACCGTGGAAATCTACGAACAGATGGCCAAGCAGACCGACAAGGTCACCGTCGAGTTCTACGACCCGATGCTCAACCCCGCCCAGGCACGCATGCGCGGCGTCGAGTTCGCTGGCACCGCCATCATGGGAAGCGAAGGCCGCAAGCTCACGGTGAACGGCCCCACCGAGACCGACATCGCCAACGGCATCCTGCGCATTTCGCAGAGCGTGCAGCAGGCCGTATGCTTCCTGGACGGCCACGGCGAACCCGATCCGTTCAGCCTCGAGTCCCACGACCACACCGAGGGCGACGCCGGCCACAGCCACGGCCTGGGCACCAAGCTGGTGATGCACGAGCGCCACGGCATGGCCAAGGCGCGCCACGGCCTCGAGTCGATGAACTACGTGGTCGAGAAGGTCTCGCTCGTGCAGGGCAAAAACGACCTGTCGCGCTGCGCGGTGCTGGTGGTCGCCGGCCCCAAGACCGCCCTGCTTCCGTCTGAAGTGAAAGCGATCGACCGCTTCCTGGCTGACGGTGGTAACGCCCTGTTCATGCTCGACCCGTTCATCCGCTCAGGGGTCGAGCCGCTGCTGATGGAGTTCGGCATCCTCCTGGACGACGACATCGTCATCGACGAAGCCAGCCATTTCTGGGCGGACATCTCCGCCCCCGCGGTCACCGACTACAACCGCCACGAGATCACGCGCGACCTGGCGCTGACTTTCTACCCCGGTGCCCGCTCCCTGTCGCCCACCGCGGAAAGGGTGCCGGGCACCTCGGTCAGGCCGGTCGTCAACTCGTCCAAGAAAAGCTATGGCGGCACCGATCGCAGCCGCGCGTCCTTCGATCCGGCGAAGAACAAGACCGGGCCGCTGACCTTGATGGTGACCGCCAACCGGCGGCCGGAATTCGTGGCTTCCACCGAAGCCGTGGTGCGCAAGCTTCGCGGCACGGAGGATGGCCAGGCCGCCAGCGCCAACGAAAGTGCGGAGGCCCCGAAAATCCGTTCCCGGATCGCGGTCATCGGCGATTCCGATTTCGCCACCAATTCCTTCTTCCACATCCTGGGCAACGGCACCCTGTTCCTGAATACCGTGAGCTATCTTGCCGCCCAGGAAAACCTCATCGGCCTGGAACCGCGCACCTACGACCAGCCGCACGTCAACCTGACCAACACGCAGATGAAGGGCACCTTCTTCCTGTCGATCATCCTGATACCGGCCTTGATGGCGGTGATCGGCATTGCCGTCTGGTGGAGGCAGCGTTGAGCGCCGCTACGCCAGGCAGGACCAGCCGCAGGCTGGCCGTCGTCTGGCTCGTGCTGGCGGTTCTTGCCGCGGCAATCATCCTGATCGAGCGCGGCGACCGTGCGGCAATGAAGGCCGGGGAGAATGCGCGCGACGAGCGCATGTTCCTGCCTGTGTCCATACTCGAGATCGGCGCCGTCGAGATCCTGAACCAGGGAACGCTGCACCGCTTCGAACGCGATACAGCAGGCCTCTGGTTTTATCATGGCATCCATGCGGAGTCCCAGCAGCAGCACGAGCACACGGTCGATCCGGCTGCCGCGGCGCGCATCGACAAGGCAATGACAGGATTCGGCCGCACGCGCATGGAACGCCAGTTCCCCCTGAATGTCCAGGCCGACGAATTTGGCGTGACCCGGCCGGAGATTTTCATCATGGTTTACCTGCCCAAGTCCCCGCAACCGCTGTCGCGCTACGCGGTGGGAATCGTCGCGCCCGACAGCGTCAGCCGCTACGTGCTTCCGGTCGGCCAATCCAGCGTAGTGACGATTCCGACGTACCACATCGACAACCTGCTCAACCTGATTGCCTCGTTTGCCGTGGCGCCTGTACCGGCAAAACGCGGAGCCGCCCCGCGCTAGTTTCAGGCGGAGGTCGTCCCGCTGCCATGATCCGCCCTGCATTCGTTGCGGTTCTTTTCCTGTCTCTGGCAGGGAACGCCGACGCCCATACCGGCGGCAACACCGGGGTCGCGACCATCACGGTAAGCGGCGACACCGTCCGCTATAACCTCACGCTACCCGACGTACCCTCGGGCGTTCTTGCCGAGCAGATGCATCTGGGGCGGCCCGACATTACGCCGGACTACCGTCCCCTGATCCAGGCTATCAGCGAAAAAATCCAAATAGAAAGCGACGGCAAGGCCTGCAGGCCGGAGGAAGGCGAGGTGGTGCCGCCCTCGGCGAACGCCATCAGCCTGTCGGGCACCGTGACCTTCAACTGCCCGGCTGCGGTGGGCGTGCTCCGCATCCGCGACGACCTGCCGGACGTCCTCGGCACCGATCACCACACCATCGCGCTGATTGTCTGGACCGGCGGCAGCCATTCCTACGCATTCGGCACCGAAACCCGCGAAGCGAAAATCAACATCGCCAAAGCGTCCACCGCGACGAACAGTTCGGCAAGCTACTTCGTGCTGGGCATCGAGCACATCCTGACCGGATACGACCACCTGTTGTTCCTGCTGGTGCTGATCCTGCGCGGCGGCAGCCTGGTCCAGTTGCTGAAGATCATCACTGCTTTTACCCTGGCGCATACGGTAACTCTTGGCCTTGCGGCCTTGGATGTCGTGACGCTGCCGGGCGCGCTGGTGGAAGCGGTGATTGCGCTGTCGATCGCCTATGTTGCGGCCGAAAACCTGTTCCCGAAATACGCCATCTCGCGGCGCTGGACGGTGAGTTTCCTGTTCGGACTGGTGCACGGGTTCGGTTTCTCCTCGGTGCTCAAGGAAATCGGCCTGCCCCGGGACAACCTGCTGCTCTCGCTGCTGAACTTCAATCTGGGCGTGGAAGCCGGCCAGGCCGCGGTGGTGCTCCTTCTGGTGCCGATCCTGATGCGCATCCGCCAACGCTCCTGGGAACCGAAGCTGGCCATGACCTTGTCCGCGATCGTCCTCGCTGTCGGCCTGGTGCTGTTCGTCGAGCGCGCGTTCTTCGCGACCTAGCCGCGACCGCTTAGCGCTGCACCGTCAGCACGGTAAACCCTTCCCCGATCAGTTCGCGGCCTATCACGCCTTTCAGGCCCGCGTCGCGCAGCAGCTTCTCCTGCTCCTCCCGCGTGGGAATGACGTTACCCCAGATCAGCTCCTCGAAGCCCGTCTGCAGCGGAAAGCGGAATTCGGGGCGCCGGGCTTCCTCCAGCGTCGTCGGATACGTCTCGTCGATGATCACCATCCAGCCGCCGGGTTTCAGGGTGCGAGCGGTTGCGGCGACCACAGCCGGGCGGATTCCGGGCGCGATCTCGTGCAGCACTTCGATCATCACCACTGCGTCAAAGGCGCCCGCTGCATCGTCGACCTTCTCCTTGTGCACGGCGACGCGGCCGGTCAATTGCGCCATGCCGATTTTCTCGCGCGCCAATGCAAGGCTTTCGTCGTCGATGTCGACGCCGGCAATGCGCGCATTGGGAAAAGCCTTCGCTGCGTGCAGCAGAAAATTCCCGGTGCCACAGCCGATTTCGAGGATTGCGCCGCCGGCTGTCAGCTTGTCTATCAACCCTGCGAGGCCCGGCAGGATTTTCTTCGCGGTCACGATCTGCAGGCCCTGCGTCGACTCGGCGATCGCCTGGTTGAAATGGTCGCCGCGGCCCTGGAAGGGCTTGACCTTGCCGTCGCGGAAAGCATCGCGGCAGCGGCGAAAGTCCTCCGCTGCGACCTCCGTGCCAAGCCGCACGTAGCCCCCCAGATAGCGGGGATGGGTAGGTGCCGCCAGGATGGTATCGAAATGCGGCGCCAGCTTGTATCCGCCTCCTTCATCCGCATCGAGGATCTCGAGGCCGTAGGCCGTCTTGCACCAGACATCGACGTAGGGCGCGTGCAGGCCCAGGCGTGTTGCCAGTTCGGCCCCACTCTGTCCCGGCATTTCCGCCAGCGCGCGGAACAGGCCCAGATGCACGCCAAGGTCGATCAGGTGAATCGTGTTGAATCCGCGCCGCCATTCGAATATGCGCGCCACCTGCGCATCGGCGGTTATTTCCGTGCTGTTCTGAGCCATTGGCTGCCCTCCCGTTCTTGACCGGCTTGCAGACAAGTATACTGGCTAGTGTCCAACCTCCATTTGATGAATCCCTATGAACTCATTCCGGATCGCATTACATAGCTTCTGCTTTCTCGCCTTTTTGCTGTTGGCCGTGCCTGCCCCGGCGGCGCCGGAACTCGATCAGCCGGCGCCGGCCCTGAAGGGGACCCTGTTTTCCGGCCGGCCTCTGGATCTCCAGGCCATGCGCGGCAAGGTGGTACTGGTGAATTTCTTCTCCAGCTATTGCAAACACTGCGCCTACGAGATCGGCAACCTCGAAACGTTCTACGAGAGCCATCGCGGGCAGGGCTTTGAAGTCATCGTGGTCGGGGTTGATCGGCCCGAAGACCGTCACCGGGTCGAACGCATGGTCGGGTTGTACGGCCTGCAGGGCATCATGGCCGACGACCTGCAGGAAAACGGTTTCGACCGCAGCTATCGCACGCCAACCGCATTTCTGATCGACCGCAATGGCGTCCTCAGAAACAAGACCTGGGGCGGCAAGACGCCGAACTACTTTGCCGAAAACGTATTGCCGCTGTTGCGCGAACCGGGACAGTAGCGACTATCAATGCGCCATCTGCTTCGGCGTGACTCCCAGCACCTTTTTGGGAATGCCTACCCTCGCACAGCGGCGGGCTTCGCGGCGGTTACGACCTCGATCAGGCGGGTCCAGCCGTAGGGATCGGGCGCGCGGCCGTACTGGATGTCTGTCAGGCTCTTGAAGAGATGCCGTGCAACCGGTCCGGGTTCGCCGGAGCCGACCGCGTAATCCGTTCCCCTGTAGCCGAAGCGGCCTACGGGCGCTATGACCGCGCCTGTGCCGATTCCGAACGCTTCCGTGATTTTCCCCGATGCGACGTCGCGCAACGCCTCTTGGAGGTCGATGCGGTCTTCTTTAACCGTATACCCGAGGTCCGGCGCCAGGCGCAGCAGCGAATCGCGCGTGATGCCCGGCAGGATTGCACCGGACAATGCCGGCGTGCGGATGTGCCTGCCTTCGTAAACGAAGGCGATGTTCATGGCGCCGACTTCGTCCACGTAGCGGCGCTCGACCGCGTCCAGCCACAGGACCTGCTGATAACCGGATGCGATCGCCTTCTCGGTTCCACACAGGCTGCCGGCGTAGTTGCCCGGCGTTTTGGCTTCGCCGGTTCCGCCTCGCACCGTGCGCACGAAATCGTCGGACACGAATACCGACACGGGCTTGAAACCACCGGCGAAATACGGCGCGACGGGACTGAGGATGATGTAGTGCAGGAAACGGCGGCTGGCACGGACTTCCAGGGTGTTCTCGGTTGCGATCATCACCGGGCGGATGTAAAGCGCTGCGCCGGCGTCCTTCGGCGTCCATGCATGCTCGAGCCGGACCAGTTCGGTGATCGCCTGCACATGTTCCTCGACGTCCATGCCGGGCATGGCCATGCGCTCGGCGGAGCGGTTGAAGCGCTCCGCATTCTTTTCCGGGCGGAACAAGTTCAGGTTGCCGTCCGGACGCATATAGGCCTTGGTTCCTTCGAAGATCATCTGGCCACAATGGAACACTTCGGCGGCGGGATCGATCGACAGCGGCCGGTAGGGGCTGATGGTTGCATCGTGCCAGCCCTTCTCCGCGGTGTAGTGGCGGGTGAACATGCGGGACGTGAAGTGACGTCCGAACCCGAGCGGATCGGGCAGGGACTGCGGTACCGCGCGCTGTACAGGGTCGATGCGAATCTCGAGCTTCTTCATCTCGTTTCTTTCTCAGCGAGGAAGTGCGCAACGAGCGACTTCCATTCTTCTTCCAGTTCTGTTTTGACCACCTTCTTCCCCGCACGGCGGTACCAGTAAGCGGCGTTGGAAAGATCGCCCTCGACCCGGTGCAAATGCGCGTGAACCCAGGCGGACGACTGTTCTTCCTCCCGCTCCTGGACCAGGGCATGGGCGCGATTCCAGTCGCCCTTGCGCAGGTGCCAAAGGGCCTGCAGCATCGGCGACAGGTGCGGCTGCGGAGAGGACCTGGTCGTGGTCAGCGTGAATTCGTGCAGGTCCATGAATTTCTCAGATTCGTGACGCATGAAGGCGTGACGCACCGTTGCCGGCATACCGGCTTCGCCATAATCGTGACGGGGAAAAACAATGTTCTGGCGTATCGCCCAGCCTCGGTACATTCAAGCGGACGTAGCGCGGCCGTCGAGCTGGGCGCCCTGGTCGGTCGCGAATTCCTTTTTCACATACTTCGTGCTGTAGCCGTTGAACAGGTGGCCGAGCAGCCCGCGGTCGAGATCGCTGGTGCCCATGTACCAGTCGGCAACCGGATAAGTCAGGTTCATGTTGCGCTCCATCATGATCGGCTGGCTGTGGTGAGCGGCGTGGTGGCGGCGGATGGTATTGACCAGCGGGATGTTGCGCACGAACCAGTTGTCCTGCACGTGGCAGCAAAGATGAAAAGTCTCGTAGTTCAGGTAATAGATCGGTGTCAGCATCATCAGGAAGTAACCCGCATTGGCTGACCAGAAGTAGCCGAGGATCAGTGCTCCCGGCAGCGTCATCAGCATGAATACGATCAGCGCGTAGGGCGGAAACAGCACGATGCGCCATTCGCGGTTGGTATCGTAGGTCATCACCTGCGCGGTGAAATACTGATGGTGCTGGTGGGTGTGGCGGTGATACACCGGCATCAGGATGCCCTTGATCGGACGGTGCATGGCATTCTTGTGCAGCCACCATTCGTTCCAGTTGTAGAACACCAGGACCGGGATCACGAACAGTATTTCCCAGACGGTAGGTGCCTCGACCCGTGTCACGCACCAGGCGATGACGGCGACGCCGGGGACGAAGATGGAAAGCAGATGTCCCCAGCCGTTGTACCAGGGCGCGATGTTGCGCCTGTATTCGTCGCGGAATGCAGCCTGCTTGGACGTCAGGGTGGCAGTATTCATCACGCTTCTCCTCCGTTCGGGCGCTCGGGAAGCGCCTGGAATCAACTGATCGGATTTTACACGCAGCCGGGTCGCTTCGAGAATCGCGGCGATTGCCCGAACCACGCCGTTGCGCTATGTTTCGCCTCTGCCACAACCCGTTCTTCGCATGTCCACCGCACCCGCCACTCCCCTGCGACCGTTACGACGCGACGCCCAGGTCATCAGTCTGGTCGGCCTGGCCCACGGTACTTCGCATTTCTTTCATCTCTCGCTCGCTCCGCTGTTCCCCTGGCTGAAGGATGCTTTCGCAGTCAGCTACGCGGAACTCGGCCTGCTGATGAGCGTGTTTTTCATCGTCTCCGGCGTCGGCCAGGCGCTGGCCGGCTTCGTGGTCGATCGCTTCGGCGCGCTGCCCGTACTGCTTGGCGGAATTGCGTTGCTGGGCTTGTCGGCCCTGGGACTTGCGGCCAGCCAGAACTACGCGATGCTGATGGTTTTCTCCGCCGTGACCGGCCTGGGCAACAGCGTTTTCCATCCCGCGGATTTCACTCTGCTGAACCGACGCGTCAGCGTTCCCCGACTGGGCCACGCTTTCAGCGTCCACGGACTCGCTGGCACACTGGGCTGGGCGATCGCCCCACTGTTCCTTGCCGGCATCGCGACTTTCTCGAGCTGGCGCGTCGCGCTGGTCGGCGCGGCGATTCTGGCTTTCACCGTCCTCGCGATTCTGATGGTGCTCCGCAGCCTGCTCGATCCGCGTGAAGTCGACGGCGCAGTAGCGGAATCGGCCAGGAAAAAGGCTGCAGCGGCTGGCGCACTCGGCTTCATGAAAGTGCCGGCGGTCTGGATGTGCTTCGCCTTCTTCTTCATCTCCTCGATTTCTTTCGGCGGCATCCAGAGCTTCGCGGCCACCGCGCTGCGCGAGCTGTACGACATCCCCCTCGCGTATGCGACCGCATGCATTACCAGCTATATGCTGGCCACGGCGGGCGGCATCGTTGCCGGCGGTTTCCTCGCCGCCCGGACGCAGCAGCACGACAAGGTAATCGCCATCGCTTTTTCCATTGCAGCAGCGATATCGGTATTGGTGGCGAGTGCCATTCCGCCGGCGGCGGCTGTCATCGTGCTGCTCGGCGTCATCGGATTCGGTTCCGGCGTGGCCGGACCGTCACGCGACCTTCTGGTGCGTGCCGCGGCGCCGAAGAATGCAACGGGACGCGTCTACGGTGTGGTTTATTCCGGACTGGATATCGGCCTTGCCGGCGCGCCACTGATGTTCGGCATGCTCATGGATGCACACCATCCTGGCTGGGTGTTCATCGGCATCGGCGCGTTTCAGGCGCTGTCGCTGGTGGCGGTGCTCGGGGTCGGCGAGCAGGCGGAGAAACGGCGGACGCAGACAGCCTGAGGGGCTAGGGGCTAGGGATTAGAACCCTGAATCCGTATATCGATCGGCCTCAATCTTTTTTGCTTTGCCTTGTCCGGATTTTTTCCTAGCCCCTAGCCCCTCATCCCTAGCCCCTTCAAATTGCGCTGCTCAGCGCAATTTGAACACCGCCTCTCGTACAAGCTCCATCATCCCTTCACCGCCGCCCTCCGCATAGGCGAGGATTTCCTTGCGCATGCGCGGGTCCCAGAAGCGCCTGATGTGGGTTGCCACCCCTTCCACCGCCAAGGCGTGGTCGGGTTCAGCCTTGAAGAAATTGCCGATGTCGTTCGCCATGCGAACCAGGCGCTCGATGTTCATGCCTTCCAGTTCTCTCGCGTGGTCAATCGATGGGCCTCGTCGGCGTACACCACAAAGCGGTTGCCGCGCGTGAAGCCGGCGAGCGTCAGGCCCGCATCCCTGGCAATGCGCACCGCCAGCCCCGTCGGCGCGGAAACCGCGGCCAGCAGGCCGATGCCCGCCATCGCGGTCTTCTGCACCATCTCGTAACTCGCGCGGCTGGTGATCACCACGAAGCCATGCGCACGGTCGGTATTGCCAGCGACCAGCGCACCAATCAGCTTGTCGAGCGCATTGTGGCGGCCGACATCCTCGCGCACCAATTTAAGTTGACCATCTGTAGCCGCCCATCCAGCGGCATGGACTGCGCCGGTTGCGGCATTCAGCGTCTGTATGCCCGGTAACTGCTGCATCGCCTTCGCCACGGATTTGCGATCTATGGTTTCCACGAACGCCACCCTGGGCACATCGCGCATGGCCTGCTCGATGGTTTCGGCGCCGCACAGGCCACAGCCGGTACGCGCAGTCATGTTGCGGCGGCGCTGTTCGATGGCAGCCACGCGCTCAGCCGGAACGCTGAGGTAGACCGTATAACCGGATTTTTCCGGGACAATTTCGAGGCCGCCGAGCTCGGCGGCCGATGCGATCACGCCTTCGCTGAGGCTGAAGCCCAGGGCAAGGTCGTCGAGGTTCGCGGGCGTGGCCATGACCACCACGTGGGGAACGCCGTTGTAAACCAGGGCGACGGGGGCTTCTTCGGCGATCTGCTCGGCGATCGCCAAAGCAGAGTCTTCCTCCACGCGCACGGCAGGCACCGTGCGGTGCACGCCGGCCGCCGCATCGAATTCGCGTTTTGCCACATCAGGCCTTGCTGGTTTCCGGCTTGGGCAGCAGGTCGAGCTGGGTCGTGGTGAACTCCTGGAAGCGCTTCTGCCACGTCGAGGGCTGGGTGACCTGGGTCACCTGCACGGCGGTAACTTTGTATTCCGGGCAGTTGGTCGCCCAGTCCGAATTATCCGTGGTGATGACATTGGCGCCAGAACCGGGGAAGTGGAACGTGGTATAGACCACGCCCGGCTGCATGCGCTCGGCTAGCTTCGCCCGCATGACGGTCTCGCCGGCGCGGCTGGTGACGCCAACCCAATCTCCCTCCTTGATGCCGCGCTGCTCCGCGTCGTGCGGATGGATTTCCAGTCTGTCCTCGTCGTGCCACATGTTGTTGGCGGTGCGGCGGGTCTGCGCGCCGACGTTGTACTGGGACAGGATCCGGCCGGTGGTCAGGATCAGCGGATACTTGTTTGTGGTCCGCTCTTCGGTCGCGATGTACTCGGTGACGACGAAGCGGCCCTTGCCGCGGACAAACTCCTCGACGTGCATGATCGGCGTGCCTTCCGGTGCTGCGTCGTTGCAGGGCCACTGAATGCTGCCCAGCTCATCGAGCTTCCTGTAGCTCACGTTGGTGAAGGTCGGCGTCAGGCGCGCGATCTCGTCCATGATCTCGGACGGGTGCCTGTAGTTCATTGGATAACCCAGCGCATTGGACAGGGCGACCGTGACTTCCCAGTCTTCCTTGCCGGCCATGGCCGGCATCACTTTACGTACCGGCGAAATGCGGCGCTCCGCATTCGTGAACGTGCCGTTCTTCTCCAGGAAGGAGGAACCGGGCAGGAACACATGGGCGAACTTCGCGGTTTCGTTCAGGAACAGGTCCTGCACCACCACGCATTCCATCTCCATCAGCGCATGGGTGACGTGCTGGGTATCCGGATCGGACTGGGCGATGTCTTCGCCCTGGATGTAAAGGCCGCGGAAACTGCCGTCGATCGACGCATCGAACATGTTGGGGATGCGCAGGCCCGGTTCGTTGTCGAGTTTCACGCCCCATTCTTTTTCAAACAGCGCGCGCGTTTTGTCGTCGGACACGTGCCGGTAGCCGGGCAGCTCGTGCGGGAAGGACCCCATGTCGCAGGAGCCCTGCACGTTGTTCTGGCCGCGCAGCGGATTCACGCCCACGCCTTCATGGCCGATGTTGCCGGTGGCCATCGCCAGGTTGGCGATGCCCATCACCATGGTGGAACCCTGGCTGTGTTCGGTGACGCCCAGGCCGTAATAGATCGCGGCGTTGCCGCCAGTGGCATACAGCCTTGCAGCGCTGCGCACCAGCTCGGCCGGCACGCCCGTGGTCTTTTCCATTTCCTCGGGCGAGTTGCGCGCCTCGGAAATGAACGCGCGCCACTTGTCGAATTCCTTGATGTCACAGCGCGCGGCGACGAAATCTTCCTTGACCAGGCCTTCGGTCACCACCACGTGCGCCAGCGAATTGATCAGTGCGACGTTGGTACCCGGACGCAGTTGCAGGTGAAAGGACGCTTCGATGTGCGGCGAGCGCACCATGTCGATGGCGCGCGGATCGGCGATGATCAGCTTCGCGCCTTCGCGCAGTCGGCTCTTCATGCGCGACGCGAAAACCGGGTGGCCGTCGGTCGGGTTGGCGCCGATGACCATCATGACGTCGGACTTCATGACCGAGTCGAAATCCTGGGTGCCGGCGGATTCGCCGAGCGTTGTCTTCAATCCGTAACCGGTCGGGGAGTGGCAGACGCGCGCGCAGGTGTCGACGTTGTTGTTGCCGAACGCGGCGCGCACCAGCTTCTGCACCAGATAGGTCTCCTCGTTACTGCAACGGGAAGACGTGATGCCGCCGACCGCGCCGCGGCCGTGCTCGGCCTGGATACGCTTGAACTCGGACGCGGTGTGGGCGATGGCTTCATCCCAGGACACTTCCTTCCAGGGGTCCGAGATCTTCGCCCGGATCATGGGCGTGGTGATGCGGTCCGGGTGCGTGGCATAGCCGAAGGCAAACCGGCCCTTCACGCAGGAGTGGCCGCGGTTGGCCTTGCCGTCCTTGTCCGGAACCATGCGCACGAGTTCGGCGCCTTTCATTTCCGCGCGGAACGAACAGCCCACGCCGCAATAGGCGCAGGTCGTGACGATGCTGTGATCGGCCTGGCCTTTTTCCACAACCGATTTTTCCATCAAGGTCGCGGTCGGGCAGGCCTGGACGCAGGCGCCGCAGGATACGCATTCGGATTCCATGAACGGCTGGCTCTGGCTCGGCGAGACCATCGAGGCGAAGCCACGGCTGTCGATGGTCAGAGCAAATGTGCCCTGCACTTCCTCGCAGGCCCGCACGCAGCGCGAACAGACGATGCACTTGCTGGGATCGAAGTCGAAATAGGGATTCGAGGTGTCTTTCTCGGCCTTCAGGTGGTTCTCGCCGTCATAGCCGTAACGCACTTCCCGCAGGCCGACCACACCGGCCATGTCCTGCAGTTCGCAATTGCCGTTGGCGGGACAGGTCAGGCAGTCGAGCGGGTGGTCGGAAATGTACAGCTCCATCACGTTGCGGCGGATGTCCGCGAGCTTCGGCGTCTGCGTGCGCACCTTCATGCCCGGCGCCACGTTGGTCGTGCATGAGGCCGGATAACCCTTGCGGCCCTCGATCTCGACCAGGCACAGGCGGCAGGACCCGAACGGTTCCAGGCTGTCGGTTGCGCAGAGCTTAGGTACCTTGATGCCGGCATCCACGGCCGCGCTCATGACCGAGGTGCCTTCCGGAACCGAAACTTCGACGCCGTCGATTTCGAGCGTCACCAGTTTCTCCGACACGCGCTTCGGCGTGCCGTAGTCCAGGGGAATTTTCAGGGACTCGTTGGTTTGCACGGACATGATGGTTCTCCTCGCTGCGCTCAGGCAGCCTTGCGCTTTGACGTCGCGCCGAAATCTTCAGGGAAATACTTGATCGCGCTTTGCACCGGGAACGGGGTCATGCCGCCCAGCGCGCACAGCGATCCGTTGATCATGGTGTCGCAGAGATCCTTGAGCAATTCGATGTTCCGCTCGCGCTCGCGGCCGGCGACAATGCGGTCGATCACCTCCACGCCGCGCGTGGATCCGATCCGGCAGGGCGTGCACTTGCCGCAGGATTCGATCGCGCAGAATTCCATCGCGTAACGGGCCATGGCCGCCATGTCGACGGTATCGTCGAAGGCGACGATGCCGCCGTGCCCCACCATCGCACCGACCGCGGCAAAGGCTTCGTAATCGAGGGGCGTGTCGAACTGGGATTCGGGCATGAAAGCGCCCAGCGGGCCGCCCACCTGCACTGCACGAATCGGCCGGCCGGTGGCTGACCCGCCGCCGTAGTCGTAGAGAAGCTCCCTTAACGTAAGGCCGAAGGCCTTTTCCACAAGGCCGCCATGCTTGATGTTGCCGGCCAATTGGATCGGCAAGGTGCCGCGCGACCTGCCCATGCCGTAGTCGCGGTAGAACTGCGCGCCGCGGTCGAGGATGATCGGCACGGAGGCCAGAGTGATCACGTTGTTGATGACCGTCGGCTTGCCGAACAGGCCGGCGATGGCCGGCAACGGCGGCTTGAAGCGCACCATGCCGCGCTTGCCTTCCAGGCTTTCCAGCAGCGAGGTTTCCTCGCCGCAGATGTAAGCGCCGGCCCCCTTGCGCACTTCGAGTTCGAACGCCTTGCCGCTGCCCAGCACGTCGTCACCCAGATAACCACCGGCCTTCGCCAGCGCGATGGCGCGCGTCAGGACGTCGATGGCGTGCGGATATTCGGAGCGCACGTAGATGTAGCCGCGGGTCGCACCGACTGCTACACCGGCAATCGCCATGCCTTCGATCAGCACATAGGGATCGCCTTCCATGATCATGCGATCGGAAAAGGTACCGGAATCGCCCTCGTCGGCATTGCAGACGACGTACTTCTGGTCGGCAGTCGTGTCGAGCACGGTCTTCCACTTGATCCCCGCCGGGAAGGCCGCGCCGCCGCGGCCGCGCAATCCCGAATCGGTCAACTGTTTGACGATGTTCGCGCCATCCGTCGCCAGCGCATTGCGCAGGCCTCGCCAGCCACCGTGTGCCGCGTAGCCCTTGAGGCTGAGCGGATCGGTGATGCCGACGCGGGCGAAAGTCAGGCGTTCCTGCTTTTTAAGGTAGGGAATGTTTTCGGTGTTGCCGTGGGAAAGCTTGTGCGTTCCGCCCTTGAGGAAGTCCGCCTTGAACAGGGACGGCACGTCCGCGACAGTCACCGGGCCGTAGGCAACACGGCCTTCGGGCGTGCCGACTTCCACCATCGGTTCCAGCCAGTACAGGCCGCGTGAGCCGTTGCGCACCACGCTGACATTCGCGCCGATCCGCGCCGCTTCGATGCCAATGGCCGCCGCTACCGCTTCGGCGCCAACCGAAAGGGCCGAGGAATCGCGCGGAACGTAAATCCTGGTACTCACTCTCTCACCTGACTGACGACTTCCTCGAAGCGCTCCAGCGTCACGCGGCCATGGATTTCGCCATCGACCATCATCGCGGGAGACAGCGCGCAATTGCCCAGGCAGTAGATCGGCTCCAGGGTGAACCGGCCGTCCGCAGTCGTTTCGTGGAAGTCGACGCCGAGCATCACCTTGGCGTGCTCGACGAGCTGGTTCGCACCCATGGCCTGGCAGGACTCGGCGCGACAGACGCGCACGGTGTGGCGTCCCGGCGGCGTCGTGCGGAAGTCGTGATAGAAGCTGACCACGCCATGGACTTCCGCCCGCGACAGATTCAGCGCACCGGCAATCTGGCCTACCGCCTCGGTGGGTACGAACCCGAGCGCATCCTGAATTCCGTGCAGTATCGGCAGCAGCGCGCCAGCCTGCGATTTTCGCTCTTCGATGACGCGCCCGACTACGGCGGCCTGGTCCTGATTCGCCATGCACCTCCTCCACTTGATTCCCGGGCGCCTGACAGGGCATGCTGCGCGCCGGATGCTTCGAGCAATTTATGCATCAATTTGCATATTTGCTACGCTGGACTATGCTTTTAGGAGGGCAAAACTAACGCTTCGGTTCTTATCACACAATATGAATAAGTGTGCATATAAGGGTGGGTTTCAGTGAGCAAGATTGTCGTCCGGCCGGCCTGGCTGGTGAGCAACGAAGCAGGCGACGAACTGGACCAGCAACTGTTTACGGTGCTGCAGGCCATCCACGACGCCGGCAAGCTGACCCTGGCCGCAGAGAAAGCCGGCCTGTCCTACCGCCACACCTGGAATCTGATCGGGCGCTGGTCCACGTTCTTCGGCAGCCCGCTGGTGACTCTCGAGAGGGGCCGCGGCTCCACCCTCACCCCTCTCGGGGAAAAGCTGCTCTGGGCGGAGCAGCGCATCACCGCCCGCCTGGCCCCGCAACTGGAAAGCCTCGCTTCCGAGCTGAATCTCGAGATCAGCAAGCTGATCACGACCGCCCGTTCCACCCTGCGGATCCACGCCAGCCACGGATTCGCCGTCGCCAAGTTGCCGGAACTGCTGCAGGCCAATTCCCTGATACAACTCGACCTTCGCTACCTCGGCGCCCAGGAATCCCTCGCGTCGGTGGCCCGCGGGGCCTGCGAATTCGGCGGTTTCCATGTGCCGGAGGGCAAGATGGGTGAGCAGGCACTTTCGCAGTATGCCAAGTGGCTGCAACCTGACAAGCAAAAGCTCATTCACCTCGTCACCCGCACCCAGGGATTGTTCCTGGCCCGCGGCAATACGAAGAACATCCGCAACATCGCCGACCTCGGCCGCCCCGGCATCACTTTCATCAACCGCCAGCGTGGCTCGGGCACGCGCCTGCTGATCGACCAGTTGCTCGAGGAAGCGGGCGTAGACCTGCAAAAGCTGGCGGGATACCAGACCGAGGAATTCACCCATGCCGCCGTGGCAGCCTATGTGGCCAGCGGCATGGCCGACGCTGGCTTCGGCGTGGAACCCGCCGCCCGCCAGTTCAACCTGGACTTCATCCCGGTCGCCAAGGAACGCTATTTCCTCATCTGCCGCGACGAAAACCTGCAATTGCCGGAATCCCAGGAACTCATCGGCCTGATCCGCGGCCCGGCTTTCAAGGAACTCATCAGCGGCCTGCCCGGTTACAGCGCGCCCCGTGCCGGCGAGATCGCCGGGATCAACGAGACTTTTCCCTTCTTCGAAGCAAAAAAATAACTCGGCCTAACCCCCAACCGCAAAGGCGCGAAGGCGCAAAGAAAGGCGCGCGAAGGAGGGCAAAAGGCAACGAAGGTAAAAAGTCCTTGGCGGCAATCATCATTGGGTCGTCAATATCTGTCGGCTACGTTTTTTGGCACCCAGTCATTTTCCTTCCTGCATGTTTTCCTTTGCGCTTCCTTTGCGTCTTTGCGCCTTTGCGGTTCAGGGTCACATTTGCCTTAGAATCCCAAGGTGGCCAGTAGCGAAATATCCCAACAGCAAGCCCCGGTTGCCGTCGAGCTCGACGGCGTGCAGAAAGTCTTTTCCAACGGCACCAAAGCCCTCGATCCCGTCAGCCTGAGCATCCGCGAAGGCGAATTCGTCAGCATCATCGGCCCTTCCGGCTGCGGCAAGAGCACATTACTGCGCCTGATCGCCGGACTGACCAATCCCAGTGCCGGCAGTATCCGGCTCTCGAGCGAGGTCCGTGAAGCGGCGATCGGCTTCGTCTTCCAAAGCCCCACCCTGATGCCCTGGTCGAACGTGCAGGCGAACGTGCGCCTGCCGCTGGACCTGCTGCACACGCCACGCGCGGAGGCGGACGAGAAAGTGCGAAACGCACTCGACCGTGTCGGACTGAAAGACTTCGCGCATTTTCATCCGCGTGAACTTTCCGGCGGCATGCAGATGCGCGTCTCCATCGCCCGCGCCCTGGTGACTTCTCCGCGCCTTTTGCTGATGGACGAACCGTTCGGCGCACTGGACGAGATCACACGCAACCGCCTGGACCGGGACCTTTCCGCGCTGTGCGAGCGCGAAGGCCTCACCGTCCTGTTTGTTACGCACAGCATTTACGAAGCCTCCTTCCTGTCCTCTCGTGCGCTGGTGATGTCCGCTCGCCCCGGCCGAATCTATAGCGATGTGAACGTGGACGAATCCCGGCCGCGCAACGAATCATTTCGGTCCAGTGAAGCATTCACCAGTCTCGCCGCAAGGCTATCCGCTTCCCTGGCTACCGCCATGGAGGCCGCCGCCTCATGAAAACGGACTGGTTGCGCTTTCTTGCACCGGTTGCGGTTGGCGCAATTTTTCTGCTGCTGTGGCACGCACTGGTCGTTCTGAATGACGTGCCTGCCTACATCGTCCCTTCGCCGTTGCTGGTATTCAGAACGTTGGTGCATGACTGGGGACTACTGTCCGGCTCGCTGGTGGTGACATTGCAGGTCACCGGAGCAGCGCTTCTCGCTGCCGTCGTGTTGGGCGTGGGCCTTTCGGTCCTGTTCGTGCAGAACCGGATCATCGAAGCCAGCCTGCTTCCCTACGCGGTAATCCTGCAGGTAACCCCGCTGGTGGCAATCGCGCCACTGATCATCATCTGGGTCGACGAACCCCGCACGGCACTGGTGATTTGCGCCACGGTCGCCTCGATTTTTCCGGTCATCACCAACACGACGATTGGCCTGCGCAGCGTGGATCCCGGACTGCTCGACCTGTTCCGGATGCATGGCGCCACGCGCGCCCAGACGCTGCTGCGCTTACGACTGCCCAGTTCAGCGCCCTACTTCTTCGCCGGCCTGCGGGTTGCCGCCGCACTGGCCCTGATAGGCGCGGTCGTTGCCGAGTTTGTCGCCGGCACCGGCGGAACGAGATCAGGTCTCGCCTATCAGATCCTTCAGGCGGGATTGCAGCTCAACATTCCGCGGCTGTTTGCCGCGCTGATGCTGATTACCGGTTCCGGGATTGCGTTGTTCCTGGGCGTGTCGTTGCTATCGCGGCTGGCACTGAGGCGCTGGCACGAAAGCGAAGTACCGAAGGAGCCGTGAGCGGCGTGAATGTCGTGACTACCGTGAATGCCGGAAAGACATGATGGGGTGACGGTTGTCACGTAATCACCTCCTGCCGAGAGATAAATCATCACGCAGCCTGTCCCGACAGGCTTGGCGTTTTAGCACCAAATCTCAACCAATTAGTTCCATACGCATTTTCAGATCTCTCGCAGCCTATACTGTTACGGCTGCAGATAAGGCGATTTTGCCGGGATTGGACTGACACGCGCCAGGGTTTAAGGCCGAGCGCTCAATGGGCATGGTGGCGAAAATGTAGTCGCGGTGCTTTACTACACTTCATTCAGGAAGTTCAATTCGTTAAAGGCCGAAGGAAATTTTTCGCCATATTTCAATATGGCGGATCAGCCATACGTCTGGTATCCTTCGCGAATGGCTCTGGCGCGCTTTGAATGGGATCACGACAAGGATCTCGAGAACCAGAGGAAACACCGGGTCTCATTCTCGGAAGCGCAGTATGCCTTCGCTGATTCAAATCGCGTCATTGCCGAGGACCTGGGACGCAGCGCAAAGGAGAAGCGGCATTACTGTTTTGGCCGCGTGGACGGGGGTGTCCTGACGGTCCGCTTCACACACGGTGACGGAATTATCCGAATTTTTGGTGCTGGATACTGGCGCAAGGGAAAATCCATCTATGACCGCGAAAACCAGATACACGAATGAACCTTTGGGAGAATATCGGGTTGTGCCCGACTTTCTTCCGCCTCCCAATGAGCTCGCGTTTCGCGATGAGGGCGTGAAAGTCACCATTGCCCTTAGCAAACGAAGCGTCGAATTTTTCAAGTCGCATGCGGAAAAAAACCAGACGCAATACCAGCGAATGATCAGACAACTGCTCGACGCCTATGTGGATGCGTACGCGCAACCTCTAACTCGTCGCTCAACAGGGACGGCCCGCAAACGGGCCGTCCGTTAACCAGTGGACTGCAACGTTTAGTTCGTGAGTAACTCTCAGCGATGCTCGGACGCCGGTTGAGGCCGGTCGGGTCAGGCATGCATAAATGCATATTGGAAGTATCTCGGTGCATTATGCAATTATGCAGGCCCGACCCCGCAATACCGCACCAGCCCTGAGCTGGAACAGTCCGACCAGCGTAAACTTCCGCATCCGCCACCCCCAAGAGTCACGCAGAATGAAAACCCCCGCCCGCGTCGCGGCCGCTCTGATCTTCGTCCTGAGTGCCACGACGGCCCAGGCCTTGGACAAAATCACCTTCCTGACCAACTGGTACGCAGAAGCCGAGCATGGCGGCTTCTACCAGGCTGTCGCCGAGGGCATCTACGAGAAATTCGGCCTGGAGGTGAAAATCGGCATGGGCGGGCCGCAGGTCAACGTTTACCAGTTGCTGCTTGCGGAAAAAGCCGACTTCGTCATGGGTTACGACGTCGCCACCGTCAACGCCATCGAGCAGGGCCTGCCGCTGATCACCGTCGCCGCCAATTTCCAGAGCGAACCGGTCGGACTGATCGCACATCCGGACGTAAAGAAAATCGAGGACCTCAAGACCCGCACGCTGCTGATCGGCCAGGCCAGCGAGACCACGTATTGGCCCTGGCTGAAGGCGAAGTACGGGTTCACCGAAGCGCAGAAGCGGCCCTACTCCTACTCCGTGCAGCAGTTCCTGATCGACAAGAACATCGCACAGCAGGGCTACATCACGTCCGAGCCCTACGCCATCGAGAAGGGCGGCGTGAAACCGGTCATTTTCCATCTGGCCAGGTACGGCTATCCGCCCTACGCGCAAACCATCGTGACCCTGACCAAGACCGCGAAGAACCGGGGCGATATCGTAAAGCGGTTCGTCGAGGCCTCGGCGCTGGGCTGGAAGAGCTACCTGAAGAATCCCGCTCCCGGAAACGCGCTGATCCAGAAAGACAACCCGCAGATGGACGACGCCCAACTGGCCTTCAGCAACGCCAAGCTCAAGGAATACGGCATCGTCGACGGCGGCGATGCGCAGAAACTCGGCCTGTTCACGATGACCGATGCGCGCTGGAAGCAGACCTTCGAATTCATGCGCGACGCGAAACTGGTGAAACCCGGCGTCGACTACAGGAAAGCCTACACCCTGGAATTCGTGAAGCAGGTAAAAGTCCTTCCCTAGCCGTTATCCCGCATGCTGCCCCGGCTCGCATCCTACGAGGCGGTCTGCCGCGAATTCGCGTGGCGGATTCCCGAGTTCTACAACATCGGCGTCGACCTCTGCGACAAGTGGGCGGCGGATCCGTCGCGCCTGGCGCTGATCCACGAGCGCCGCGACGGATCGGCAATCCGCTATACCTTCGCCGAACTGAAGTGGCTGTCAAACCAGGCCGCCAACCTGCTTGCCGCGCGCGGCGTGCGCGCCGGCGACCGCATCGGCATCCTGCTGCCGCAGGAACCTGAAACGGCCATCGCGCACCTCGCCGCCTACAAGATGGGCGCCATCGCCGTGCCCTTGTTCACGCTGTTCGGCATCGATGCGCTCAAATATCGGCTGGCCGACGCCGGCATCAAGGCGCTGGTCACCGATACCCGCAGCATGGAGAAAATCGCGCAGATTCGAGAATCGCTCCCGGCGCTCGAAACCGTGTTCTGCATCGACGGCTCAGTGGCAGGCAGCGAAGATTTCCACGCGGCGCTGGCGCCGATGAGCGGGAACTTTACCGCGCTGGCAACGCGTGCGGACGACCCCGCGCTGATCATCTACACCTCGGGCACCTCCGGACAACCCAAGGGAGCGCTGCACGCGCATCGCACGATGCTGGGCCACATGCCCGGCGTCGAGATGTCGCACAACCTGCTGGGCCAGGACGGCGACCTGATCTGGACGCCTGCGGATTGGGCATGGATCGGCGGACTGGTCGATGTCCTGTTCGCTGCCTGGCAGCTCGGCGTGCCAGTGGTGGCGAGGCGATTCGAAAAATTCGACCCGGAAGCGGCGTTCGACCTGATGGCGAGGCATGGCGTGCGCAATGCCTTCATCCCGCCCACCGGGCTGAAGATGATGCGCAATGTGAGGAATCCGAAACAGAGATGGAACCTGAAGCTGCGCTCGCTGGCCAGCGGCGGCGAATCGCTGGGCACCGAACTGCTGCAATGGGCACAGGACACGTTCGGGGTGACCATCAACGAGTTCTACGGGCAGACGGAATGCAACATGACCGTGTCGTCCTGCGACGCGCTGTTCCCGGTAAAGCCGGGCGCGATCGGCAAGGTCGCGCCGGGACATGAGGTCGCCATCGTGGATGAAAGCGGAAATGCCGTACGCAACGGGCAGATCGGCAACATCGCCGTGCGCGCTCCGGATCCGGTGACCTTCCTCGGCTACTGGAACCGGCCGCAAGCGACCCGGGAGAAATACATCGGCGACTGGCTGATCACCGGCGACACCGGCACCCTGGACGACGACGGCTACGTGACTTTCGTGGGCCGCAATGACGACGTGATCACCAGCGCGGGCTATCGCATCGGCCCGGGGCCGATCGAGGATTGCCTGATCGGCCATCCGGCGGTGCGCCTCGCGGCGGTGATTGGCGCTCCGGATGCAGAGCGCACGGAAATCGTGAAGGCTTACGTGGTGCTGAACGACGGCTATTCGGCCAGCGAGAAGCTGACCCGCGAATTGCAGGACCATGTGCGCACCCGGCTGGCTGCGCATGAATACCCGCGCCAGGTGCGCTACGTCGATGCCCTGCCGCTCACCACCACCGGAAAAATCATCCGGCGTGAACTGCGCGACCGGCAGGATTAAACAGAATCCATCAGCGTGCGTCCGGCTTGAAGTTGCCGCCGCCGGC
>ENA-ORBV01000702-ORBV01000702.1-microbial-mat-metagenome-genome-assembly--contig:-NODE-702-length-75997-cov-13.879953_pt1 | contig 75997 bp, 71 predicted proteins | sample MGYA00237777_ERZ505514 | MGnify/ENA primary metagenome ERZ505514 (study PRJEB26160, sample SAMN06269048) | microbial mat metagenome | isolation source: Oligotrophic lake microbial mat | place...
CAGCGGTGTCTTTCAGCGAAGCCTTAACTGCCGTTGGCTTTAGCCAACGGAAAAAGATTGTCAAAGAAAAAGGGCTTTAGCCAAACTATGATTTCGGCTAAAGCCGATGAAGAGATGCTCTTCAGTATCCGTCAGCTAAAGCTGACGGCAATTAAATCATTTACCAATCTCCTCATTCAGATAACGGCTTCGAGTTGGGGATTGCTTCACTTCGTGCGTAATGACGCTTTGATTAACGGGCAACAAAAAAACATTCAACTATTTGGAATTCTCAAACATTTTAAAAAAATTTGAAATCCTCTTTATGAAAACAGCCAGCGTGAAGCGCTGCGCCTTTCCGGTAGTTCAATAAGCACAGAAACAAATTCAGTTTACCCGCTTTCGGAATCACTTTACCCGCGTGGGAAATCATCCCCCTTGCAAGGGCGCTCGTCCCCCTTTGGTGTAAATTCATCTGCCACCGGTGGCAGCCCGGTTGCCACTGCTGGCAACTCATCCGCCACTGCGGGGAATCCTTCTGCCACTACCGATAACTCTTCCACCACTGCGAGTAGATCTTCTGCCACTAAAGGCAGCCCGTTTACCACTGAAGGTGAGCGATTTTCCACTGCGGGCAGCCCTTCTGCCACTGCGGGGAATTGGTCTGCCACCGGAGGGGAATGGTTTCCCATCAGGTTAAACCGGGCTAAACAGCCTGTTTTACAGATAAACACCTCTTTTTTAACCCCTAAACCCCTTTAACTATGGCAAAAAAGTCGTTTTTCCCCGATGATTTCGAGAGCCAATTAAATTGGCTCAACAATTTCGCTGACCAAATTCCAACCTATGCCGCCAAATATGGCATCTCGGCTGCGCAGTTGCTGGCAATCGCTGCCGACAGAGATTGGCTGGGCTATTGGTATGGAGTGCACTCAGCCGTGCAGACGCTGGCGCAAAACATCACCGCTTTCAAAAACGAGGCGGCTTTTGGCGTGGCTGCCGGAAGCAGCCCGAGCGTAACTCCTGTTATCACCCCGCCTGCCGCAGCGCCCATTCCCGTTGCCCCGGGCATTTTTCCCCGCGCACTTTCCATCGCCAACGCCATCAAGGTGCATAAAGATTACACCCTTGCCGATGGCGCAGCCTTGCAATTGGAAGGCGCGGATATTCCACCGCCCGACCTTGCCACTGTGCGCCCCGCGCTGAAGCTCGCGCTGGCAGCCGACCATGTGGATGTGGGCTGGAAAAAGCAGGGCACCGAAGGCGTGGAGATTTGGGTGAAGCGCGGTGCAGATGATTTTGCGTTTCTCGCGGTGGACACCACTACTCCCAAATATGTGGACACACAGCCTTTTCCCGCCACGGAAGAAAAATGGACTTACAAAGCCATCCACATTTTCGGGGGTGGTCGCGTGGGCTTGTGGAGCGAAGAGGTGAGCGTGATGGTGAAGGCGTAGAAAGTGAACAGACGACAGACAACAGTCCACAGTTAAAAAATACCATTGACGGTGGACTGTTGATTGTGGTCTTTTAAAAATAAAAGGGCGGATGCTGAAAAGCCCTGCGGATTGCGAAAAGAGTAGGCGAAAATTTAAATCAAATAAAAATGAGAAAAGTAATTCCATTATTTATTGTTGCTTTAACTATAGCAACACTAAGCAGTTGCAGAATGTTAGATTTTACCATTGTTAGTTCAAAAAATGTTACGATTGATGTTAAAAAAGATGCCCCAAGAGTTACGGCAAAGGGGTGGACTGTTAAAGATGCTGTTGATAAAGCTATTGAAAAAGCCGGATCAGGTTACGATGCTTTAATTGATGGTGTAATTTATAGTGGGTTTCTCAAATACAAAGTGACTGGAACTCCGATAAAAACATCAGAAACAAAAAAATAAAAAACCCCGTTATCGCAAGTCTTCAGCGTGTGCATGCAGCGCAGGCTGACTTGTGATAAGAAATAGATGGAAGTGTTTACACTTCCTGTTTTTAAAAAGCGCCCTTCGGTTTTTCCGGAGGGCGCTTTTTTGTGTTTGCATAAAAATACTGCTGCACTCCGGTCGAGGGCGCTGCGCGTACGAGTGATAAAGAAATGAAATCAGTACGCGCCACATTGAAGTTGTAAGTTCTAAGTTTTAAGTAATAAGTGTAAAGCCGTTTTGCATTCAACTTAGAACTTACGACTTACAACTATAACGCTTGGCATCCATTGGCATTTGTTTACTTTTGTGCGTCCATTTTTTTTTCCTGAAATACCTGATTCCATGACCAAAAGAAATATCGTTATCGTTGACGGCATCCGTACGCCTTTTTTGCGCTCGGGCACTGAGTATAAAGACCTGATGTCGTATCAGCTTGGGCAGTTTGCCATTCGCGGCTTGCTCAACAAAACGGGCATTGACGTAAAGCACATAGACCGCGTGGTATATGGAACGGTGATTGCCAACGTGAAGACGAGCAACGTGGCGCGTGAAGCAGCTATCACTGCGGGCTTGCTGGCGACAACGCCCTGCCACACGGTGACGCTGGCGTGTATTTCAGCAAACCAGGCGATAGCGAGCGGCATTGAGCAGATTCTTGCAGGGCAGGCGGAAGTGGTGATTGCGGGCGGTGTGGATTGTGTATCAGATGCTCCGATTTCATTCAACAAGCCGATGCGCAAAAAGCTGATGGGCGCACAAAAGCTGAAAGGCATTGGCGACATTTTGAAATTTGTGTTTTCGCTGCGTCCGAAAGATTTCAAGCCTGAAGCGCCTGCCATTGCTGAATATATCACGAACCGCATCATGGGCTATGACTGTGAGTTGCTTGCATCAAAATTTAAAGTGGGGCGCGAAGAGCAGGATGCGTTTGCCGTGCGCTCCCACCAACTGGCGGCAAAGGCGCACGAGCAGGGTTTGCTGAAAGATGAAATCGTGCCGGTGGAACTGCCTCCGCATTTCAAGCCCGTCACGTTTGATAATGGTGTGCGCGGAGATACGACCATTGACAAAGTGAAAACGCTGCGCCCCGCATTCATCAAAGACTACGGAACGATTACGGCAGCGAATGCTTCGTTCCTCACCGATGGCGCAACTGCGGTGTTGATTATGACGGAAGAAAAAGCGCAGCAACTCGGCTTGAAGCCCAAAGCCCGCGTGGTGGATTATGCCTTCAGCGGTCAGGATTTGTATGAAGAGTTGCTGCTGGGTCCAGCGTATGCCACTGCAAAAGTGTTGAAGAAAACGGGACTGACCTTAGACCAAATGGATGTGATTGAATTTCACGAAGCGTTTGCAGGACAAATTCTTGCAAACATCAAGGCGCTTGCTTCGGAAGAATTTTCAAAAGAGAAACTTGGGCACGACAAAGCAGTTGGCGTAGTGAACATGGATAAGTTCAACACATGGGGCGGCTCGCTGTCATTGGGACATCCGTTTGGCGCAACAGGCGGCAGGTTGGTGACGACCGCATCAAACCGCCTGATAAAAGAAAACGGAAGATATGCGCTGCTTGCGGCTTGTGCGGCTGGGGCGCATGGACATGCGATGATACTCGAAAGATATGCTGCGTAAACCCCATTTCAATTTATAGCAGTATCGAACAGCTTCCATCTAAAATCTAATATCTCAAATTATGAATCAATCAGATTACCTCACCATTGAAAAATCTAACAACGGTGTCGCCACTATTTGGCTTGACCAGAAAGGCGAGAAGATTAATAAAGTATCTGCCGACATGGTCGGTCTTTTTGAAGACGTGTTCAATCAGCTTGATAATGATTTAGATGTAAAGGCGATTGTCCTCATCAGCAGGAAAAAAGATTTCATCGCAGGAGCTGATATTGAAATGTTCAAGCGTGTGCAGAAGCCGGGCGACTTTGAACCAATCACCCGCAAAGGGCACGAAGGGTTAAACCGTATTGAAAAATCAAAGAAACCTGTTGTTGCTGCCATTCATGGAAGCTGCCTTGGTGCCGGCTTGGAAATCGCGCTGGCTTGTCATGCACGTATTGCTTCGGATGACAGGAAGACAACACTTGCGCTTCCGGAAGTAAAACTTGGCTTGCTGCCCGGAGGAGGCGGTACGCAGCGCCTTCCAAGATTAGTCGGCATCCAGAAAGCATTGGACATGATGCTTACGGGAAAAAATATTTATGCGTATCCCGCAAAGAAGATGGGCTTGGTGGACAAGCTCATTCACCGTGATGGCTTACATGAAGCAGCGAAAAAATTTGCGCTGGAACTTGCGCACAAGCCGCTGCAACGAAAAGACAACCGACCATTCTCGCAAAAAATCATTGAAGGTCCGTTGAAGTTCATTGTGTTTAAGAAAGCCCGCGAGATGGTAATGCGGATGACTTCTGGAAATTACCCTGCGCCATTGAAAATTATTGATTGCGTGGAAATCGGCATGAGTCAAGGCATGAAAGCAGGATTGGATGCAGAAGCGAAAAAGTTTGAAGAGTTGATTCTCAGCAATGAAAGCCGCCAATTGATTAATGTATTCTTCGCCATGACGGAGAAGAAAAAGAACCCGATGAAAGACAAGGCGCGCGAAATCAAGCGACTCGGTATGTTGGGCGCAGGCTTTATGGGCGCGGGTATTGCAGAGGTAAGCATCAACGATGATATTGACGTTACGCTGAAAGACATCAAACAAGAAACACTTTCATCCGCGAAGAAAACGATTTGGAAAAACCTCGACAGCCGTGTGCGCAAAAAAGCGATGACGAAATTCGAGCTGGAAGAAAAGATGGCGAGGGTGAATGACAGGCTTGATTACAACGGCTTTCAGAATCTTGACATCGTGGTGGAAGCCGTGTTTGAAGACATCAACATCAAGCACAAAGTAATTGCTGAAGTGGAAGCAGTGACGAACGACAACTGCATTTTCGCAAGCAACACCTCCGCGCTGCCGATTAAATCCATTGCGGAAAAAGCAAAGCGACCGGAGTTGGTGATTGGAATGCACTATTTCTCCCCCGTGCCGAAAATGCCGCTGCTGGAAATCATCACCTATGATAAAACTGCGGATTGGGTTACTGCCACTTGCTATGAATTGGGGTTGCGCCAGGGAAAAACAATTATCGTGGTGAAGGATGGTCCGGGATTTTACACTTCGCGCATTCTCGGTCCGTTTATGAATGAAGCATTGTTGCTGCTCGAAGAAGGCGGTGACATTTTGCAGATTGATAAAGAAGTGCGCAAATTCGGCTACCCGGTAGGACCCGTTACGCTTTTTGATGAAGTGGGAATTGACATTGCAGCGCACGTGATGACAGGCGATGTAAACAAATATTATCGCGAAACACGCGAAGGCGCAAAATCAGGCGGAGAAGGAATCATCAAGATGAACAAAGCAGGATACAGCGGAAGGAAAAACAAAAAAGGCTTTTACCAATACGACCCGAAGACAGGAAAAAAACTGCACGGCAAGATTGACACAAACGCTTACAATTTCTTTGGCGGGCAAAACCGCAAGCAGCTTGACGCTGAATTCATCCAACACCGCTGTGGCTTCGGAATGATAAACGAAGCTGCCTATTGCTTGCAGGAGGGAATTATCGCAACTCCGATGGATGGCGATGTGGGCGCAATCTTCGGATTAGGATTTCCTCCGTTCAGGGGTGGTCCGTTCCGTTACATTGACACGATTGGTGCAGATAAAGCCGTTGCGATTCTCGAAGGACTTGCCGCAAAAACAACAGCGCGTTTCAAGCCTGCGCAAATCCTCGTGGATTATGCAAAGGCGGGGAAGAAGTTTTACAACGATTGATGTTGTTTCGCAATTTATGTGAAGCGGCTGCGTTTGTTCCGTCCACAAAATTCAATCGTATGAAAAACACAGTCGCATTCTTTCTGCTCGCTTTTATCAGCGCGAGAGCTTTCGCGCAGGAAAAGAAATCGAAATTTTCACTGAGCGCATTTATCTCTCCTACAGTTGCGCATCGCATTCTTAGAGCAGATAATTCAGTGCCCGATGCAATCAAAGAAGTGTATAATGACATTGAGACTCCCAAACTCGGCTACTCCGCAGGGTTGCTTGCAAGTTATGCTGTGCATGAAAAAGTCAGGATTCAAACCGGAATTTCTTTTTCCAACAATGGATATTTGTTTAAGAAAAATGATTTGACGTTCGGTAACCAGTTTAACGGAACTGGTTTTGACCCTGCACTTTTCCCCAATGGAATGCCCGATGCAATTAAAATTGTTTACCAGCACTATTATATTGATGTGCCCGTGCAGGTGAAATACACATTTCTTAAAAAGAAGAAACTGAGTTTTTACGCAGTTGCCGGCACGGAGGCAAACTTCAATCTTTCAAACAAAAAGACAGTAACTTTTTGGTATGAAGATGACAAAGACAGAGAAACAACAGACGACAATCTGAATGGCGGCTATGAATACAGAAAATACAACTGCTCCGTGACAGGCGGTGTCGGAATGGATATTGCATTAGGCTCGAAAGTGAACATTTTTGTACAGCCAACTTACAGACAAATGCTGTTTTCAATAGTTGATGCGCCTTTGGAAAGAAGGCTTTACTCGGTTGGGCTTGCAACAGGGGGCAAGTATCAATTTGTAAAAAGCAGGGATGACGGAATAAATCCGTCCTGACAAAACCTAAATCACACCACTTTATTCGCGCAACAGGAACTGGCAAAGGCGTGGGGCTTGGCTTTGAAGGCAAAGCCCATGCTGAGGATGTAGCCCATTGCTTCGCTCAATGCAGTATTTGACTTGAAATTCGGATTCGTGTTGATGTCGGCATGTACTTCAAGGTCCACATTATGCCTGTCTAACAGGTCGCACAATTCATAGGCGATATTGATGGACATGGAAACTTCCGTAAGCAGGCGTTCCTTGATGGACATCGGCTGCTTAGACTTTTCATTGTGGATGTACATGAAGCCGCCCTTCTTTTCCCGCAGAAAAACAATGACGGTGGCAAATTCAATCAACTCTCCCCGCACCTGCGAATCGGTGCCGATGCACACCATCAACTTATTGCCCAAAGCCCGCTCGCGGAGGATAGCCTTTTCCACCTCGTCCTTAATCGGAAGCACGATATTATCCCCGTTGAAAGTTCTCCAATTGGTGATTCTATGTAGTGTGTTATGTATCATAGTTTGGCGGTTTTATTCACTTAATGCTATCCAAATAACCCAAAAGGGACAAAAAAAGTTATTATACCCTCTGTTGAAACCTTGATGTTCTTTACATTTCAGCCACAGTTTCCTGCTATTCTGATAACCCGGGGGCGAAAAAAGTTGCAGGAAAAAAGGGTATTTCTTTCAGGAGAATCTTGTTATATTTGCAGACCTAAAAATAGAAGGCTATGAAAAAAGGTATTCATCCGGAAAACTACAGATTCGTAGTATTTAAGGACTTTTCCTGCGACTTTTCTTTTATCTCAAAGTCAACTGCTAACACCAAGGAAACTATCATGTGGGAAGATGGCAAGGAATATCCGCTGGTGAAGTTGGAAATTTCAAACCAATCGCACCCGTTCTTTACAGGCAAGATGAAGTTTATTGACTCTGCAGGTCGTATTGAGAAGTTCCAGAAGAAGTATCAAAAGAAAGCAGAACCATCCTAAATAAATTGCTCCAAAAATAAAAAAGGCTGTCCATACGGACAGCCTTTTTTATTTCATGCAAGACTGTTCCGGCATCTCCTTATGAAAAGACAAAGGGGTGGCGGAATAAATCCACCATGACACCGATCAGGAATGCGTTGAGTCTGCCACAAATGCTCTGAAATCTTTCTCTAACTGTTCCACCTGCTCCACCATGGGGATGTGTCCGCAGTCTTCGTAGATAATCATCTTGTTGTTGGGAATATCGCGGTGAAAGCGGCTCGCGTGGGTATAGGGAATGATGTTGTCTTTCTTCCCCCAAATAATTAAGGTCGGACATTGAATGGTTTTAATCAGCGCAGTGTCCGCATCCTTGCGATGCCGCAACAGTTCGAGCACAGTGTGAAAATTCGTTTCCCGGTTGGTAAATGCATTGGCAATCGCCACCTCTTCTTCATTTACTCTTGAAGGTTCAGCAAAGCAATATTCAATATTGCGTCTTGTGATAAAAGAAGGAATTCCTTTCGCGGTAATTTTTTCTACGAATGTTGAATTTGCGCTCATGCCCGCGCTTAGTTTTTCAGCAATCGCTTCCATGTCGTAGCCTGCGCTGCAAAACAGAAAAAGTTTTTTCACCCGCTCAGGATAACGCGCTGCAATCTCCCACGACATCCACCCGCCCATGGAATTTCCCATCAGGTAAAAAGAATCGAGTTGCATCGTGTCAAGAAAGTAGGCAAAAAACTCGTGATACATTTTTCTGTAATCGGCATTTTCCACAGGCGGCAAATCCGACAGCCCAAAACCCGGCAAGTCAATGCGGATGATGCGGTAATCACCTTTCAGACGCGCTGCTATCTTCCCGAAGTTGCGATGCGAGCCAGCCAAGCCATGAATCATCAAAATCGGGAACCCGCTGCCTTCATCCACATAATGCACATCACCCCCGCGCCAATTCAAAAAACGAGATTCAGGAAGCGCAAATTTTCCTTTTGCTACTTGCTTTGAGATAATACTGGTGGGGCGAAGGAATGCAACAGAAATTCCAACCAAAATGAATAGCCCTAAAAGAAGCAGGATTGTTCTGAAGATTTTTTTCACCGGGGAAATTTTCACCGAAGTTACGTATCGCTTCTTTTCCTGAATGCGTTCACGAAGCCTTTCTTGTAGATTTTATTTCCATTGTTTGAAATTCTTCGCCTCCCGGATATTTCATAAACATCTGCATGAGTTGCGTGTTGTCGTCAATGATTTTCACCACCTCGCGCACATCCATATCCTGCCCTGTCATTGGATCAACCTGCTTGCCCGAAGAATTGATGGTTTTATTTGCTTCATCCCAGGTTCCTTCCAGCAGCATGATGCCGCTGCCCATGTTGTCAACCCACGAGCTGATGAATTTTTTCTTTACGTTGTCATACCCGAGCGTGCTGATTCCCTCAAACGGCATTCCGTTAAAGAGCATGGAATGCTTCGAATATTGGTATCTGCCACCGAGTATCATGCTATTGACAGCGATGCCGGTGGTTTTCATGGGCGGCTTGCCGGGTTCCATCCACATGGTGAGGTCGCCTGTCCATTCTCCGTCAAATGATGCAAGCATGGCATGCATTGGTCCGGGGGTGGCATAAGCAGTCCATGCTTCCATCGTGGCGGCTGAGTCAGGGGGCGTTACGCTTGCAGGAACTGCGGTGGTGTCTTCTTTTTTCTGGGGCGCCTCCTCAGCAGGCGCGGGCTGTGGCTGGTTACATGCTGTGATAATGAGCAAAGCAATCAGGGAAAGAAAAAATGAGTGTTTCATGGTTGGGAAATTTTTGCGAAAGATAAAAAATATTTGAATTATTTCAGAATTCCGGAGGGTGTATTGGCGCGTATGGACTCCTCCTCTTTATCGAGGGATGATTTTAAGTTTTGCTTCGGTATGTTCTAAAAATGCATGTGTCTGTATAAGGTATTTCTGCATTTCACTCATGTCATCGCCAAAAACATTTTCAGTGAATGATAAAGAAAGGGGTGGCAACTAAACTCCAGAATAATGGAAAAAAATATTCCAAATTGAAATAAGGGCAGTTCTAAAAGTTCTACCACCTGTACCCTCTCCATTTCTTGCCTGCCGGCAGGCAGGGGAAAGGGATAGGGTGAGGCGATAAAAAAGCAATTTTTAGAACTGCCCATAAAAGTTTCGTGAATTCTTATTGCCCTTCAAATTGTTAAATCATTAGTCTTGTAAGTAATTTTACTTGCTCTCCAAACATTATGGAAAACCCTGTGCTTACGCCTGATAACGAGCAGGAGAAGAAAGAAATCCTGAAACACTACCGCCACCTGCTGCGCGTGGTGAAGCCGCGCCTGAACAGCGAGGAAGACAGGCGGTTGCTCCGCAAGGCGTTTGAACTTTCATTGAACGCGCATAAGAACATGCGCAGGAAATCAGGCGATCCATATATCCTGCATCCGCTTGCTGTTGCCACAATTACTGTGGAAGAGATGGGGCTGGGTGTTACTTCGGTGATTTGCGCCTTGCTTCATGATACTGTCGAAGATACAGAGGTGTCGCTGGATGAAATCCGCAAAGATTTTGGCGATTCGGTGGCGAAGATTGTTGACGGGCTTACGAAAATCAGCGAGGTGTTTGATTTGAAAAGCTCGCAACAGGCGGAGAATTTCCGCAAGCTCATTTTCTCGCTCACCGATGATATGCGGGTTATTCTCATCAAGATTGCCGACCGCCTGCATAACATGCGCACGCTGGAACACATGCCGCGCAACAAGCAGTTGAAGATTGCTTCTGAAACATCTTTTCTCTACGCTCCGCTGGCGCATCGTCTTGGTTTTTATGCCATCAAGTCCGAACTCGAAGACCTCACGATGAAATACACGGAGACGGATATTTACCGCCTCATCGCCAACAAACTGAATGAATCAAAACGCGAGCGCGCCAAATATATCAACGAGTTCATTAAGCCGATTGAAGAACGCATTGCAAAAGAAAAAGACCTGAAGTTCAGGATATTCGGCAGACCAAAATCCATCAACTCGATTTGGAACAAGATGAAAAATCAAGGGGTGGAATTTGAGCAGGTGTATGATTTGTTTGCGATTCGCGTGATACTCGACTCACCGCATGAGCGCGAAAAAGCCGACTGTTGGAAAGTCTATTCCATCATCACGGATTTTTTTCGCCCCAACCCGCGCAGGCTGCGCGACTGGATTTCAAATCCAAAAGCAAACGGCTATGAAGCGTTGCATACCACCGTGATGGGTCCGGGCGGCAGATGGGTAGAGGTGCAAATTCGCAGCGACCGCATGGATGAGATTGCGGAGAAAGGCTATGCCGCGCACTTTAAATATAAGGAGGGAACGACTGACACCGCGCTGGATGAATGGCTGATGAAGATGCGCGAAATCATCAAGAATCCCGATTCAAACACGCTTGATTTTATTGATGATTTCAGGCTGAATCTTTTCTCGCAGGAAATTTATATATTCACTCCAAAAGGACAACTGAAGCGGTTGCCTGCCGGCTCCACCGCGCTCGACTTTGCGTTTGACGTGCATACGGACATCGGCTTGTCGTGCATTGGCGCAAAGGTGAATCACAAACTCGTGCCGCTCAGCCATAAACTGAATAATGGCGATCAGGTAGAAATTATCACTTCCAAAAAGCAGAAGCCAAACGAGGATTGGCTGAATTATGTGGTTTCGGGAAAGGCGAAATCAAAGATTAAGTCCGCGCTGAAGGAAGACCAGAAAATGCTGGCTGCCGAAGGGAAAGAAATTTTAGAACGCAGGTTTAAAGCGCTGAAAGTGAATTCGTCTTCCGCGTTGCTTAATGACCTTGCAGCATACTTCAAGCTTGACTCTGTGATGGATTTCTATGGCAGCGTTGCCACGAAAAAGATTGATACAAAAACGCTCACCCGCGAGATGTTTGATGGCGACAAATTGATTGTCGTGAAAGAGCCGGAAAAGAAAGAGCAGCAGCAGAAGGAGGAAAATTTTGAGGAAGCAGTTAGAAACACGCTGAATAAAAATGCCGAGCTGTTGATTTTCGGAGACAACAAGGAGAAGCTCGATTACAAGTTTGCCCCATGCTGCAACCCGATTCCGGGCGATGATGTGTTTGGCTTCATCACCATCAACGAAGGCATTAAAATTCACAAAACCAACTGCCCGAACGCCACACAATTGATGAGCAACTACGGCTATCGCATCATCAAAACACGCTGGACCAAACAACACGAAATCGCCTTCCTCACCGAACTGAAAATCAGCGGTATTGACGACATCGGAGTGATGAACAAAATCACCAACATCATTTCAAGCGATATGAAAATCAACATGCGCTCCATTTCGCTTGATACGAAAGACGGCATCTTTGAAGGCACCATCACGCTTTTTGTGCATGACACGGCTCAATTGGATGTGCTCATCAACCGCCTGAAAAGCATTGAAGGATTACTTTCGATTAGCAGGCAGTGATTGCTTCTTCTTTACTTTGTAGATACTCGCTCTGGCTCGCATCCCGAGAGTGAGGATTTTATCAGGCATCTTGCCAGGTTTGCCGAAAACTCCACACTAAAGGAGATTACGAACTGTCGCTGCAATTTATTAATGAGTTCAACCGATTGGTGGAGCATTACTTCGGAGAAAAGACAGCAGCAGAAATTGACATCGGCAAGTTGGTGAAGCGGCTGCAAGTAGTAAAAAACTTTATCGCGCTGGGCGAAACGGATGAACTACCTGCGCAGCTTTCCAAACTGCGCAGCATGTCATTCAGCGCAGAGCTTAACGAAGTGATACGTGACATTGAGGCGAAGCGGTATTCTGATGCTGTAAGCAAGATTGAGCTATTCATAAACCGCTATCAGCAGCTTGCCCTTTACGAAGACCCGGAAGTGAATGCGCTGAAAGTGGAGATTAAGGTGCTTGAGATGGAGCTCACCTCTATCAGCAACGAAAAGGCAGATGCGGAAAAGTTAGTTGTTGAATTTGGCATCAGACATAACCAACAACTTGGAGAGGTCATCAGCAAAATCCTGAAACTGAAATTAGAGTTGTTGAAAATGGGAGTGCCGGAAAGCGAGGAAAAAGAAAGAGAATTTGAGGAAGCAAAGAAAGATTATGAGGAGTACCATAAACAATACGAAGAAACGAAATCAAAGAAACATTTTGACCTGAGCGATGAACAACAGACGGAACTCAAAAGAAAATACCGGGAAGCGACACGCAAATGCCACCCCGACAAGGTAGCGGAAGAATTGAAGAAAGAGGCGGAAGAAGTTTTCAATGAGTTGCCGCATGCCTATCAGGAGAACAACTTGCAACGTGTATCGGAAATCCTCGATGAAATCAACAAGGGAAATTTCTTCGTTTCGCGCTCCGAAAAAATCAGCGAGAAGGTGAAACTGAAAGCCGAAGTCACCCGCCTGCGCAGCAAAATCAACAAGCTGATACTTGAACTCACCGAAATGAAATCAACTGAAACTTTCCAAACTATCACCAAGATTGATGACTGGGGTAAATACTTTGCAGAAACCAAAAAGAAGTTAGATGACCAATTAAAAAAGTTTGAAAAGAAACTGGGCGAATTATCTGTTTAGGATTTCGGGGTGTTTTCGTTTTCTCCTTGCCGGTAATTGCCAAGCTCTATTTCTACCCATTCAAAAAGTATTCAGAATTCAAACGGTAAATTAGAGCCGTGAAAATTCTGATTATTGAAGATGAAACAGAACTCGCGCTGGATATAGCAAAGTATCTTTCATCGGAAAACTACCTGTGCGAGATAGCTTCCACTTATCAGAAAGCAACCGACAAAATCACAGGGTATCAATATGACTGTATTCTTTTGGACTTAATGCTTCCGGGCGGTGATGGTATCAGGTTGCTGGAACTTCTGAAACGCGAGAACAAGCAAGATGGTGTGATTATCATTTCCGCTAAAAACTCTCTTGAAGATAAAATAAAAGGACTGCAAACGGGCGCGGACGATTATCTCGCCAAGCCTTTTCATCATTCGGAATTATCTGCAAGGATACATTCTGTTATCCGCAGAAAGCAGTTCAATAATTCAAATGTTATCGAACAAAATGAGATTACGATTGATTTGCCGGGCAAAACCGTATCTATAAAAAATAAGCCCGTCAACCTTACTAAGAAGGAGTTTGACTTATTGCTCTTTTTTATCGGCAACAAAAACAGGGTTATTTCAAAAGGAGCATTGGCGGAGCATCTTTCAGGCGACATCGCGGATATGTTTGACAATCACGATTTCGTGTATGCGCACATAAAAAATTTGAAAAAGAAATTGAGCGAAGCTGGTTGCGGCAATTATCTGAAGACGATATACGGAACCGGATATAAGTGGGAATCATGAGCAAACTGCTAAACAAACCGTTTAAAGCGTTCACGATTTACGCCCTTGTAATTTTAGCGTGCAGCATTCCCGTTTATTATTTCGTGGTCAATTCTATTTGGATGGAGGAGTTAGACGAACACAATCTCATCATAAAACAACGGATAGAAAACAAACTCGGCAATATTCAGCTTGATGAAAAAGAACTGAATGAGACGTTGCTGCTTTGGAATACGCTGCAACCGGGTTCAAGACTGACGCCTATCAGCCAGCCAAAAGAAAGAGACAGCGTTTACACTTTTACAAGGCAAAATGAATATATCAGCGATGAAGTTGACCGCTTTCGCGGGTTGTCATCTTCTATAAAAGTGAATGGCAAGTTCTATCATCTGGCGATTGAAACCAACGTAGAGGAAGCAGATGAAACAGTAGTGGCGATTGCTTTGGTAACATTGCTGTTTGTTGTGTTGCTGGTTGCTGGTTTCATATTTCTGAACAGAAAAATTTCTAAACGCATCTGGCAGCCATTTCAAAATACGCTCCATAAGCTGAAGTCCTTTGATTTGACTGAAGGAAAACCCATTCGATTTGAGCAAACCGACATTGAAGAATTTGAAGAACTCAATCAGTCGCTACATAAACTGATTGACAAAAACATTTCCGTTTACAGCCAGCAGAAAACTTTCCTCGAAAACGCATCGCACGAACTACAAACGCCATTGGCTGTTTTAAAATCAAAAACAGATTTACTCTTGCAAAACAAACACCTCACCGCAGAGCAATCCGAGATATTAAATGCAATTGAATTGCCGCTTTCCCGGATTTCAAGAGTGAATAAAAATCTGTTGCTGCTGGCAAAAATTGATAATAGCCAGTTTGCTGAAACCGAAAACCTTGATGTTTCAACCGTGCTGACACAAAGCACTGAACTGCTTGCCGATTACATTCAGGATAAAAACCAGAATCTCAGCCATGAAGTAAAACAACCGTTGACGCTTGCGTGCAACAAACTGCTTTTAGAAATTCTGCTCAACAATTTGCTGATAAACGCCATCCGCCACACACCGAAAAACAGCACGATAATCATTCAACTCAAGGATAACATGCTTCAAATTCAAAACACGGGAACAGAAGCATTGAACAAAGAAAAACTGTTTAAGCGCTTCGCAGTTTCATCGTCTGAAACTGCAAGCAGCGGCTTGGGGTTATCCATTGTAAAAGAAATCTGCCACCGCTACCAATGGCAGATTAACTACACTTTTGAAAACTATCTGCACTCCTTCTCTGTAATCTTCTGAAATTCAAAATCTCTTCTAAATCGGGTTGTAACTTTATCTGCAAATATTAAAAACACGACAATGAAAAATTCAGCACTTCTTTTGGCAGCAATGTTCACAGTAGCATCCGCCAACGCGCAAAAAATAAAGGACAAAGATGTTCCCGCATCATTAAAAACAAGTTTGCAAAGCAAGTATCCTGCGGCAACGGACTTGAAATGGGAAAAGGAAAACGACAACTATGAGGCAGAGTTTGAGGTTGGCGAAACCGACTACTCTGTGGTGTTTGACAATACAAGAAACATTCTTGAAACAGAAGTTGAAATAAAAGCTGATGAGCTTCCCGTAGCTGCAATGGAGTATGTTTTTAAAAATCATTCAGGGCAAAAAATAACAGAAGCTGCAACGATTACCGATGCAAAAGGAGTTGTAACCTATGAAGCAGAAATTAAAGGCAGGAGTTTGATTTTTGACAGCAACGGAAATTTTATAAAAGAAGAAGCGGAACAAGAAGATGACAAGAAGTAAAATCGTTTTTCTCAAAACGGTTTTAACCAAAGCGTTTATTTTCTTTTCGCTTTGCGTTTCGTTCGCGCAAACCACCAGCGTTACCGTTTCAGGAATTGTAAAGGATAAAGAGGACAAATCTGTTTTGCCCTTTGTGAATGTGGTTTTAAAAACAGAAATGGACAGCGCTTTTATTACGGGCGTTGTTACCAACGAAGAAGGCAGGTTTACGCTCACGGGCATCAAACCAAACAGCTATTATTTAGAAGTATCCTATGTGGGCTATGCCGTAAAGCGCCAATCGCTTTTTGTGGGAACGCTCTCCGCATTTCTGGAAGTGTCCGCAATTGAAATGGAAACCGATGTGAAAACATTGAGCGAAGTGGTCGTTACAGGACAGCAGGATGAAGTGAGCGGAAAGATGGATAAGAAAACCTATTCGGTTGAAGACAATGTCAGCCAAAGCGGTGGTTCGGTTTTGCAGACGATGCAGAATTTGCCCGGTGTAACTGTGCAGGATGGCAAAGTGCAACTGCGCGGCAGCGACAAGGTGGTGGTGCTCATTGACGGCAAGCAAACTGCATTAACGGGCATGGGCAGCCAGTCGGGTTTGGATAACATTCCCGCTTCAGCAATTGAGAAAATTGAAATCATCAATAACCCTTCCGCGAAGTATGATGCAAACGGCAACGCAGGCATCATCAACATCATTTACAAGAAAAACAAACAGGACGGATTTAACGGAAAAGCAGGTATTGCAGGCGGCTTGGGTTCTTTGTGGGTGCGAAAAGAAAACCTTCCGGGCATAAGTCCGCAATATCAATGCACTCCGAAAATCAATCCTTCGCTGTCGCTGAACTACCGTAAAAACAAGGTCAACGTGTTTTTCCAGGGTGATTATCTCTACACGCAAACGCTGAATAAAAATGAATTTGTCACGCGCACCTATAATGACGGCACTCTCATCAATCAGCAACTAAAGCGCAACAGGGACACGCATTTTGCTACCTTCAAAACAGGAACGGACTGGAACATCAATGCGCGCAACATGGTCACGATTTCAGGTTTGTTCGGCACCGAAAAAATTCTTGACCATGGCGACCAGCCTTTTTACAATACCGACCTCACCGAGCAGTTACGTCTCTGGCAATTTCTGGAAGATGAATTGAAAACTACTGTGATGGCTTCATCCGCTTACCAGTACAAATTCAAACAGCCCGGACATTTGCTCAATGCCGGGTTTAACTATACGTTTCACCGCGAAGACGAGAAATATTTTTTTGATAACAACCTGCCTGCATACACGAGCGCAGATTCTTTCAAATTGATTTCAGATGAGCACGTTGCCGATTTGAATGCGGACTATGTGCGTCCGTTGAAATTCGGACGCATTGAAGGCGGGCTGAAATTCCGTTGGCGGCAGATTCCTACGAATATGCTGTTTCTTCCGGGAATCAATTCCCCGTTAGACACTACTGCGGGAGGCTGGGCAACTTACAAAGAGATAATTCCTGCTTTGTACGCCAACTATGTGTATGAAAGTAAAAAGTGGGAAGCCGAAGTGGGTTTGCGCGTTGAGTATGTAAATTTGCAATATGACGTGAACCCTCAGCACAGCACCTATAAGAGTGATGGATATAATTACACGCAGCCTTTTCCGAATGTGCGCCTCGCTTACAAGTTCAAGGACCATAATAAACTCTCCCTGTTTTACAACCGCAGGGTTGACCGCCCGAACGAAGTGGACATCCGCATTTTTCCAAAATATGATGACGGGGAAATTATCAAGGTGGGAAATCCCGCGCTGCGCCCGCAATTCACCAACCTGATGGAGTTGGGCTATAAGACAAACTGGAAAGACGGGTACTTTTATACAGCCGCGTACAGTCGCATTGTTGACGCAACGATTACGCGTATCGCAAGCAGCGTTCCGGGGAGCTATTTAATTTATGCAGCCTATCAAAATGCTGACCGCAGCTATGCAACAGGGCTTGAATTGGTGCTTTCGCACAGCGTGGTAAAATGGTTTTCATTTAATGTAAACCTGAATGGCTACTACAGTATGATAGACTCCTTCACGGTGGAGAATAAATATCCTGTTTCAAATACTTTCACTGTCGGCAAGCAGGAAATCTTTTCAGGCAACGCCAAGCTGAACACAATTTTTCATCTTCCTAAAAATGTGGACATGCAACTCACTGCCATTTACTTAGCCCCCGACATCATTCCGCAAGGCAGAATTGAATCACGATTTTCATTAGATATTGGCTTGAAAATGGCTATCCAAAAAGGCAAAGGCGAAATATTTTTCAATGCCACCGACCTTGCAGGCACACTCGTGATTAAAAGGGAAATTGACGGGGAAGATTTCAGCTACACTTCTGCGGATTATTACGAAACGCAGGTATTCAGGCTGGGATATAGCTACAAGTTTTAAAAAAGAATGGCGAGCAAAATGCTAAATCCTGTTTATGATTAGCATGGAATGAATTCTAACAGAGGTTTATTGCTTCGCTATATTTGAGGAAATTTTTCATCCTCCTTTCATTCATGGTTGATACAAAACCTGATTTATTAGCTGACGTCCGGCAAATCTTTTCCGACTATTTGGAAAAGCATCAGCAGCGCAAAACACAAGAGCGCTTTATTTTGCTGGAGGAAATTTACAGCCGCAACGACCATTTTGACGCGGAAACCCTGTTTAATGATTTAAAAAAGAAACAGTTTAACGTGAGCCGCGCAACGGTGTATAACACGCTCGATCTGCTGCTTGCCTGCGACCTGATTAAGAAGCATCAATTCGGCAACCAGCAAACGCAATATGAAAAGGCATATCACTATCGCCAGCACGACCATTTGATTTGCGAGGATTGCAACGAGGTGCTTGAATTTTGCGACCCGCGTATTCAACAAATTCAAAGTAAAATCGGTGAATTACTTCAATTTAGGATTAGCAATCATTCGCTAATTTTACACGGTCGTTGCGAGCGGGAAAATTGTCCCAATCTTGCGCAAGCAAAAAAATAATCAGCGACTGTAAACCAAACCAACAACATGGATTTCACCATCACACAAGACGGAAACATCAGTATTTTAACCCTGAAAGGCAGCCTCCTTGCTGACGTGCAAACGCGCGAAATTTTAGAAAAAGTGAGCGCGCTTGTGCAGGAGGGTAAAGTAAATTTTGTAGTGGAAATGAGCCAGTTGAAATTCATCAACAGTTCGGGGTTGGGCATGTTGCTTACCTGTGTGCTGAAAACGCGCAAAAACCGTGGTGACCTTGTGCTTGCCAATGTGCCTGAACAAGTCAGCAACCTGCTGAACATCACCAAACTCGCTTCGGTGTTCACCATCGCAGAATCACTGGGGGAAGCAAAAACAAAGTTTAATGTTTGAACGCATCATGCTGACGCATTCAAACAAACTTCAAATTTCAAACTATAAACTTCAAACTAATTAAGAATGAGTGTTGACGTATTGTTAGGCTTGCAGTGGGGCGATGAAGGAAAGGGGAAAATCGTGGATTATCTCGCGCCAAACTATGACATCATTGCGCGTTTTCAGGGCGGTCCGAATGCCGGGCACACGCTGAAAGTGAATGGGGAAAGTTTTGTGCTGCATACAATTCCCTCAGGAATTTTTCATGACCATGCTTTGAATGTAATCGGAAACGGTGTAGTGATTGACCCCATCACGCTGAAAAAAGAAATTGACCGCCTGAAATTGATGGGCCTTGATGTTGCGAAGCGTCTTGTTGTTTCTAACAAAGCACAACTAATTCTCCCCACGCACAAGCAATTGGATGCGGCATCGGAAGCGAAGAAAGGCGAAGAAAAAATCGGTTCAACATTGCGCGGAATTGGTCCTGCCTATATGGACAAGACAGGTAGAAACGGTTTGCGCGTGGGCGACATTACGTTCGGCAACTTCAAAGAACGCTACAATTTTTTGAAAGAAAAACACTTGCGTCTGTTGGAAATGTATGACTATCCGAATGATGTGAAAGATATGGAGCAGCAATGGTTTGAAGGTATCGAAGCGCTGCGCGAGTTGAAGTTGATGAACGTGGAATATCTCTTGAATGATGAATTGAAAAAGGGAAAAAAAGTGCTTGCTGAAGGCGCGCAGGGAATCATGCTTGATGTTGACTTTGGAACGTATCCGTATGTGACTTCCTCCCACACCATTTCTTCATCAGCATGTATCGGGCTTGGCATTCCACCGACAAGCATCCGCGAAGTGATTGGTATTTCGAAAGCATATTGCACGCGCGTGGGCGGTGGTCCGTTCCCTACTGAATTGAAAGATGTAACGGGCGACCAAATCCGAAAAATCGGGCAAGAGTTCGGAGCCACCACCGGCAGACCGAGACGCTGCGGATGGATGGACTTGCCCGCATTGAAATACGCCTGCATGTTGAGCGGAGTCACGCAAATCATTGTTACGAAAGCCGATGTGCTGGATGACTTTGAGGAAATAAAAGCCTGCACGCACTATCAGATTGGTAATACTACCACAACTGAATTGCCTTATGACCTCTGCATAACTGAAGTGAAGCCTGTTTACAAAGCCTTTGCTGGATGGAAACAAAACATTCAGAAATTTCAATCCTTTGATGAATTGCCCGGGCAGTTACAGGATTTTGTGGTTGCTGTGGAGGATTATCTTTCCGTTCCCATCACCATCATTTCAAGCGGACCGAACAGAAACCAGTTGATACTAAAAAAACAAACTGCTGAGGTTTAATTCAAGTTGTAACAGGCAGCAGCACCCTTCGACTTCGCTCAGGGTGACTGAGGGAGCGCAAGTCATAGTGAGCGGAGTCGAACCATTGCAACGAAGGTTTTAGAAAATAGGACTTACATGAATCGGAAAACCACTTCATTCATTATTGAAGATGCTGACGAATTCAAACAGCAGGCGTTGAAGTGGGCTGACGATAATTTCTCCACCGTACTTTATTGCGATAACAATCACTACAAAGATTATCCCTACTCTACTTACGAAGGATTAATTGCTGCGGGTGTTCAGGATTCCATCTCGCTTTCATCAGGCAATGCTTTTCAAAAACTGAAAGATTTTTACGAACAAAAAAAAGACTGGCTGTTTGGTTTTCTTGGTTATGATTTGAAAAATGAGATTGAACATCTCACTTCAAAAAATCAGGATGGTTTGAATTTCCCTGATTTATTTTTCTTTCAGCCGGAATGGGTAATTGAGATTCATAAACGACATGCGGTAGTGCATAGCAGCCTCACCCCGCCCCTCTCCAAAGGAGAGGGAGACCGAACATTATTTCCATTCGGTACGAAAACCCAGTTTAACACAGAATTTTTTTCTTCTTCTATTGAAAAAACGCACTACCGCTCAAACTCCCCTCTCCTTTGGAGAGGGGGCGGGGGTGAGGCTTTCAAACTTCAATCGCGCATCTCCAAATCCGACTATCTGCGCACGGTTGAAAAAATTCAACAGCATATTTTCAAAGGCGATATCTACGAAATGAACTACTGCCAGGAATTTTTTGCTGAAGATGCGACACTCAACTTGCTCGATACTTTTATTGAATTAAATGAATTGTCCAAAGCGCCCTTCACCTGCTATTTAAAGCATAACGAAAACTATTTGTTGAGTGGAAGCCCTGAAAGGTTTTTGAAAAAAAACGGAAACAAATTGATTTCAATGCCCATAAAAGGCACGGCAAAACGAGGAAAGACTTTTGAAGAAGATGCTTTGCTCCGTGAAAAACTTTTGAGCGACCAAAAAGAGCGTTCTGAAAATGTGATGATTGTTGATTTGGTGCGTAATGATTTATCGCGCAGTTGTAATGCCGGCTCCGTGAACGTGGAAGAGTTGTTTGGGATAAAAACCTTTGAGCAGGTGCATCAAATGGTCTCAACAATATCAGGAACCTTGCGCGAAGAGGTACATTTTATTGATGCAATCAAAAATGCGTTCCCGATGGGTTCGATGACAGGTGCGCCCAAAGTACGCGCGATGGAATTGATTGAGCAATATGAAAAATCAAAGCGCGGATTGTATTCAGGAGCCATTGGCTACATTTCACCTGACGGTGATTTTGATTTCAATGTTGTCATTCGCTCGTTGCTTTACAATTCCATTAATCAATATCTCTCCTTACATGTTGGCAGCGCAATCACAGTTGATTCCGTGCCGGAAAAAGAATATGAAGAATGCCTGCTGAAAGCGAAAGCATTGCGGGAAGTGTTGAAGTCGTCAGTTGTTAGTCAACAGCCGTCAGTTGGGGCTGACTTGTAACTCAACTTTGACCTTTAATCCTTTACCCCACCCTTACTTCCCAAACGTCTGCGCAATTCTCACAATCGCCAGCGTGCCCATTTGCGGTGTGCCGGGGAATGGTCTGCGCTTATTGTTGGTGACGTTTTGTATATCAAGTCCGATATTCGTGCCTGGTGATTTAGGAAACGTGTAAAAGAATCCTAAGTCGAGATAATGCGCAGCCTGCACCGTGCCCACATACACAGCCGAGTTTGCGGGATACTCATCCTGCCAGCGATAGGCAACCCTTGATTTCAACCCGATTTTTTTGCAGGTATGTTCAAGCGATAAGGCAAGTTTGTGTTTGGGCGCGTTCAATGCTACATATCCCAACTGCGCACCTTCAAGCGGAATGCTGTCTTCAGTGACATAAGAATATGCGCCACCAACACTAAACTTATCATTGATATGATAATTAAAACTCAAATCCATGCCACCCACGCTGATAGTGCCCAGATTTTTGTAAGTGAGAATGATGTCATTGCCCACTTTAGGATGGTCGGGCGTGAGCGAGCCGTTGGGAATCTGCGCGGCAGCGCCCATGAGAACAACAATCAATTCATCATACGCGCTCCCGTTGGCAGCGCTGCCATATTGCCCGTCAAGCGCGTTCACTAAAATTTGTTTGAGAAAATTTGAACTGCTCTCGTAATTTGTATATAGCAATCCGGTAACATCATCTCCTAATGCCGCGCGTAATTCGGCAGGGTTGAACATCACGCTGGCGGTTGAATTGGTGAGAGGACTAACATAATCGCTCACGCGCGTGTAGTAGAAGTCGGCAGTAACGAAGAGCTTGTCAAACAAAATACCTTTGTAACCGATTTCCCACGTTTGCGTGATTTGGTTTTTAATGCTGGGCGTGTTTTTCAAATTCTTAAAATCAAATGCGCTGGCTTGAAAGTCTCCGCTTTCATTGAGCTTCACATAATCAACAAAAATATTCGACACGCTATCAATAGCTCCGCCCGGTCCGCGGATGCCGGTGAGCAGCGAGTTAAAAACGCTGACGGGCACACCACCTATACCAGCGATGATAGTGACAAGACTATCAAAGAAAATATGGTTGCTTGAATTGTCAGTATATGAGTACCATGGATTTGATTTATCAGGCGCATAGGGACTGGAAAACATGAACTCCCCGGAGTCATTGAGCCTGTAATTATAGCCATCAGGATTGCCGATTCCTCGCGCATTGATGCCATTTGGTATCAACCCATTTGATAAATCAAGTGAGAGGTTGAGTGTGCTGGGTGAACTGAATGCCCTGTTGTAAGTAGCGCGAATCGTGTGTCGCGGAGTGGCTTTGTAAACCAAAGCAGCGCGTGGAGAGAAAAAAATGCCTTCCACCTGGTCGTGCCAGTCAGCGCGCACTGCGCCAACTAAAGTAAGTTTTTCAACGATGTCCCAATCTCCCTGAATATATCCTCCCACCTGCGTGATATTATCCTGCTCTTCAAATCTCCCGTTGATGGTTCCATCAGTTTCAGGAATGGTAAACAAGCCATCAATGCCATAAATGAACCTAAGTTTTTCAATCGGCTTGTAGCTGTGCTGCAACTGCACCACGTGCAGCTTTGATTTATCAATAAGTTGTTGCACTTCATGCGGAGGCGCTGCGCCTGCAGATTGCGGAATAAGATAGGTGTTGCTGGCGTTGCTGGAATTCAGGAAATATTGGAAATAAAGTTTCTTCCAGCGAAACCTTGCCTGCGCATAGCTATAAATCCAATTGTCGGCTTGTCCTGCGCCAAGTCCTGTCAATTCAATATTTGTCGCCACAGTTAATCCTCCGCTCAGGATAATATCCACGTCTTTTTTCAAACGGAAATCAAGACGCGCTTCCGCATTTCCTTTTCTAATATCGAAATTGCGGTCAAACGGCATCGGTGCAATTGTGGTATCAGGTTCAAAGGGGGTTCCGTTTTGCGCGGTTCCGAAAATAAGCGTGTCGCCTACTCTTGGCTCTCTCCACTGATAAATACAAGTATCACAAGCCCTCCCTTCATCATAGTAACGCCAGTCGTTTCCCACTAAATATCCGCCTGAAATTTTCAATCCAATCCGCTCATTAAATTTCACCGCTATTCTTGCTTCGGGATTAATAAGCCCTCTGTCAAAAATCGTTCTGTCCTCATCCACGCCTTTCATCACTCCGTTGATATTAACAGAATCGTGCCCTTTTGCTCTTGTTCCAATTCCCATGGAAACCGTGCCTTCCCATTTTTGTTTCTCAATGTCCAGCGGTGATTTGGTGAAAATCGCAAACACGCCATCTGCGGCATTTGGTCCATACAAAGCTGAACCAGGACCCCTTACTACTTCCATCCTTTCTATGTCGAGATTTGAACTTGGAATCATTTGGTAGGCATTCACGCGCAACGAAGGGATGCTCGCAATACGATTATCAACAATTACCATTGTTGCCGTAGAAAAAATATTATTGAATCCGCGCGTTACAACATTGGAAGAAACAATTCCTGTTTTCATTACATCCACACCGGGCGTGTATTGCAAATGGTCAATTGCAGTAGTAGCAATTTGCGATTGAATCTTTTCAGAGTTAATCACCGTGATGGACGCGGGCGCATCGAGAATTTTTTCTTCACTGCGCGAAGCGCTCACTACTATTACATTCAAGCCAACATCTGTAGATTCCAGCACAATGTTTAGTTCACCTGTAACAGCGCTGATATTCACTTCCTTCTCAGAATATCCTACATAACTGAAAACCAAAATTGTTGAATCTTGAGGGACAACGATGCTAAACTTTCCTTCCAAATCGGTGATAGCTGCAATCGTAGTTCCTTTTACTTTCACGCTTACCTGCGGCATCCTCTCTTTGGTTTGCGCATCGGTGACGATGCCAGTGATAGTTTTTTGGGCGAAGGCAACAGTTGTCAGGAGTAACAATATTGAAATGAGGAGGCTTTTCATAAGCAAGGGGTTTTAGTTGATTGAAAGTAAGGATTTTTTCAAACAGCTAAAAATGCGAAAAGTCAAGATGGTTGTTCTTGCGTCAAGAATAACAGACAGAATCAATCAATCGTCCAACGGAGTCCAAGGAAACCTTTGATGCCTTGAATCGGAGAAAAATTATAGCTTGGGTCAAAAGTATATCCGTTAGGATTGTTCACAGGGTCATTCGCATTTTTATCAAACGGGTCGAACGGGCGTAGGATTGGGTTTTTGGGAATGAAGTTGAGCAGGTTTTTTGCGCCAGCATAGAGTTCAATATTTTTCGGGAGACGCTTTGAAAACTGAATATTCATCAAACAAAACCAGGGCGACATTTCGGGGCGAAAATCATTTGGAACAACAGGCAAGTGCATCGGTCCTGTCACTTTTCCCGTCCAGTCAATGCTCAAGCCTATTTTGTTTATAGAATAACTCACTGCAAAATTTGTAGAAAAATCAGGTGCATACAATTGCGGAGTTTTCACAAAAACCTCCGATGTACTTTTCAGCATTCTGTAAACATCCATCAGCGTAAACCCTGTAATGAGTTTCAATCCTTTAATAAATGAAATGTCGAGATTCACTGTCAATCCTCTTGACACAGCATATCCGTCTAAGTTGTCGTAAATGATTTTATTCGGGTCGGTGAAAAAATCGCCCGTGATTTGATTGGTGAAATACGTGTAGAACAAACTTGCATCCATTCCGATGTACCCTTTTTCATGAGGGATATATCCGGTGTAATTCAAATTCCCATTCCAACTGCGCTCCGGCTGCAATTCATTTTGAATCACTACTTCTCTTGCTCCTGTCAATGCAGCATGGTCTTCCGTAAACAGATTCACTACGCGAAACCCACTGCCACCCGTGAGACGAAACGTGTGATTTGCATTGGGCGAATATTTGAAACTCAGGCGCGGAGTCCAGATGCTGCCATGCACATTATTGTGCTCATAGCGCGCGCCTGCGAGGATGGTAATTTTTTTGCTCCATTTTATTTCACCCTGAAAAAACACTCCGGGCAAATAGGTAAGCGCAGGTTCGTTGTTGCGATGCAAGCTATCACTGGAAGCCGTTGCAGGTGAGTTATCATCATAATAAATAAACCGGAATGGAACACCTGCAAGCAAGTTGATTCTACCCAACTCCTTATCCCAAACTAATTGCGCAAAAGCGGTGTGTTGATTTGCGTAATATTTAGTTGTGCCGTAATAACTATCCTGCAAATGATAGTTGTAAGAATAATCAAAACGCAGGTTTTCATTTTTGAAAGGCAAACCATACGTGCCAATCAACTCGATGCGATTGGTGAAAATACTTTCGCCATAAATGCTGTCAGTGCCGCGCCATTCATCACTATACTGCATTTCACCGCCCCAGCGATTTTCATACATATATCTTGTGGCAAGCGTTGCTTTCTTTTCGCTCTTGCGCTCGAAGTTCCATTTATTGAAAACGGAAAAACGGTTTTGCAGCGTCACATCCGTGAAGTTGTCATCGTTCACATCAGCAGGTATCAAGTAGTTGAAATAATTCATGCCAAGCAGTGATGAAGCACGCTTGCCTGCGTTCCATTTTGAGGAAATATCAAAATTGAATTCACCTAAGCTGGTTCCTAAAATATCTGCTTTGAATTTTGGTGATGAAAAAGGATCTTTCGTAATCACATTGATCAAGCCTGCTACTGCTTCGCTGCCATAGAGCGTTGACGCGGGACCTTTCACGATTTCGATGCGCTTCACCATAGATTGCGGAATGCCGTGCAAGCCATAAACAGTCGAGAGCGAAGAAACCACCGGCATCCCGTCAATGAGAATCATGGTGTAGGGTCCTTCCAGCCCATTGATGTGAATGTCGCCCGTGTTGCACACGTTGCAGTTGAGTTGCGGCTGCACGCCCGTCACCATATTAAGCGACTCAAATAATGTTGGTGAAGGATTTTTTTTAAACAGCGCTGGCGTATAAACCTCCACCGGAATCGCAGATTCCATTTTTGAGATTTCTTTCATCGTGCCGCTCACCACCACTTCGCTGATGCCGTGCAATGCAGGTTTCAGGAAAATAATGTAGTGTGATTTTTCAGACTGCAATGAAATCGTGTCTGATAGATAACCTGTGAAAGAAATCAGCAGCCGGTTAGTGTTTGATGAAGCAGGAATGAACAACTCAAATTTCCCCGAAACATCCGTGACCGTTCCGGTGGTAGAATTCAATAAAGAAACATTACAGAACGCCACAGGCTCGTTTGTCTCTGCATCTTTCACCACTCCCGTATTTGAGCGGGATTGCGCAAAGCCGCTGATTGAACAGTACAAGAGAAAGAAAAATAAGGATGCGCCCTTCACAATCGAAAAAGATTTGAGCGGAAAATAGTAAAGTTAGACTAATCTAACAATAATATTTTTTCAGCCTTTCATTATTTCACATGAAATCGGTTATTTTGTTCTTGTGAATTCCCTAACAGAAGAAAACTACTTGAAGGCGCTCTTCTCCCTCTCCAGCGAGCGCGGAGAAGTGAGCGTGCATGAACTGTCGCAACGGTTGGGAATTAAAATGCCTACCGTTACCAGCATGATGAAAAAACTTGCGGAGAAAAAATTGGTGAACTATGAAAGCTACAAGCCCATGCGCCTCACCGAAAAAGGCAAGCGCGAAGCCGGTTTGATTATCCGCAAGCATCGGCTTACTGAAATGTTCCTCGTGCAGACAATGAATTTCGGCTGGGATGAAGTGCATGAAATCGCGGAACAATTAGAGCACGTACATTCGCCCGAATTTTTTGAAAAGATGGACGAGCTGCTCGGCTTTCCTAAACTTGACCCGCATGGCGAGCCGATTCCCGATAAGAACGGGCGCATGGAATGGAGGCAGTATCAAAAACTGAGCGATTGCAAAAGCAGTGAAACGGTTACGCTCTGCGCAGTGGTAAACACTTCCGCAGATTTTCTCAAATTTCTCAACACGCGCGAACTGCGGCTGGGCGTGAAAATAAAACTCAAATCGGTGGAAGCATTTGACGGCAGCATGATTGTGAGTTATGGAAAACGGCAGTTGGAAACCTTGAGCCACACCGTTTGCGAGAGACTGCTGGTGGAGAGATAGCCAATCATCATGGATGATAATAAATTACATACCTCTCGTTCGTCTGAACTAAAACGAACCCTAACTTCTCTGGTTCAACTTCAATTTGATGTATTACAGTATCACTTTCTCCAAAAGCAGGATTTCCTTTACTCTGTTTGAGTTTAAGAAAACTTTTATCAATTATAAGATGAGTTTGAGATAAATTGGTGGGAATCTGTCCGCTCTGGTACACCACAAATCTGAGACTATCATCATAGAGCTTGTGAAATTCTGATAAGCACTGAGTCGCAATCACTATCCCTGCATTTCTCTGATGAAGAATATTGATTACTCCGATATTGTACTTGTATTCGCTAACTTGACTATCGCGCCATCTCCACTGCTCCTGATGCTCCCAAAAGAATGGAAGGAGTGCTATGACAAGCACCATCTTTCTGAGATTCGGTATGATTTTATTCTCTTGAATCCAGAACGTAACAATAGCGAACCCACCAGTGATAATGTAATATATCGTTACGTACTCGTGATGAAACGAAAGACCGATAAACAAGCTAACCATCGCTATCATTACAATCTTTGCAATCCAAGTTTCCTTGTTATCAAGAATCGTTTTCATCCCGTAGGCCGCACTTATTGCCAAAGGAACCAATAACGGAGACCACAGACGATAAATGAGCCACATGGGATGAAACGGTTGCCAACTTTGAGGAAAAAACCACCACATACCCGCTATTAATAGAAGGTAACGAAACCAAAAGGCACTATCCTGATTCTTTTGAGAAGAGAAATTGAATACGCTAAAAATCACTAATAGTCCGAAGCTGTAGTTTTCCGCAAAAAAAACTAAAGGCTGGAAGGAGAAGCGATAAAATTGCTCAATGGGAGTATTCCAAATTTTCCATGGAGATCCCCCGTCATAATACCGTACAGTTTCCTGTGCAAGAGTTATTTTGCGAAAAGGGTCACCCGTCTGAAAATAAAAATAAAACAAGGTAAGAACTCCTGCTCCTAAAAGAGTAACCCAAAAATATTTCCAGAATCTAATTATGTGACCATTGGGAAAAGAATACCAAGTGAAATAGCCGCATGCAGCTAAATAATAAACTGCGGATTCTTTTGTAAAGAATGCTAACACCCAGAATATACCTGCGACAATACCAAACCATTTTCCATTATGGTCATTCCCATCTTTCAAATAGCGCCAGTACAATAACAAGGGCATGTTTGGTGTCAGGACAATCATCACATCACCATTTACTCCCGAACCTGTCTCTATCAAAAACACTGAAAAGGCAAGAAGCACTGTAGTATAAAACCCTACTACAGGTTCATGTTTTCTAAATAGAAAATAAATAGCAATTAACAGCAATAAAAGTTCAATGGTGGTTACCCATGTCAAGTTGGGTGTAACCCCCGAAGAGAGCAATGGCTATCATGTAAGGAAGCCAAGCCGTCACTCGGGTTTCAAAGAGGTGATTGTAGTTTAGCGAATGAGACTCAGCAAACTTCTTCGCTGCTACTACATAAGAAGATGGATCACATCCACCAATCCCAACATGCCACGGAATTGACAATATCGGGACAAGCAACAGCACAATGACAAACATTCTGTCAATGTAACTGACGCGTGAAAGAAACGATGAAAGCTGGAAGTCCTTCTTACTTTTAACCACTATACTCTACTTGCTCGCCCAAGTCTCAATGGCATTTTATAAACTACGAGGCGTGAGACTTTAGCCGATTTTAAGAGTCAGGTGCAACCAACACCCACAACGAAAAATCAAACCAAGCCCCACGCCCGTGGCGAGGGCTTAGCTATATTTCTCTCGTTGCTTATAAAGTGGTTGCTTTGAGTCTTAAGAGATACAACTACGCCTTGTTCTTATATGTCTTTATTATCTTGTTCTTATGCTATTTCATTTTGAAAATTTGAGTAAAAATAAATGTTTCCTACTCAGTTTCTGTAAGCACAAAATACTGAGTCGCTTTGTTTGCGAGAGATTGCTGGTGGAGAAAAGCTAAACCTCTGTTTTGTGTGAAGACTTTCGACTTCGTGCGTAATGCCTGCATCTTTTCGATAGAGAGCTACCTTCAACAAACTGAACGCTTTCTTCTATTTTTGTGAAAATAGTATTCAATGCAAGCCACTTATCGTCTGAAACCTTCTGAACTGAATGAAGATTTTGTGAAAATCATTCGTAAGATTTTTAAAAGCGAAGAAATCGAAATAACGATTTCCACGCCTTCAAAGGGAAAAAAGAAAGCGGAGTTTATGAAAGCCGTAGAAGATGTGCGCCTGCGAAAAAATCTCGTTTCATTCTCGGTAGATGAATTCAGAAATTTGTCAGGGAAGCTCGCAGCGAAATGAGAGCAATCGCATTCTCTCAGAAAGCCTTTAAAGACTATACCGCCTGGGCTTTACGCGACAAGAAGACTTTTGAAAAAATAAATGTCCTCATTCTTGAAATAATGCGCGAGCCGTTTCGCGGAACAGGAAAACCTGAGCCGCTTAGACACGAATTCAAAGGATTTTGGTCAAGGCGCATCAGTCAGGAGCATCGGTTAATTTACGAGGTCACCGAAAAGCAGATTTTTATAGTTAGCTGCGAGGGGCATTATACCTAATCCGTTTTCAGAAGTTGAAACATGACATAAATTACTTTCTGATACATCATCTTCTTTCAATTTATCAGTGATGAATTCCCTAACCGAAGAAAACTACTTGAAGGCGCTCTTCTCCCTCTCCAGCGAGCGCGGAGAAGTGAGCGTGCATGAACTGTCGCAACGGTTGGGAATTAAAATGCCTACCGTTACCAGCATGATGAAAAAACTTGCGGAGAAAAAATTGGTGAACTATGAAAGCTACAAGCCCATGCGCCTCACCGAAAAAGGCAAGCGCGAAGCCGGTTTGATTATCCGCAAGCATCGGCTTACTGAAATGTTCCTCGTGCAGACAATGAATTTCGGCTGGGATGAAGTGCATGAAATCGCGGAACAATTAGAGCACGTACATTCGCCCGAATTTTTTGAAAAGATGGACGAGCTGCTCGGCTTTCCTAAACTTGACCCGCATGGCGAGCCGATTCCCGATAAGAACGGGCGCATGGAATGGAGGCAGTATCAAAAACTGAGCGATTGCAAAAGCAGTGAAACGGTTACGCTCTGCGCAGTGGTAAACACTTCCGCAGATTTTCTCAAATTTCTCAACACGCGCGAACTGCGGCTGGGCGTGAAAATAAAACTCAAATCGGTGGAAGCATTTGACGGCAGCATAACGGTGAGTTATGGAAAACGGCAGCATGAAGTGTTGAGCCACACCGTTTGCGAAAGGCTGCTCGTAGAAAAATGTTAAAGTATTGTTATACTCCTCAATTCGTCTTGAATAAGGAACGGGATAAATCCTGCTTGAAATGCTTTTGTGCTATTCAACGAAACATCAGCAGGACGTGACGCTGCCATTCTCAGTTCGCTTTGCTTTGTCGGCAATAACTGACTCGTTGAAATTCCAAACGCCTGTGCAATCTTCTCGCCCAATTGAAACCGTGAAAGTTTTTCTTTTCCTCCGAGATGATAAATGCCTTTGAAGTTTTCAACCGCGAGAAGCAATCCTTGCGCTGCCGACATTCCGCCAAGCGGACTGCGAAACTCATCTGTGAATAATTTAAACTGCTCGCCCTTTTTCGCTTTTGTGAGAAAGGTGTTTAAATAACCTTTGCCGCCTCCATCTCCAATCATCAGCGGCATTCTGCATACGGCAGTTTTGGGATAAATTTTCAAGACGAGATTTTCAACTTCGGCTTTTTGCTCACCATATTTGCTCAACGGATTCACCGCATCTGTTTCTATATAGTCGCCTTTTTTTCCATCAAACACCAAATCAGAAGAAGTGAACACAAATGGAATATTTGCTTCAGCGCATAGCTCAGCAAGCGTTTGTGTTGCAATCACATTGATTTCATAACTCTCCTGCACATGTTGCTGACAATAATTTGCATCAGAAATTGCAGCCGTGTGAATGACGGCATCAGGTTTTATTTTGCTGAAAAGATTTTTGAGCGCAATCGCGTCCGTCAGGTTTTGACGATGAAGTGTTATTCCGTAAAAATCGAATTGCGCGTGATGAATAATGCCCTGCACTTCCCAATTCTGTGTGGCGGCTTTGCAAATATAATAACCAAGAAAACCGCTTGCGCCTGTGAGCAGAAGTTTCTTCAAGCGAGGATTAATTCAGCTTCAGTGAATTGTAAAAATTTTCGGCTTCGGCAGAGTTGATGAATTCAGAACTGCCGCCTACGCCAAACATATACATCCTGTTTTTCACGAGCAAAAACTTCCAGCGGATGTTTACGCCCTGCATTGCTTTGAATTCACAGTCCATCGCTTTCATTCCCATATAAGTAATTTCTTTTTTCCAAAGCAAGGACAACTGTTCCTTTAATTCAGAGATTCCATTTTCATAATCGCCTTCTCCTTTCTTCATGTCGTCTTTTGTCAAATCCTGATAACCTGCAATGAAAAAAGTTTTTGTGTCGGCATCTTTGTAAATGGCGTTCATCTTTCCTTTTTCTCCTGCATTTTCCTCTGGTGTTGCAGGAAAACTCATTGTGAATTTTCCGGTCTTTGATGTATAGGAAACCCACGCATTCGGAAAATAAATTTCCGGCTCGTCATTTCCACTATAAGTGGAAAAAACGGGAGAGAGTTTGTAGCCTTTCTTTTTCAACAATTCAATCACGCCTTCATTTCCGGTAAGATGCAGCGCCCCCACGGCATTAAAAGTCGGCTGAATCCGTATGATGCTGTCCATGCGGTGCGCCATCACCTGATTGCGTTTTGTCACCAATGCTTCGTCAAACATTTCGGGCATTTCTTCGCTCTTGTAAATTTTCATCATCGCATCCAAGTCCTGATTTTTATAATGCTCCATCAATTGTTCAAACATCAAACTGTCTTCGCCTCCCGTCTTGATTTGCTCCAGCAACATTTTCGCCTGTTCTTTCAGACTGATTTGTCCGAGCGCATTCATTTGCTCTTCTATTGTTTCAATTCCGATGGTTTTCTTTCCATTCTCTTCCCCTTTTTTCTCAAAAAAATCATCTACGGTATTCGGCTTGTCGTTGCGCATGATATTTTCTGTGAGCAGCGCTGAAGTGAAAATAGGCTTCATCTTATTTATAAACATGCTGTACAATTCAAGATTTTCCTCAGCATATTCATTTACAATTTGATAATCCTCTTCGGACAGCAACATCTCAAGCGTAGTGTCTTCCATCATCATCATCTGAAGCATGGCAAAAGGATTTTCTTCCATCTTGCTTGTCAGCAATTCGAGGGCAACAGCATCACACTCGTTGAGTTTCACCAGAACGGAATCGCCAAACTGATGCGCACGTTTATCGCGCGAGTGCATGGTGCCGTAGAGGTAGGAGGGTTTGGAAAGATGCGGAGCTTCTATTTTCCAAAGCAAGGAATTCGCCTGTTGCGAAAACAAATTTTCATTGCCCATCAATGAAATCACAACTCCAATAAAAAAATACTGTCTCATCTTGATACTTATTACTTACAACTTAATACTTCCTACTTTCTATCAAATATTCAATGCCCTGTTCCCGCTTGCAGCGAGGCAAGCGTCTTTGAATGCTTCTGTATAAGTCGGATGCGCGTGGCTGATAATGCCCACGTCTTCTGCGGATGCGCGGAATTCCATAGCAAGCACAGCTTCGGCAATCAGGTCGGCAATGCGCGGACCAATCATCTGCACGCCAAGAATTTCATCGGTGTCTTTGTGTGCAAGCACTTTAATAAAACCTTCCGTGTCCATGCTGGCGCGCGCCCTGCCGCTGGCTTTAAATGGGAACGAACCTTTCTTGTAAGGAATATTTTTTTCTTTCAGTTGGTCTTCGGTGTAACCCACTCCTGCTACTTCGGGCCAGGTATATGCCACACTCGGAATCAGTAAATAATTGATGTGCGGTTTTTGCCCGGCAATTACTTCTGCAACGAATGCGCCTTCATCTTCTGCTTTGTGCGCAAGCATTGGACCCTGCACCACATCGCCAATCGCATAGATGCCGGAAACAGGCGTTTCTAATTTTTCATTCACCGGAATTCTCCCTTTTGAATCGGGCGTGATGCCGACTTTTTCCAAGCCGAGATTATCGGTGTAAGGCTTTCTGCCAACACACACCAAGCAATAATCGCCTTTGAATTCTTTTTTCTCGCCTTTATTATCCTCAGCAGTCACTGTGACGCTTTTGCTCTTCACTGTTGCGCCAGTCACTTTGTGACTGAGGAAAAATTCAACTCCCAATTTTTTCATGCTGCGCAGCAATTCTTTTCCCAACTCTTTATCCATCGTGCCGATGATGCCGTCCATGTATTCGATGATTTGCACTTTCGTGCCGAGGCGCGCATATACTGAACCCAATTCCACTCCGATAATTCCACCTCCAATGATGACTATTGTATTGGGGATCTCTGTGAGCGTTAATGACTCCGTTGAAGTAATGATGCGTTGCTTGTCAATTTCAATGCCCGGAAGAGTGGAGGGCTTTGAGCCGGTGGCGATAATCGTATTATCCGTTTCAATCTCTACGGTTTCTTTTTTTCCTTTTACTGAAATTTTATTTTTTGAAACAAACGAGCCCTGTCCGTAAAACACATCAATCTTGTTTTTTTTCATCAGGTAAACAATACCATCAGTGGTTTGCTTCACCACATCCGCTTTGCGTTTAATCATCTGCGGCATGTTTACTTTCAAGCCAGTGACTTCAATCCCATGCTCTTTGAATTTTTCATTTGCGGCATGTAGATGCTCGGTGGAATCAAGCAATGCTTTGGAAGGAATGCAGCCTACATTCAGACACGTTCCTCCGAGCGTATCATAGCGCTCAATAATGGCTGTTTTGAAACCCAATTGTGCGCAACGAATTGCGGCAATATATCCTCCGGGACCTGAGCCGATAATGGTGACATCGTATTTAGTTGCAGACATGAGTAATGAGATATTGAGATTTTAGATGGGAGCAAAAGTATCAAAGACGGGGGAAATTAAGATTATCGCCTCACTCTGAATGAGTAACTGTAACTGATGTTTCAATCCTATCAACTATTGAGCGAGTTTGAACGGCAAAATCCGAACATTGCCCAATTATCCGTTGAACAAAAACTTTCCATTTTAGACGGCATGGTGCAATATGCTTTCAAGCTGCGTCCGGATATTTTCACGGATGATTTTGCAGGGATGCAGGAAAAAATTGACTTCATAAAACTTCTCCATAGTGTTCAACGAGCTGCTCGTTAAGGTAACAGAACAACTTGATAAACTTTCTGTCCCATACATGATCATTGGCGGTCAGGCTGTGCTGCTTTATGGCGAGCCGCGATTTACGAGGGATATTGACATCACACTTGGAATTGACATTGACGAGTTGCATAAGATCAAACAAGCGATTGAAACACTTTCACTGAAGCCATTGATAGAAAACGTGGAGGATTTTGTTTCTAAAACGCGTGCCTTGCCTGTGCTGGAAGAAAGCACGGGGTTGCGGGTGGATTTTGTTTTTTCATTCATCGCGTTTGAAAGAGAGGCGATAAAAAGAGCCGTAAAAATTAAAATCCGCAATCATGACGTGAAGTATGCTTCCGTGGAAGATTTGATAGTTTATAAAATTGTAGCGGGACCACCGGTTGACCTTGACGATGTAAAGAATGTCGTTAGAAAAAATCCTGCTTTTGATAAAGCGTATGTGAAAGAGTGGCTGAAAGATTTTCAGGAAATCCTGAACAAACCACTGCTGGAGACTTTTGAAAAAACATTAAGAGAGTAATCACACCACAGCACTGTCTTCACCGGGTCGCCACCTGTAAGCATGAATCCGGGGTTTTCGAGCAGTTGCTTCACTTTTACTAACTCACCTTACGCAAAGGCGAATCTTAAATTAGCAGATTAAATAGAGGTAAACTGTTTTAGGCTAAATTCCCTGCGAGTTAAATTCACACCTCATCCAGCGGTTTTCTTTTTTTATCCCCGATGTTCTTAAAATGGCTGGGTATTAGTCCAGTAACCTTTTTAAACTGGTTGGAAAGATGCGCCAAGCTGCTATCGCCCATCGTGTAGGCGATTTCGCTAAGGGATAGTTCGTCATAAACAAGCAGTTCCTTCACCCGCTCAATTTTTTGGCAGATGATGAATTTTTCAATCGTTGTCCCTTCCACTTCGGAAAAAAGGTTGGTCAGGTAAGTGTAATCTTTGTTGAGTTTTGATTCGATAAGGTGCGAGTAATTTATTTTAGTCGTGTCGGCATTGAGATGTTGAATTGAATCAATAATTACGTTCTTTATTTTTTCAATAACGCGCGATTTCTTGTTATCTATCAGTTCAAATCCCAATGACACCAGCCCGTTTTGTAGGTGTTCGATTTGTTTAGGCGAGAGTTCTTCTTTGTTTTCCACTTCTCCCAGCTCTACATGAACCGGATAAATCCCTGTTTTTTCAAATTCATTCCGCACTGCCGTTTTACAGCGGTTGCACACCTTGTTTTTGATAAAGAATTTCATCTGTTCAATTTGTGCCTGTAAATCTTGCAAATCAAATCAATAATTGTGTAACTGTTTCGGCTGAAAGCGGATGCAACTTTGTATCATAAAATTTAAAACCATGACACACACGTATCAACTTCAGGGAATGACCTGCGGCAGTTGCGTTTCAAAAGTGAAAAGCCAACTGCTGATGTTGCAGGATGTTGAATCAGCAGACGTAACCCTGAACCCGCCCCAAGCGGTTATCTCCATGCAGAACCATATATCAACGGCTGCATTGCAGGAAGCCGTGAGCAAAGCCGGGCATTACACTATCAAGCCTGATGAGCACGACCATAGCCATGCTCCGATGGAAAACAAAAACTCGTGGTTAGTCACCTACAAGCCTTTGCTTTTGTTGTTCGCATTCACCACCGGAATATCCTTTATTGCTTCCTTCAATGGAGGCTTTCAGGTGATGACATGGATGAACCTCTTTATGGCGAGTTTCTTCATTGCGTTCTCGTTTTTCAAATTCCTGAACCTCGAAGGCTTTGCGGAGAGTTATTCATCTTATGATTTGCTGGCAAAACGACTTCCAGTTTACGGATATGTCTATCCATTTATCGAATTGGCGTTGGGCATTGCATACCTCACGGGCTTTAACCCTGTTATTACGAACACCACAACAATTGCGGTAATGGGTTTCAGCAGCATCGGTGTAATACAAACAGTATTGGCTAAACAACAAATACAATGCGCTTGCCTCGGTGCGGTGTTTAACCTTCCGATGAGCACGGTAACGATTGTTGAAGATTTGCTGATGGTTGGGATGGCGGGTGTGATGCTGGTTTTCGTTTTCTGAATAAATTTATCTAATTTTCATTTGTAACCTGTGAAAATCCTCTCGACATCGGTAGCAATTCTTCTTCTGCTGGGTACGGCTAACCTGTCCATCATCCGCCATTTTTGCGGTGGAAGGGTGGCGGAAGTGAAGCTGTCAATTCTGGGCAAGGCATCCTGCGGGATGGTTGCCAACTCATGTTCCACAAATTCTTATTGCGAAAATAACGAAAGTGTCAGCAAGAAACCATGCTGTGAAGATGAACTGACGCAGATTTCCATTACCGACAATTACAAGCCTGCAACCAATGTTGCTGCTGCAAACTTTGCATTGCAGCTTCTTGCTGTTCAAACTAATATCCTGCCCTCTCAGCCTGTCGGGCATGTAAGTCCTGTGCGGAATTACAAAGACCCGCCTGACTATCATTCCGTTTCCCTTCCTTTCTTGCAGGTTTTCCTCGTCTGATTTTTTCCGTCCTATTGCGCTCCCTGCATTTTGAGTGCGCGTTGTGGCTTGCCTCTGCATTACCGTGTGCCTCATTTATTTTTTAATCAATCAAAATCTTTTTCCAATGAAATCTTTAACATCATTATCAGCCGTTGTTCTTTCTGGCTGTTGCTTATTCTTTTCATCGTGCAAGGAAGAACACGACATGCACGAAGAACAAACCCTGAACATCAATTATCCTGCGGCTTTTGTCGTGAACGGGATGAGCAACAATGTGCAGGTCATTGAACTTTCAACCAATACAGTGAAGGAAACCATTGAACTAAATGGCGCAACCTTCCCGCACCACGTTTATCTGAGCCCCGATAAAACTAAGTTTGCCGTAGCTATCACCAGCACCGATTTAAGCGGTGGACATGGCGGGCATGGCGGAAGTTCGGGCGATTACAGGGTTATCGTCATCAACTCCACAACGGGTGTGCATGAAAAAGAAATCACGCTTTCAAAATTGCCGCACAACGCGGTGTTTAGTCCAGATGGAACCGAACTGTGGGTGGGTCAATCCGATATGGTGCAAAGCCAGATTTTTGTTTACAACACTTCTGATTGGTCGCTGAAAATTACCGTCAATGTCGGAAAAGGCTTGGCGGAAATCACTTTTGCTGCTGACGGCTCCATGGCTTTTGCCACCAACACCGATGACGGCACGGTTTCCGTGATTGACCCCGCATCAAAAATGATTCACGCTACGATAACTGTCGGCATGAATCCTGTAGGCGCATGGCCCGCATCCAACGGAAACATGTACGTGGACAACGAAATGGATATGACGGTGTCTGAAATCAGTGTTGCAACCATGTCAGTCACAGAAACCATCAACCTTGGTTTCAAGCCTGGCTATGTCGCTTACAGCGTACATCATGATGAAATATGGGTGAGTGATGCCACCAACGGCAAAGTTGTTTACTATGCCAAGTCAGGAGGCGCATGGACGGAAATGGGTTCTATCGCAACAGGGGCAGATGCTCATGCCATCGTTTTTTCTGCCAATGGTGAAACGGCTTACGTCTCCAATCAGGGCGCTAATACGGCTTCGGTGATTGATGTTGTCAATCACGCGGTCACCGCTACGATTAATGTTGGAGAGAAGCCAAATGGAATTGCGCTGAAGGAATAAAATCATTAGCCATGACACACACCTATCAACTTAAAGGAATGACTTGCAGCAGTTGCGAAGCCACAGTAAAAAGTAGTTTGTTCACTTTACCCGATGTTACCCATGTGGAAGTTTCTAAAGACAACAACACTGCAACAATTACCATGGATAAGCACATTTCACTAAGCGCTTTACAGGAAGCTATTGGCGGAGCAAAAAGCAAGTACCAGATTTCGGCAGCGCATCACAACGAAGCGGCAGAGCAGGCAAAGAGTTGGTTGGAAACCTACAAGCCTATTCTTTTGATTTTTGCATATATCACGGTTGTTGCCTCTATCGCATCGTTCCATGACGGAACCATTCACCCGATGCTCTTCATGCAAATTTTCATGGCAGGTTTCTTTCTCACTTTTTCTTTTTTCAAACTCCTCAATCTTTCTGGTTTTGCCGCAAGTTATGTGATGTATGATGTAATCGCAAAGCGTATTCCCGCCTGGGCTTATGCCTATGCTTTTATCGAATTGGCTTTGGGCATAGCTTACGCTGTCAACTTCAATCCCCTGGTCACCAACCTCGCTACGCTCATTGTAATGAGTGCAAGCATCATCGGTGTATTGCAGAGTGTGCTGAATAAAAAGAAAATTCAATGCGCTTGTTTGGGTGCGGTATTTAATCTGCCCATGAGTACCGTTACTATTCTTGAAGATGCTTTGATGATTGTTATGGCGGGCATCATGCTTTTGCAAATAATTTAACGAGAAACATGACCGAACAAAAATTCATTCCGGCTTTGGGCTACGATTTTCTGAGTGAGTATTACGACCTCACCATTAAACTCACCATGCCTGAAAAAAAATTCAGGAAAAAGCTGATGGATTGGATAAACCCGCTTTCAGGTGAAAGCATCTTGGAGTTTGGTATCGGCACGGCTCAAAACATCATTCTGCTCAAAATGAAAAACAAGGATGCCTTGGTGCAGGGTGTTGACATTGACCCGAAAATAAAATCCATTGCCGATCACAAATTGCAGAAACACGGTCTGAATGTGCCGCTTCACCTCTATGAAGGAAAGACGCTGCCTTTTGCCGACAACTCGTTCGACAAGGTTTTCAGTTCGTTGGTTTTTCATCAGTTGGATGCAGAAACAAAACTGCATTGCCTTAAAGAATTGCACCGCGTGTTGAAGTCAAGCGGTAAACTCATCATTGGCGATTGGGGCAGGGCAAAATCAGCATGGATGCGCTTCTCGTTTTACGCGGTTCAGTTGCTGGACGGCTTTAAAACAACCAGCGATAATGTGAACGGCTTAATGCCTCAATTCATTTCGCAGGCGGGATTTCATCAGGTGAGGGAAGCCGACTACATCAATACCAAAATAGGAACATACAGTTATTACACCGCAATTAAATTTTAAACACTTAAACAAATCAAAAATGAAAACACAAATCACAACAGCAGTATTGCTCGCATCAGTACTGTTCATCGCTTCCTGCGCAAGCGGTAATTCGGAGAGTAAAAACGAAAATGCTACTGAACAAACCGCGAGCGCAAAATATCAATGCCCGATGAAATGCGAGGGCGAAAAGACTTACGACAAGCCCAGTCAGTGCCCTGTGTGCAACATGGATTTGAAAAGGCTGGAGAATTAAAATGATAGAAAAAATCATCTCCTGGTCAACGCACAACCGCTTCTTCGCATGGATTGGCATTTTGCTGATAGGGCAAATAGAATCATCACTGATTTATTGACTATGAAAAAAATGTCCATAGCGGTGCTGTCCGTTGCCCTTCATTTAGCATATGCTCAAAATCCTCAACAACCTTGTTGGTTTGATAGTTACCAGCGGCAAAATGAAAAAGTAATGCGCGTATCGGAGAATGCCATCCGCGATTATCTCATCAACGAAAATCGAAATTCCGTTTCACGGTCAACGCATCAAGTAAGCGTTGTTCCTGTGGTGGTGCATGTAATTCATAATGGCGGAATTGAAAACATCTCCGATGCGCAGGTGCAGAGCCAAATTGAGGTATTGAACGAGGACTTCAGAAAAATAATAGGAACAAATGGTGACGGAAACGGTGTGGACACTGAAATTGAATTTTGTCTTGCCAGAGTTTCGCCCGATGGACATTGCACCAATGGCATTGTGCGTGTTCAATCAATGCTCACCAATCACCTCACTTACCAGCGCAACTTGCTGAAGCAGTTGAGCTTTTGGGACAATACCCGCTATCTGAATATGTATGTCGTGAAAAGCATCAATGGCAGCAGCGGAACCGCGGGCTATTCTTCATATCCCGGTGGTCCGCCTGATGAAGATGGTATTGTGGTGCGGTACAATTATTTCGGAAGAACAGGAAGTATTGCAGCCGGAACAAATGGGAGAACCACCACCCACGAAATAAGTCACTGGTTCGGGCTGTATCACACTTTTAATAATGGCTGCGGAACAGACACCTGCGCTGATGGCGATTATATCTGCGATACACCTCCCGCGGCTAACCCAAACTTTGGCTGCCCAACTGCAAACAGTTGCTCCAATGATTTCCCGGATGTGAACGACCAGATAGAAAACTATTGCGACTATTCAGATGATGCCTGTAAAAATATGTTCACCGCAGGACAAAAGGCGCGAATGGATGCCACCTTAAACACATTCAGAATATTGATTTGGAGTGCGCCCAATGTCACCGCCACAGGATGCGACAGTAATTTCGTTGCAAATCCCGATTGTCCGCTACAGGCAAATTTTGTTGCTCTCAACACTTCCATTTGCATAGGCGGAAGTATAAATTTCACCAGCAATTCATTAAACAGTCCTGATTCGTTAAACTGGCTGTTTCCGGGTGGAACGCCTGCCGCATCTGTTTCGCCAAACCCGACTGTGGCTTATGACAGCGTGGGAGAATATGATGTCACATTGATTGTTTCCAATATCAACGGAAGCGATACGGTGAATATGCCGGGCTATATTACCGTGAACTTGCCCGTTGCCGGAATATGGAACACCTGGGGAAACAATTTTGAAAACGAAAATTTTCCGACCAATGGATTGACGATTGAAAATCCTGATGGCGGAATAACCTGGGAACGCACTACCGATGCGGCTCGTGAAGGAATTGCTTCTGCACGAATTCAAAACCTAATCAATATCAACTATGGGCAAAACGATGCGCTTGTAATTCCCCGTTTGGATTTTACCGCCTATACTACTCCGATTAAAATGGTTTTCCGTTGGGCTTATGCGCGTAGCGATGCCAATTACAGCGATGAATTAATTGTTCTGGTGTCCAATGATTGTGGAAATACGTGGACGCAAAAATTTTATCGCACCGGAAATGGATTAGCGACAGGACCCACGCAAACTACGCTGTTTATTCCCGACAGCACGCAATGGAAATCAGCCAACATAGATTTAACTTCTTATAGCGCAAGCGACCACGTGGATATAAAGATTGTGAATGTTACAGACGGGGGCAACGCGCTTTACATTGACAGTTTGAAAGCGGGCGATTTTGACTTTACCACGCTGCCAAGTGGCATCGGCAAATCGGAAAATGATTTGCTCTTATCCGTTTTCCCAAATCCCGCAAATGATGCTGTCATCGTCCGCTCTAAACAGAACATCAGTGAAGTCATCATCTCAAATGTTACAGGCGAAAGCGTTTTCATCCTGAAAAACATTCATCAAAAAACATTCATCCTTGATATTGGCTCTTATCCTGCCGGATTATATCTGATACAAGTGAAATCAGGAAAACTCACTACTCAAACCAAATTCATAAAGCAATGAAAAGTATTCCCATAAATCACCATACCCGCAGTAGAACTATATGATAGCAAAAATCATCTCTTGGTCAACGCATAACCGTTTCTTCGTTTGGATTGGCATTTTACTGATTCCGGCAATGACATCATCCCAAAGCAACTTCATCCATACATACGGAGGAGCAAATTTTGAAAATGCTGCCGGCATAGTTGCAGCTAAGGACGGAGGTTATCTCATTTGCGGTTATTCAGCCAGCTTCGATTCGAGCGGTGCATCCATTTACCTGCTGAAAGTTGACTCAGCCGGAAACCATGTATTCTCAAAGACCTACGGTGGTTCTGCCTATGACATTCCAACAGGCTTAGCGGCAAGTTTTGATGGAGGGTATGCAATCAGCGGCATCACCTGGAGTTTCGGTGCAGGTGACGCGGATGCTTTTCTGCTCAAAACCGACAGCATGGGAAATTTCTTATGGATGAAAACTCTTGGAACCGTGACGCGCGACAAGCCTTTCGGCATGGTTCAAACAAGTGATTCAGGCTTTGCGATATCCGGCACGGTAAAATATGATCCGGTATCAGCAAATATTGACGAAAAGATATTCCTGCTGAAAACAGATGCGAATGGAAATCTGCAATGGTTTAAAACATACGGTGGAACAGCAAATGAAGAATCTGCATCAATCATTCAATCCTACGAAGGCGGATTTCTTATTGCCGGATATACACAAAGTTTCGGTGCGGGGAGCAATGATTGCTATGTGCTGAAAACCGATAGCACGGGAAACATGTTGTGGGCAAAGACTTTCGGCACTTCGCTTGCCGAAACAGGCAATGCTGTGGTTCAAACTCAGGACAGCGGTTATGCGATTATCGGCACCAGTGAAGATTGCGGATTTGGAAATGGCGACATACTGCTGATCCGTTTGAACTCTGACGGAGATACGCTATGGAGTAAATGTTATGGCTCAAGCGCTTTTGAAAGCGCTTCGCAAATCATTCAGGCAGGCAATGAAAACCTGATGATATTAGGTTTATCCATTCACGCTTCCAACTATGATATTTTATTAGCTGAGGTTGACGGGCAAGGCAACTTGCTGAACTCTGTCAAAATAGGTAGCGGTGGCGAGCAATCGCCCTCCGGCTTGTGTGCAGCGCAGGACGCTTCATGGATTGTTGCAGGGCAGTCAAATACGGATGCAGACCCATATAATGACCTGTTCGTGGCAAAAATAGAAGCCGATGGTGAAGCGGCTTGCTTCACCGAACCTCTCAATATGAGTGTGAAGCCGATAGCTCTGAGCATTACTGACGGTGTTCAGTTATTTGCAAAAAATTTTATTGAGCAGTCGCATATCCCTTCGGTGTTTATTACCAACACGACTACAAAGAATTTTTGCAGCCTGAATCCTACAGAAGAAAAGAAGCTGGATGCAATTAAAGTCTTTCCCAATCCCTTCACTGATTTCATCATGTTCAAGATGCGGTTGCATCAGGAATCTGAATTGCAACTCAGGATTTATGATGTAATGTCACGAATGGTTATTATGGAAAATTTCAAAGGAACAGAAATTCTGATGGATGGCAGACGATTATCAGCAGGCATCTATTTCTATTCTCTAAAGGGAGAACAAGAATTTTCCGTCAAGGGAATAATTGTGAAGCATTGAATTATCAAACAGCAAATAAATGATAGAACGCATCATCTCCTGGTCCACGCACAACCGCTTCTTCGTATGGCTCGGCATTCTGCTGATTATTGCCGGAGGCGTTTGGTCAGTGCTTAATACGCCCGTTGACGCTATTCCCGATTTATCCGAAAATCAGGTGATTGTTTACACCGAATGGATGGGGCGCAACCCGCAAATCATGGAAGACCAAATCACCTACCCGCTGGTTTCCAACTTGCAGGGCATCCCCAACATCAAAGCCATTCGCGCGGCATCCATGTTCGGCATGAGTTTCATCTTTGTCATTTTTAATGACGATGCTGAAATCTATTGGGCGCGAACCCGCGTGTTGGAGCGGCTCAACTACGCGCAGCGGTTTTTGCCGCAGGGCGTTACGCCAACGCTCGGTCCCGATGGAACGGGCGTAGGTCACGTGTTTTGGTACACGCTGCAAGGCGATGGTTACGATTTGGGCGAACTACGAGCGGTGCAGGACTGGTACGTGAAGTTTGCTTTGCAGAATGTCGAGGGTGTGAGCGAAGTCGCTTCCTTCGGAGGTTTTCAAAAGCAATATCAGGTCAGCATCAATCCGAACAAGCTCATTTATTACAATGTATCGGCAATGGATGTTGCCAATGCGCTCAAAGCCAACAACCGCGATGTGGGCGGAAGCATTTACGAAATGAACCGCATGGGCTACATGATTAGAGGCTTGGGCTATATCAAGGATATTCAGGACATAGAAGAAATTTCTGTCGGTTCTTACAAAACCATTCCTATCAAATTGAAAGATGTTGCCGATGTGCAACTCAGCAGCGATATACGCTTGGGTATTGTGGACGAAAACGGTGAAGGCGAAGTGGTGGGCGGTGTTGTTGTTGCCCGCTATGGAGAAAATGCGAAAGAAGTAATTGACCATGTAAAAGCACGGCTGAGTGATGTAGAAAAAGGATTGCCCCCGGGAGTAAAAATAAAAATCGCTTACGACCGCAGCAATCTTATTGAAGCGGCAGTTGCTACGCTGAAAGAAGCATTATTGGAAGAAATAATTATTGTTTCGCTTATAGTGCTGCTCTTTATGTTTCATGTGCGCAGTGCAACAGTTGCAATTATTACCATACCCTTATCTGTATTGATTGGCTTCATGCTCGTCAAACTATTTGGCATATCTCTCAACATCATGTCCTTGGGCGGTATTGCTCTTGCCATTGGCGATTTGGTGGATGCCGGAATTGTAATGACAGAAAATGCTTACAAAAGTTTGGTGAATGCAGTTTTGAAAACCGAGAAATAATGGAAAAAGAAAGAATTGGAAATACCAAAGAATTAAGCGAAGAAGAACGCATTAAAATCATTGAACGCTCATCACGAATTGTTGGAAGAGCAGTTTTCTTCTCCATCCTTGTAACGCTCATTTCATTCGCGCCCATCCTCTTTTTGGAAGGTCAGGAAAAGAAATTGTTTTCGCCATTGGTATTGACAAAAACCTTTACTATGATTGGCTCTATCATCGTTGCCTTGTTTGTTGTGCCGATGTTGCTGCGCTCTTTAATGAAAGGCAAACTCATTCCAGAAAGCAGAAACCCTGTTGCCAATTTCTTCATCAAAATTTACAGTCCCGTGTTGCGGTTATGCCAGCGTTGGAAGAAAACTGTAATTGCAATCTCGATTCTTATCGTGTTGGGCAGCATTCCGTTTGTTATCCGATTAGGCTCTGAATTTATGCCACCGTTGGATGAAGGCTCTTTGCTTTTTATGCCTGTTACCCTGCCAGATGTTTCCAACAATGAAGCCAAGCGCATTTTGCAGGTGCAGGATAAAATCATCAGCAGTTTTCCTGAAGTGGAAAATGTTCTGGGCAAAGCTGGAAGGGCTTACACCGCTACTGACAATGCGCCTATGAGCATGATTGAAAGCATCATCATTTTGAAACCGAAATCTCAATGGCGTGAAGGAATGACTACCGAAAAACTCATTTCCGAACTGAATGAAAAAGTGCAGATACCGGGCGTTACCAGCGGATGGACACAACCCATCATCAACCGCATTAACATGCTCTCCACCGGGGTAAGAACGGATATTGGAATAAAAATCTATGGACAGCAATTAGATACCATTTACAACATCGCACGACAGATTGAAAAATCGCTAAAGGGCATTGAAGGTCTTGCGGATTTATATGTGGAGCAGCTTACGGGTGGAAAATATCTCGACATCGAAATCAAGCGTGAAGAAATCGCGCGATACAATCTTTCGGTGGAAGAAGTGAACATGATTATCGAAATGGCTTTGGGCGGAATGCCTTTAACGCAAACGGTGGAAGGTCGCCAGCGTTTCAGCGTGGCGATGCGTTTGGCGCAGGATTTCAGGAGCGATATTGAAGAAATAAAAAGAACACCTATTCAAACTGCAAGTTACGGAGTAGTTCCGCTTTCTGCTGTGGCTGATATTGAAATTTCCGAAGGTCCGCCCATGATAAATTCCGAAGATGCCATGTTGCGCGGAACAGTTTTATTCAACGTGCGCGGCAGGGACATGGGCAGCGTGGTGAGTGATGCAAAAAAGAAAATAGAGCAGGATTTCAAGCAGCTTCCGAAAGGTTACTACATCAATTGGAGCGGTCAGTATGAAAGCAAAGTGCGGGCTGAAAGCCGTCTGAAAATCATCATTCCCATTACGCTGCTTATTATCGCATTTGTTCTCTATTTCACTTTTCATTCCGCAAAGGAAATGCTCATCGTGCTTTCAAGTATTCCCATTGCCTTAATTGGTGGCGTGTACTCCTTGTATTTCTTTGAAGTGAATTTTTCCGTTGCTGTGGCGGTGGGATTTATCGCTTTGTTTGGTATTGCCGTTGAAACGGGTGTGTTGATGATTGTCTATCTAAATGAAGCCATACATCAAGCCGTAGTGAAGAACAACAGCCCAAACTTATCTAAACTCGAAATCCAGAATGCAGTGTTTTCGGGCGCAGTGATGCGTGTCCGTCCCAAGCTGATGACCGTCATGGCTGACATGATAGGATTGCTACCCATATTGTTGGCGACAGGCGTAGGAAGTGAAGTGATGAAACCCATTACGATTCCCTTTGTGTTCGGACTAATTACCTCAACGCTGTTCGTGTTGATCGTTCTTCCGGTGGTGTATCAGTTGGTGAAGGAAAGAGAATTAAAAAAATACGGTAAGGTGGAGTTTTTGGAAATTAAAGATTAAAGACATGAAACAGATACTTTCATTTGCGCTTTCGCTCTTATTGCTGAATCAGCTTCACGCGCAGGACACTTCCCGCATTTCATTGGATGAATTGCTTAAACAAGTCGAAGCCAACTACCCTGCAATTGTTCAGTATCAATACAACATCCAGTCGTTGCAGGCAAAAGCTGCTGGAGCAAAGGCATGGATGCCTCCGACTTTTTCTGCGGGAATAATGCAGTTCCCTTATGACTTTTCCATGCTCAAGCATAAAGACGACCCGATGAATCAGGCGGGCATCGCGTTTTCATTGGAGCAGATGATACCGAACACAGGAAAGCTGAACGCGCAAAAAAGTTATGTCAGTTCGCTCGCTGAAATTGAAAAGTCGAAAAGCGAATGGACGAAAAACGAGTTGAGGCGCGAAGCGAAAATTTTGTACTACAACCGCTATGTGAATGAAAAGAAACAGGAAATCATCAGCGAGAGTGAAGATCTGTTGAAGTTATTGCTCGCAACGGCAGAGGAAAAATTCAGCAACAACCAATCGCAATTGCAAACCATTTACAAAGCCAAAGCCCGTTTAGCCGAACTCAATAACATGCTGCTGATGCTGAACGGCATGATTGCCGAAAGCAACATCGGTTTGAATATCCTGATGGTGCGTGATGTGAGTACTTCTTTTACCATTGATACATTAATCATCCCCAATAACTATTCCGGTGCGTTAACGGACGCGGGCATTGCTTCCCGCAGCGACATTGCCGCACTCTCCAGCTACATTGAATCCATGAAGCTGGAACAAAGGGTTATGAAAATCGGCACCCGTCCCGACTTTGGTGTAAGGGCGGAACACATGCAAATGTTCGGAATGCCCAATCAATGGTCGCTGATGGGTATGATTACCCTCCCGATTGTTCCCTGGGCTTCCAAAATGTATCGTTCCGAAACAAAATCCATCGGCTTCCAGATTCAGGCAATGGAATCTGAAAAGCAAACCATGCAACTGATGGCGAACAGAATGTTATCCGAGAAAATCGTCATGCTGAACTTCGAAACCCAACAGTATGACAACTACCGTAACGAAATCATTCCCGCTTATGAAAACAACCTGCAAGCCAATCTCCTTGCTTACAAGCAAAACACTGGAGATTTTTTCGTGCTGCTCGATGCGTGGGAAATGGTTCTGATGAAAAGGATGGAGTTCTATGACAAGTTGTTCAAAATTTTAAAACTGCAAGCCGAGTATGAATACGAGTTGGAAATTAAATAGCTCTGCTGTCATTGCTTTGCTGGTTTTGTCCGTGCTGTCATCTTGCATGAACAGGCATGATAAGCACAACCAAGCAAGCGACCATGCGCACCATAGTGAAACAGCTTACATCTGTCCGATGAAATGTGAGGGGGAAAAAACTTATGATAAGCCCGGACAATGTCCCGTTTGCAACATGACACTCGAACCTCTTGAGAATGAAAGTTTAGTGCAAACCATTTCTCCTAATAAACAAGTGCTGTCACGGCAGGCAACCGTTAATCTGCAAGCAGGCGGCAATGGGAAAACATTGAAAGCGCAGGGCGTTATTGACATTGACCAAAGCCGTAACCAATCCGTTGCCGCGCGTTTCGATGGAAGAATTGAGAAGCTGTATGTGAAGTTCAGCGGACAGTTTGTAAAGCAAGGCGACAAAATCATGGACATCTACAGCCCCGCATTTCGTACCATGCAGGAAGAGCATCTTTTCATCATCAAATCCGGTTCGGGTAATTCATTGATTGAAAAGTCGCGGGAAAAACTACGGTTGCTCGGTATCACAGAAATCCAAATTTCTGAATTGGAAAATACCGGGGAAATTGATTTAACTGTTTCTGTTTTCAGTCCTACCGGAGGATATGTCTTTTTCAAAACACAGTCGCAATCGGAAAGCACACCAGAAAAATCCACGCCTGCCATGAACTCAATGAGTATGCAGCAGAACTCCAGCAGCGATAATGTTCTCACTTCATCCGCATCGCAAATCCGCGAGGGCATGTATGTGAATGAAGGACAAGCGCTTTTCAGCGTAAACGATTTGCAGCAGGTGTGGGCTTTGGTTTCCATTTCCGGTGAACAGCTTTCACAGATTCACGAGAACCAATCTTTAGAAATAGTTTCCGAGAGCAATCCTGCAAAAGTGATGAATGGAAAAGTGCTTTTAACCGAGCAAATTTTTGAAGAAGCCGGACAACGATTTGCGCGGGTTAGAATTTTGTTGCCTAACCCGGACAATTCGCTAAAAATAAACTCACTTGTTACAACACAGTTTTCTATCTCTGATAAAAACAAGTTACAAGTTCCCGCATCAGCAGTTTACAAAACTGGCTTGAATGCTTACGTGTGGGTGAAAACAGATAGTACCAAAACCGGGACGGGCATTTTTCAGTTACGGAAAATAATTGCAGGCGCAACCAAGAATGGGATGACGCTCATAATAAGCGGTCTTTCACCGGATGAAGAAATTGCAACTGAGGCCGGATTGATGACCGACAGCGAAACATTTTTAAATGCGAACTAAGATGAAGCAATTTATTTACTCAAGCATCGTGTTTTCATTTCTATTTCTCGCAGGCTGCAAGAACGAACACGAAAATCATCAGGAAGCATCTGACAGCTACTACACTTGCCCTATGCACCCAACGGTAATAAACAGTACACCGGGCACTTGCCCTGTATGCAATATGTCATTGATAAAAGTGGAAAAGAAAGAAAACGATCATGCAGGACATGAAGGTAACTTCATAACGATTGATAAGCGCAGGCAGGAGTTGGCAGGTATTGAAACCGACACGATAAAATTCAGAAATATCTACCCGGCTTCAACCGTTGTCGGAACAGTTGCTATTGATGAGGTGCAGGTAAAAACCATCAGCAGCAGAGTGAAGGGGAGAATTGATAAATTATTTGTAAAAACCACAGGTGTTTACCTGAAAAGCGGAATCCCTTTGTATAGCATTTACAGCGAACAACTGCTTGCGGATGAAAAAGAATATCTTACTTTACATAAAAAAAACAAGACCATTAACAGCACAACTCATCTCACCAATGAGTTCTTGAACGCAGCAAAAAGCAAATTGCTGTTATGGGGATTAACCGAAAAACAGATTTCAGAATTGGTATCATCCGGCAATGCCAGTCCGCTGATTACATTTTATTCCCCGGAAGCAGGCTATGTAACCGAAGTGAAAATTACGGAGGGAGTGTATGTAGAGGAAGGTAGTCTGCTTATTAAGATCACTTCATTAAATCATGTTTGGGTGGAGGCCCAAGTCTATTCAAATGAACTTTCAAAAAACACAGACAACAAATCATTTCTTGTGTACTCAGAAAACAATCCTGATGAAGTTTATAAAGGTGTTCTCGCTTACAACAATCCTGTGATTGAAGAAGGTCGCAGGGTGCAATTATTGCGCATACGGGTTGATAATATAAAAGGCAATCTCATTCCGGGAATGATGGTTTCCATAAGCCCGCAAAAAACAACCCAACCTGTTTTGGCGGTTCCAAAATCAGCCGTGTTGTTGGAGAAAATGAAAACCGCTTGGGTATTGGCGCATGACAATACCTTTGAGCAACGCATGATAGAAACAGGAGTAGAAAATAAATACTGGGTTGAAATTCTATCAGGGTTGAAGCAGGGAGATATTGTTGTCACAGAAGGCGCTTACCTCATCAGCAGCGAGTTTATCCTAAAAAGCGGGGCAGGGCAGAGGCATGAGCATTGAGTATTGGTTAGGTTGAAGTACGAATGCAGGCATCCGAACAGAACGAATACTATTGATGACAGTCTATGCAATCGAACTTTTCGATTTTATACTTCACTAAAGTTTTTCCATTCTCCACATAGGTTTTGTGGCAGGCGACACATTCCACTTCTGCGTGCTTTCCCTCCAACGGAAAAGCTGTTTTATCATGCGCGAACTTGCTCGGAAACCAATCATCAGGAACATGGCATCGTTTACAATCCGTTACGCCCGCAACCGCAAACGTGTTTCCATGAACATTGTCATGGCAATCGTAACAGGTTGAGCCGATATTTCTGAACGTCCATTTCTTCTCCTCATTCACGTGACATGCAAAACAGGGAGTGGCAACGTGCGCACCCTCCAACGGAAATTTCGAGGCTTGATGCTTTTCCATGGTATATAAACTGACACCAAATCCTTCACTTAAGGAATGACATTCTCTACAATCGGGCGAAACGCCATTCTTTTTAAATTCACCATTATGATAATCTTTATGGCACTTCTGACAGGCGGAGAAGTCAATGGCTTTGGTATAACTTTCCTTGTGGCATTTTTTGCAATCAACATTCACGTGCTTGCCCTTCAGCGGATAGTCGGTGAGGTTATGGTCGAAGGAGTCCATGGATTTCACCGCGACAAAACTCTTTTCATCATGACACTTCGCGCAGTTGCTCCCGAATTTTCCGTTGTGCGCATCCTTGTGACAGGTGGCGCATACGTTCACCGCAACTCCGAGGCGGTCTTGAAAAATCGTGAGCGGGTCAGTAGTTGTTTTATGACATTCAAAACAATCGGTGGTTTTGTGTTTCCCTTTCAGCGGGAAGTTAGTGGCGCTGTGGTCGAAAGTTTTCGCCCCGATAAATTCAGTGAACGAGTTTGTCGTGTGGCACTGGGAACATTTGTTTGTGAAATGTTTATTGTGCGGATCATCATGGCAGGCTTTGCAGTCGTTGTAAGCAACGTCTGCTAACTGCTGAAACTCTTTGCCGTTGAGCGTGGTGAGCTTGTGACATTCTTTGCAGTCAACCTCGGTATGCTTGCCCGTTAGTTTGTAATCGGTTTTGTTGTGGTCGAAATTTGCAGCCGGTTTGAAGGCTTCCATGTTGTGGCATTTGGCGCAATCATTCGATAAGGTTTTTTGGTGATAGTCATCAGGACAGGAGAGGCACGCCTTTTCCAATCCCAGAAAAGTATCTCCTCTCTTCTTTAATTCAGCGCTCTGAATGTTTTCGGGAGCGTGGCATTTACGGCAGTCAACAACAGCGTGCTTTCCTTCTAATTTGTAGTACGCGAGGTTGTGGTCGAATTTGTTCTCATCGAAATGAATCATGTCGAATTTCCTTCCGTGATGCTCGCTGTGGCAGGCAAAACAATCCTTTGACGTAACAGTTGGATTTGCGTGGTAGCCTCTTTTTTGATTGACAAGTGTTTGAATTTCCTTATGACAATCGAGACATTTGATGTTTGAAACCTTAGCGCCCAAATCATGGCACTTCGTGCAGTTGCTCATGCCCTCCAGATTGGCATGGGCGTTTGACAAGTCACCTGGGGAAATCTGTCCGTAAGCATTGGACAGCATTAAGAGTAGCCAAATGTATTTTAAGTAGCGCAGCAAATTGTCAGTTGTGTTTTTTCACGATGTGCCCAAACTTTTTCGTGATCTCAATGCCGGCTTTTTGTAGGAATGTAGTCGGCAATTCTCCTCCTGCAAAGATATATACGAGGTCGTTTTCCAGTTGTTGACTCTCTCCGTTGTCATTCATCAACACTGTTTTTTCGCTGATGGAAACCAAATTCGAGTTCAACATCACGTTAATTGTTTTGTCGGCAATCGCTTCATTTATCTTCTCTTTGTTCTTTGGTTTTATCCTCGCAAATTTCTCGCTTCTGTAAGAAAGAATAACCTCGTTATCATCTTTCAAAAGCAAGGCGGATTCCACTGCCGAATCTCCACCGCCAACAACGATGATTTTCTTTGAAGCGATTCTTTCGGGTTCAAGCAATCGGTAAGCAACCTTTAGAGAATTCTCATCGGGAATATTCAGTTTGCGTGGGCTGCCTCTGCGTCCAATCGCCAGAACCACATTGTTCGTCACGTATTCCTTACCGCTGTTTGTTTCAATTTTAAATGTATGGTCAGGTAACGGAATGATGTTTTCTACTTTGGTATTTTCAATGATTTGAAGTTTGTTTTTCGCAATTACGTCTTTCCAAAGTTGCAACAACTCATCTTTTGAAGTGTCATGCAATTTTACTTTTCCATGAAGCGGCAAATCCATCAGAGAAGTCATCACGATTTTTGCTCTCGGAAATGTATAAACTGTTCCACCCAAAGAATCTTGCTCCAAGGTAACACAGGACAAGCCATTTTTTTTTGCTTCAAGCGCTGCTGAAATACCGGCAGGTGCTGCGCCAATTACTACGACATCAAGCACATTTTCTTTGGAAGCCTTTTTGCTTTTCACAATGCTATTAACAGCCTGTTGTCCCTGCTCCACGCTGTTTTTGATTAATCCCACCCAGTTCACCGGCAATATAGATACCGCTCACGTTGCTCTCAAAATTTTCACTCACGTGCGGCAAGTCAACTCCCCGTGTTTCCGTGCCGATGCGCAGCGAAATAGCTTCCACCGGACACGCATGAAAACACGCGCCATGACCAACACAGTTCGATGCATTAATTACAGTTGCTTTTCCGTCAACGATACCCAAGATGTCTTTTTCTGGACAAGCCGTTATGCAGGCAGCGCTTCCTATGCAAGTATTCAGGTTAATATACGGGTGCAGTGAAATCGGTTCAAACAATCCCTCTTCTTTTGCAATTGCCACTTTTTGCATCGTAATCTGCGACTTCTTTTTCTGGTTTCTCAAATAAGCATAAATGGTTACGATACAAACCAGCAGCACAATCCCGTAAACAACTATTTGCTCTAAGAGTACTTCCATCAGAATATCCATCTATAGCCGAAAGCCAGCGTCACTCCAACGTGAATGATGACGATGATAAGCATGATTCGCGCGAAAGGCAAATGCGCCACATGCCAGTATTTAAATAGATTTTGCATTGTTTGCAATCTGCTGATTTTGTTGGAAAGCGAAATTTCATCTTGCACTATTCTTATAATTGCTACCCTTTTATTCCCGCTGATATTTCTTTGTTTCAATGAGGCTTTCACCGTGCCGATTGATTTTCTATCCTGAAAAAGCTTAGCAATAAAAGAAGTACTTGATGCCGGAGTTGCCTGTTCTGTAATGCCAAGCACTAATCGCATCAACTCATCATCCATGCCAACACTGCTTTTTAAAGCGTTTGTCAGTTCCGCTTTCATGCCCTTCACTTCGTTCAAACTTAGTTCGCGCCCTTCAATCGTCCGTGGTATCTGGATATAAATAAATCTGCCAATCACGCCACTCGCCACCACCGCTACCATGCTCCAAAAAGCAACGGAAACGATGCCGCCAAACTTAAAAGCAGTGTGAAATAATATTAAGATTGGACCCAGTGTGCAAAGGAAAATATGAAACTCCAACAGGTATTTCAGCTTGAGGTATTTTGTCATGAAATTGTAGCGCTTCCTTGCGATGTAGATAACAACTCCGAATAAAATCATCAATGTTCCTAAGATACCAAGTCCGTGTCCAAATGCACCACTGGGTTTAAACCATTCATGCTGCGGATGATAAAATCTTTCTTCAAGGGGAAGATGGTAATAAGCATAACCAGTGTAAGCGAGATATGCCGTCACTGCAATTGTAACAGCTACCATGGCTCCGATAAAAAATGAATGAACTGTTTTTGTCATTATTATTTTTCGATTGAGAAGTACATTTTTTCCGGGAATGAATTTCAATACCATTCCCACAACTGTGACTGCTATTCAAACTTTGTGTTTTAATCCCTAAAAAAGAGATGATTATTGCCATAGTGAACGCTTTGGAATAGCAATACATTCATAAAATGAAACGAGCAAAGCCGAGGAAACTAAAAAAGCAACTGCAGATTGAAGTTGACACTTCATTTCTTTATCGCTTTTTGTCGGAGAAAAATGAGGATAAGAACCTCGCTGATATTTTTAGCAAGATGTCTGCGATAGAAACAACTCATGCTCAGAAAATTTTGAACAAGATGCAAAGCGAAGGGATAAAGGCAACATTACCTCCTCCCTCGTTTCGTGCAAGAACGATGGCGAAACTTGCAAAGGTTTTCGGATTCGATTTCATCTTGTCAACGCTGATGGCAACGGAGCAAAAAATCGCGCGGGCATCTGTTGAGGAGAAGGTAAAAAAGAACGCGCCTGTTACGGGAAAGGAAATCACCCACGTCAGGATTTTAAACGGGCTGGCGCAGGCTTCGGGAATGTTGAGCGGAAGTAATCTGGCAAAGTTTGAGGGAAAGCATAAATCACTAGGAGGGAATGCGCTGAGAGCTGCCGTGCTGGGAGCCAATGACGGACTGGTTTCCAACCTGAGCTTAATAATGGGTGTGGCAGGCGCAACAAGCGGCAACAGCGCAATTGTTGTTGCAGGCTTCGCGGGGCTTTTGGCTGGAGCCATCTCTATGGCGCTGGGCGAATGGCTGTCGGTTCAAAGTTCACGCGAGTTGCACCAGCGGCAAATTGATATTGAAACCGAAGAGTTGGAAACTTCTCCCGAAGAGGAAATGAAAGAACTTACTTTAATTTACCGTGCAAAAGGCATAGGCGAACAAGAAGCGGAAAGCCTTGCGAAACAAGTGCTCGGCAATAAAGAGACAGCAGTTGAATCATTGGTGCGCGAGGAGTTGGGGATGGACACAGAAGACCTTGGCGGTTCTGCATGGACTGCCGCCATCACCTCATTTCTTCTTTTTGCAGTGGGAGCAATCATTCCGCTTGTGCCGTTTTTATTTTCCGCAGGTTTTAAAGCTACCCTTTTGAGTTTGGCTGTCAGTACGCTTGGACTATTTTTCATCGGAGCCATGATTACTTTTTTCACAGGAAAAAGTGTTTGGTATTCCGGCATGAGGCAGGTGCTATTCGGGCTTGCCGCAGCCGCCATTACTTTTGGCATCGGGAAATTGGTGGGAGTATCAATAGCATGAGGTGAAGAATCTATAGTTGTAGGTAAAGAGCGGGATATTTCAGCAGAACAATAAGCACAAAAGGATTAACTCTTAGACAGGGTTCTCTCACATCCCCAGCACCGCCTTCACCGGATCGCTACCCGTAAGCATGAATCCCGGATTTTCGAGCAGTTGTTTCACTTTAACTAAGAAGCTGACGGACTCTTTGCCGTCAATGATGCGGTGGTCATAAGAGACTGCCACGTACATCATCGGGCGAATCACTACTTGTCCGTTTAATGCAATCGGGCGCTCTTCAATTTTGTGCATACCGAGAATGGCGGATTGCGGTGCGTTTAAAATTGGGGTAGAAAGCATGGAGCCGAACACACCCCCGTTACTGATGGTAAATGTGCCGCCCTGCATCTCATCAAGCGTGAGTTTGTTATCGCGTCCGCGTGTTCCCAAATCAAGCACAGCTTTTTCGATTTCAGCCATTGACAAGGATTCCGCATTCCGCATCACCGGAACAACTAATCCCCTCGGAGTTGAAACCGCAATGCCGATGTCGCAGTAATCATGGAACACAATATTTTCATCTTCGATGATGCCGTTCACCGCAGGAAATTCCTGCAAGGCGATGCAACAGGCTTTCGTGAAAAACGACATGAAGCCTAAACCTACTCCGTGAATTTCTTTGAACTTGTCTTTGTATTGATTGCGGATGCTCATGATGGCGCTCATGTCCACCTCGTTGAACGTGGTGAGCATCGCAGTATCATTTTTCGCAGCCACCAATCTTTTCGCAATCGTCTTGCGCAGCGTTGACATTTTATCCTTGCGCGTTTCGCGACTAAATGCGGCAGGCTTTGCCTGTCCGTTTCCTTTTTGCGCAATCGTTTTCAACACATCTTCTTTCATAATTCTGCCTTCCTTCCCAGTGCCGAGAACCGTTCCGCCTTTCAGGTCATTCTCTGACATGAGTTTTGCCGCAGCAGGTGAAGGAATTCCTTTTGCGTAAGAAACTTCCTTTGAGCCGACAGGCTCTGCGACCTTTTCAACTTTCTGCTCCACTTTTTCTTTTACCGCTACCGCCACAGGTTCTTTCTTCGCAGGCGCAGCAACGGAAGTATCAATCTTTGCAATGATTGTCCCGATGGCAACCGTATCTCCCGCTTTCGCTACGATGGAAACTTTACCTGCTTTCTCCGCAGCGACTTCAAAGGTTGCTTTGTCGGAATCAATCTCGCAGAGCGGCTGGTCAATGTCCACCACATCACCATCTTTTACAAGCCAGTTGGCAATCGTTACTTCATTGATTGATTCGCCTACAACGGGGACTTTTACTTCGAGCATAATTCTTAGTTTGATGTTTAAAGTTAAACTGCAACTCAAAAATATTTTACGAATTTAACCATTCATCAAACAGCAATATGAACATCGAATTTGACAGTGGGTACTAACTCCCAGAAGGAGAACTAATCAAAAAATCATCCGCAAAATTTCTTGATTGATGATGATACCCAAGCCCGGTAGTTACTTTCCCGATGTGTTGCACTAAGGAATAATTCGTGGCAAAGAGTTTTATTCCATGCATGCGGCAAAATGTACGAAGGGCGTGGTCATAAGGCTCTGCTCCAAAGTAATCGAGGATGTGTTTTCCAAACGCCCTTGCCAAAGAAACAGGAAAAAGCATCGCTTGTGTATTGCGGAAATGGGAGGCTGCCAATTTGATTAATTCGAACTTGCCGCTGTTGCTCCAGGGTTTCATGGAGTAGAGCGTCACAATACTTTTCTCATCAGGAATCAGTTTTTCCACTTCGAGTAAATGCTGCATGAAGTTTTTAGAAACCTGCACATCATCTTCAAAAATCAATCCGTCTTTCGTGTGTAGCAATGTTTCAGCATAATTGTATTGCCCGTTGAGTTGCACGTCATCGTACATTTTTTCCGTAAGGTACACGCGGGGAATTGCACAAGCGTATTGCTGTTGCAGCGCGGGTATTTCGCCTGAAACATCTTTCGCCTGAAAAAAAATCTCTACTTCAATATCAGGCTCTTTGAAACTACCCAGTGTTTCAGCAAGGTAAGAAGGCTCGCGGGGACACGAAAGAATGCTAACTGTTTTCATGAAATCCATTCGTCAATACTTCACGCACTGATTTGATGTATTGTTCTTTCAAATTTGCTGTGTCGTATTGTGCCGCCCATATTCTGCGTTGCTGCGCATCAATGTAAATTTCATTTCGGTGTTCAAAAATTTCGCGCATTTGTTGAGCGGCAACTTCCGCATCAGGCACAAAGAAACTGCCATGCGCTTTTCTAAACGCTTCATAATAACCGGGTATTTCAGCAATAGTCGGAACAGCGTGTGCCAATCCACTTTCGCAAATTGTGCGATGAGCGGTGTTGTCAGAAACAATTACGGGAAGTCCCAGCGCCATTGCCTCGCGTGGCGTTATGGAAAATCCTTCGCCCATAGAGAGGAGTATGTACGCATCGAGCGAGCACATAAACTTCAAATAGGTTTTGTCGGAAACAGGTTTGATGGCGAGTTCAATTCTGCTGTCGTTGTCAATGGCGGTGCGTAATTTTTCCACTTCGGCAGGAAAGCCATAGCGACTATGAATACGCAATTGCACTTTTTCATTTTCATCCGGAAATGCGCGCTTGAATGCTTCAATCACCCCAAGCACATTTTTGCGCATCCAGATTCCTGAACTTACGCCAAACGTAAATACGTCATTCGCTTTTTGCTTCAGCGGCTGTTCAAGAAAATTTTTCAAATCACAAGCAAGCGGCAAAACATTTACCGGCTTTTCCACTCCGCTTTTTTTGTAAACATTCACGAGCCATTTGTCGGGTACCCAAACGCCATCAAAGTTTTTATTAATGATGCTCGCCCACTCAGCCGGAATCGCGGAGCTTTCAAACATGGAGTAGCAAATTTTTATTTCTGCTTCTTTCGGCACACGCTTATAAGGCGTGAACCTGTTGTTGTGTTGCAGCACATCTGTGAATAGGGCGAGTTTTCCGGGCGCACCGCTGCGCGTTATTTTTTTATAAAGGGCAGTGTCAATATCCTCGGGATTCGGTTCGCGTGTCGTAATGCCATTGATAGAAAAATTTTCATGCAGCATTTCTGCGAAAAGAATCCCATGCCTCCCGATGCTGTCGCGCTTCTTTACATGACTGACAAGCGTCACATCAACAGGTTGTTTTGTTCTTTTGCTTTTTGAAAAATCTTCCGGCAACTCAGGAATTCTGAACAGCAATTCATTTTCAATGAATACTTCAGCCACCTTCTCCAACGAGTCTGAAAAATCTGCTTTCCGTAATTTATTTTCAATCAACTTTTCAAACAGTCGTATTTCGGATGCTTCCGAAAACTCCACGAGCAACTCCTTTTCATTTATTTTCAGGATGAATGAATCGGGAAATTTTTCTACAACAACTTCAGGATTGAAAATGAATCTGCAATCAGTGGTTTCGGGCAAGGTGTTTTGCAAGAGTTTCAACACATGCTTCAACACGCGCTGAGGCGTGACAGAATTGAGGCATATCCTGTGGGCGCAATTGATAGCTACATCATAATTGCATGGAATGTTGCACACGCCCTGCTTACCCCAAATCACTTCTTTATGTTCTGCAAAACTCATCCACGTTCCCGGTCCGGTGGGTCCGTGAATCGTCACCGTAGGCGTATTAAATACTCCGGCAAGATGCGTCATGCCTGAATCATTCCCGACATGAAACAGCGCGCCAGCAAGCACATCGCCAATTGCTTCGAGATTGCCTTTCGGGATAGAAACACCTTCGGGAATTTTTTCAAACAACTCTTCCGGCTTCGGGTCAGTAGGACCAAGAATTAATTTGCAGTGAAGGTCGCCAAACAAATCGAGCAAGGTTGAAATCAACTTTCCATACTTATATGCGGGCCAATACTTTGCCTCGAAACCCGCGCCCGGATGCACCGTGAAATATTTTTCGTTCGGTGTTACAGCAGAAGTGAAATAAGGAAACCGCTCAAACGAATTATCTATATCAGGATGCAGCGTGGCGACTCCATCTAAATAATGCCTGAATGCCTGTTGCTTGATTCTGCGATAGGAAGGGAATGGCATTTTATAAGTACCCGCATCACCGCGATAGGAAGGATAATTGCTCAGGTCAATGATTTTATCGTAATCCGTGTGGTTGGCTTTGTTAATATAATCCTCCGGATAAATTTCATACTGCGGCAATTGTTTTTTGAATAAGCCATACAATGCAAACGGAGTGCACACAGAAATATTTTCAGAGACGCTTGCAATCTTGTTGATAGCCGGAATCACAAACAGAAAATCGCCCAAGCCTCCAAAGCTTTTAAACACAAGCACATTTTTCCAGCGTAATTTTTTTTCTTGTTTTACTGAGAGCGCGGGAGTCATGCTGAGTTTATCGAAGCATGGCGTTTGCCCGCTCCATCCTTCGACAGGCTCAGGATGACAGCACGCCTCTTTCACTTTCTCCCAAAAAAGGAGAGGCGCATCTGTTGTGGATAGGATGAGCTGTCGTTGAATCGCTTCGCCATAAATTTCCTGATGCAGTTCATACTGCTTCGAAGAAACAAAAACCGAAAGTTTTGCATGAGCGAATAACTTGCGGTGCGCGGTGAAGCGCTCGCTGTCGCAGCAATTTTTCACCTTATGATCAACAAAGCACATTGCGTTGCGCTTGGCACAGAAATTATAATCGTGTTCCCATTTTGCATAAGACTTGCCACATTCCACCAAAAAATCAATCAGCAGAAATTCATACGCGCAGCGAACGGTGCTGTTGATGATAACGAAATCGCTTTCGCGGATGAGTTGTTTTGTTTTCCTGAAATCTTGCAGATTGTCATAAACCGCGCGCACGTCATGCTGTTCGCTTACATCCAAAATCGCTTTGTTGGATAACTCCGCACCGCCAGAGAAATCGCTGTCGGTGTCGTGAAGGAAAGCGGCTTTAAGCATGAATTGATTGCGCTAAGCGCACGAAGGAGGAACGGGTTGCTTTAGAAATCAATATCCGTCATCATAATATCCATCATCGTAGTAGCCATCGTCATAATAGCCGTCATCATAGTAACCATCATCGTAATACCCATCGTCATAATATCCATCATCGTAGTAACCGTCATTGTAATAGCCATCATCAAATTTGTCATCATCATCATCGTCCTTTGCACAAGAAGAAATCAACCCTGTTACGGAAATGGCAGAAGTTACCAGCAAGGTTTTGCCTGCTATCTTGATGAACTCTCTACGGTCTTTGTTTTCCATTGAGCTAAACTAACATAAAGTTCGATGAGAACAAACCACCTTAAGTCCTCTATTGGTCTTTTATTTTGTTCACCCAATATTGCAATTCAAGGCTTTTGAAATCTTTATCTTTCACCTTTTCAGCCTCCTCCAGCAAGGCTTTCAATGAAATGTCATTCCATGATTGTAAAATGACAACCGGCAAGTCTCTATAAAGAATATCAAGCGTTCAACTCCTTACAACCGGAATGCAGCCCAGCGCTAATGCCTCGTAAGTGCGGTGGCAATCCAGCCCTGTGCCATGCGGTGAAATGATGAACATATATTCAGTCATTTTTTGCCAGATTGCCAAACGGCTTAATGGCTCGTGCAACACATCATTGTAATCAGCATCTTTCAGCGCGTCATTTGCCAGATACCTATCTCCCAGATGTCGGCTGCGATACCTCTTGAAGCTATCCATTTTGAATCCATAAAAAGAAAAAGTTCTGCTCAGCCTCTTTTCAAATGGCTTTGCTGCTGCCGCTACTTTTAATAGTTGTGTATTCTGCTCCTGAGGCGATGCTTTCGGTCCCCATGAAGTTTCACGCTCAGACAAGGTATGGTAATCCAAGCCTAACGGGATAGGATGAACAAAATCATTTTCAGAATGCAAATCATAGTTCTGGGCAAACCATCCGGAAACTGCTGGTGACAGGGAAAAGATAGCGAGGTAATCAAGCCGGTCTATTGCAGATATTTCGCTGGGCGCGCCCGTATCGGCAGCACCGGTAATCAGGGTGATTGTGATGTTCTCCTATTCCAACCGGGGTAATACGTGCGTGATAAAAGGGAGCAATGTTCTGGTGCCAACATAAACCCTTTCCCCGTTTCTGATAGTTGAGTAATCAGCTTCATCCAAAACATGCGTGTCGGAAATAATTTTTGCCGGACGCACCTCGCATGATTCGGCTGTTCCACGGGAAGAAACCAACATAGCAGGCTATTTATTTGAGAGGAGTTTTTATCAAAATTCTAAGCGCAGCGAGATGTGCAAATAGCACCAGCGGCACAATCACTCCCGGCAGCCACACGAATGGAAAATAAAACACGCCAACATTCGGCTGGTCAAAAGCGAATTGTTGAAATGGAAAAGGAGCGGACAATACTGCTGTGCCAACAATGTTAAAGAGTAATAGCAGGCAGATAATGTTCCATACTAAAATCACTTTTTTACTTAGGCTTTTTTTGATGAATCCGAAATAGAGAATGAGCGGTGCGGTGATGCCGGAAAGAATATCGAAGTTTCTTCCTTCAAAAGTCATGAGTTCGGGAACTTGTCCGTTTTGAAACAGCCAGAGCAAAACAAGTTCAACTGGAATCCTGACAACATGCAACCCTGTGAGCATTTTCAAATCAAGACTGTCAATGAAATTTCTTCCGCTTGTTGTTGTAAAGAGTATGATAATCAAAAGCAGCAGAGGAATTATAAGCAATGCAAATCGCGGAGGAATCGTGTTGGTGATTAAATAAAAACCTGTAAAGCCAATAATTCCCTGAATGAGCGTCCAGGCGATGATGATTCCAATAGCGGGTTTGGAATAATTTGCTGCGCGAAGGAAAATGAGAATTGTGGCGAGGGTGGTGAGAATGAAAACTATGGAGATACAGAAAGGAAGATTGTTAATCATTTTCTTTCTATTTCTTCTAAAAATAATTTCACCTTCTCATTGACAGCAATCACTTTTGCCGTTTTTCCCATCTTGTTTTTGATATCAGTTCTTGCACCTAAGGTAATTAGATACTGAATTGTTTCTACGAGCTTATCCGAATCATCTGATGAAGGGCATCGGCAATATTTCATCAGCAAAGTATTTCCATCCGCAGGATCAATCCAGTTGAAGTCATAGTTTAGTTTTTTACACTTATCCAAATACTTTTTATAATACCAAATGTCACAGTCTAATGTGGATAGCTTACCTCCGTTCTTAAAAAGCAAAAAAGCCAAAGTACTGTCAGAAGTTGCGTTATCATTTAGATAATAAAGGAACATCTTATCTAAAGCGTCTTGAGGAATATCATAGGTCAGATAGTACTCGACTAATTTATACTATAGGGAATGCTTCACAAACTCATCAAGACTCCTACAAACAGGATGATAGCTTCTTCCTCCGGCTCTCCAAACAGCACAGGTAAAAAGTGCATCCCCTCCATTTTCTAAATACTCTTTAATAACAGTGAGATTCTCCTTCTCAACTTCCATAAATAAATTTTTATCAGCATCGTTGCAGGGCTTGCAACAAGATGATAATAGCGCGTCAAAAATAAGCAGGCTACTTAGCAGGCGGATTCTTGAGGTTATTGACAGTCTTTCTGAACTCAAAAAATATAAAAGGTAATATGGTGGAAATATGCCTGAATAATCTGCTTTCACATATCACCTAAGCAAACGCTTCTTCCACAATCCTCTTCTGCTCTTCAAAATGCACCTTCTGATAACCCGTTGCAGGCGATGCGCTGTTCTTGCGTGAAATCACATCAAGCACAACTTTGCGATAGCAACTCAACATATACACCCATGCGCCCATGTTGGAAGGTTCTTCCTGCACCCACACAAATTTTGCTTTCTTGTATTTATCAGTGATTGCGTCAAGCGTTTTGTAATTGAGCGGGTAAAGTTGCTCTACGCGCACAATCGCAACGTCTTTCCGTTTGTTTTTTTCCTGATACTCCAGCAGGTCGTAGTAAATTTTACCGGAACACAACAACACCTTCTTCACTTTCGCGGTGTCCACATAAGTATCATCAATGATTTCCTTGAAACCGCCTTTCACGAAATCTTCTTTTGGCGAAACGCATTTCGGATGGCGCAGCAATGATTTCGGAGTCATCACTACGAGCGGCTTGCGGAACTGCCATGCAAGTTGTCTTCTCAGGATATGAAAGAAATTAGCAGGCGTTGTGCAGTTGGCAACGACAATGTTAAACTCCGCGCTCATTTGCAGAAACCGTTCAAGCTTGGCGCTCGAATGTTCCGGTCCCTGACCTTCATAGCCATGTGGCAGCAGCAACACCAAGCCGCTCATACGCTGCCACTTCGTTTCTGATGGCGTGATAAATTGGTCAATAATCGTTTGTGCGCCATTGGCAAAATCACCGAACTGTGCTTCCCAAATATTCAGCGCATTGGGCGTAGCCATTGAATAGCCGAACTCAAAACCAAGCACGGCAAATTCAGAGAGGAAGGAATTGAACACCCTGAACTTACCTTGCTTTTCATCTAAGTGCATCAGGCGATTGTAAGGGACATTGGTATCCTCATCGCGCAACACCGAGTGACGATGCGAAAATGTTCCGCGCCTCACATCCTGCCCGCTCATACGAATGTCTTTGCCTTCGATTAAAATCGAAGCATACGCGAGCAATTCACCAAGCGCCCAATCCAATCTTCCTTCCTCAATCATTTTATTCTGCTGCTCCAGAATCTTTTTCACTTTCTCCAGCAGTTTGAGATCTTTCGGACTTGCCATAATGCCTTTCAGCGCTTTGTCCATCACTGCTTTGCTGATTGATGTGTCAGGCGATTTATCAAAATCTTCGGGCTTTGCTTTCCGCAATGATTTCCATGCTAATTCCGGTTCCTGATATTTGTAAGGCAGCGGCTTTTGCTTCACTTCATTGAGGCGGTCTTGCAGTTGCTGCCAGAATTCCTTGTCCATGTTCTTCGCCATGTCCGATTCAATATTGCCTGCTTCAACTAATTGATTCACATAAATTTCACGCGGGCTGAGATGCTTGCCTATTATATTATAAAGCATCGGCTGCGTGAAGCGCGGTTCATCGCCTTCATTATGTCCGTATTTGCGATAGCACACCATATCCACAAATACATCGGAATTGAAATGCTGCCGAAATTCTGTTGCGAGTTCAACGGCATAAATCACCGCTTCCACATCATCGCCATTCACGTGAAACACGGGTGCCTCCACCATCGCGGCAACACTCGTGCAATAATTAGAAGAACGCGCTTCATCAAAATCAGTTGTAAACCCGATTTGATTGTTAATTACGAAATGAATCGAGCCGCCTGTTGTGTAGCCCTGCAATTGCGACATCTGCAAGGTTTCATACACAACGCCTTGCCCCGGCAACGAAGCGTCACCATGAATGAGAATCGGGAGAATTTTGTCGAAATCGGAATTGTAAACGATGTCAGCTTTTGCGCGCGCAAAACCTTCCACCACAGGATTCACCGCTTCCAGATGCGATGGGTTCGGAGCGAGTTTTAAATCAACCACTTTACCCGAAGTAGTTTTTATCTGCGAAGAATAGCCGAGGTGATACTTCACATCGCCATCGCCCATCGTCATATCGGGAATGGCATTGCCTTCAAACTCGCTGAAAATCTGCTCGTAGGTTTTACCCATGATATTGGTGAGCACATTCAGTCTGCCGCGATGCGCCATGCCAATCACCACTTCACGCACATCAAGGTCAGCGCCTTTTTGAATAATCGCATCCAATGCGGGAATCGTTGATTCACCGCCTTCGAGCGAAAATCTTTTCTGCCCGATATATTTTGTGTGCAGGAATTTTTCCAGCACTGCTGACTGGTTCAGCTTTTCAAGAATGCGTTTTTTCTTTTCGATGGAAAGCTGAAATTCGCCACCGTCTTTTTCGATGCGTTCTTTCAGCCAGTTGTATTTATCCGTGTTGTTGATGTAGCCATATTCAAAGCCGATGGAGTGGCAATAAATCTTTTGCAGGTGTGCGACAATATTTTCAAGCGTGGGATTTTTTAACCCTAACTCTTTGCCGGAGATGAATGTCTTTTTAAGGTGCGATTCATTCAGTCCGAAATTTTTCAAATCAATGTTCGCCTTGCGATCAATGCGCTCGCGGATGGGATTGGTTTTTGAAACAAGGTGCGCGCGTGAACGATATGCATCTATCAGCATCCACACTTTCAACTCATCGGGTGAAACGGATGCGCCATTGGTGGTATGCAGCGAAACGGCAAGGTCAAAGCCTTCAAAAAAACGCTTCCAATCTTCGTCAATGGACTTTGGGTTCTTTTTAAAATCATTATACAGCGACTCAATGTAAGCGGGATGGGCATTGGAGATGTAGGTTGCTTCCATGCAGGGATTTTAAGAAAGCAAATATCGGACTTAGATAATTACGAATGACGCATTAAAAATGACGAATGGCAGCGCATTGTCTGCTTTTGTAATCGCCTGACCAACTGATTTCTTAGACAAGAAATATTCACTATGCGTTTCTCGATTTATTGCGAGGACTACGAAAATTTTTTGTAGATGTCTTTCCTGTCGGTAACAAGAATGAATCTCAGAGTTGAATCATCTTCCAACTCAACGCCAACCCGATACTCTCCAACTCTGATTTTGTAGAAATTTTTGAACCCTTCCATTTTCTTTATACCGGAAAGGTCACGAATTGAGCCGGCTTGTTCAGCCTCAAGAATAATTTATTCAATTCGTTTTTTGAGCCATTTTATTTTCAGCTTTCTCAGGCTCCTGGAAAATGAAGTATCAAAAACAACCTTCATTTCGAGCGAAGCTGACGCATGATGGTTTCTCTGCTTACATTTTTTCCGGTCTTTGCTTTCTTCATCATATTGCCAAACCCAAAATCCTCCATTTGTTCTTCAGTCAATGACGTGACGCTGTCTCCAAGTTTCTTCGCAAGTTCCACAAACAACTTCAAATTATCGCTGGATTTACTTCTTATTACGATTGCTTCCATGAGTAGAATTATAACACTAAATTAATTGATTTTCAATTTCAGCCCCGCCACATTCTCAATGTGATACGTTTGTGGGAACATATCCACCGGCTGCACGTTTTTTATTTCATACTTATCAGCAAGCAATGCTAAATCACGCGCCTGGGTGACGGGATTACAACTTACATACACAATCTTTTCAGGCTCGATTTCCAACAGCGTTTGAATCAACTTCGGATGCACACCTGCGCGTGGCGGGTCAATAAATAGCACTTCCGGCTTGCCATGTGTGTTCACTAATTCGTTGTTCAAAATATGTATCACATCGCCTGCGAAGAACTCGCAATTCTTGATGTTGTTCAGCGCGGCATTCTTCTTTGCATCTTCAACGGCTTCGTTGAGCTGCTCCACCCCGATTACTTTCTTGCAATGCTTCGCAAGATAAAGCGAGATGCTGCCGATGCCGCAATACAAATCATACACCGTTTCATTGCCTTTCAATTCCGCAAACTCCACTGCTTTATCAAACAACCGTTCAGCCTGTTGCACATTCACCTGGAAAAATGATTTCGCCCCGATATGAAAATACAAGTCGCCCAATTTTTCTTTGATGAACTCCTGCCCGTTGTAGCACACCACCTCTTGGTCAAAAATGGAATCGTTCTGCTTTGCATTGATGACATAATTCAGCGAAGTAATTTCAGGAAAAGTAGTTTTCAAAAAATCCATCACCTGCTCCACTTGTTCATTTTTGAAAAAACAAACAATCACCAGCGTTTCACCCAGCGAAGAAGTGCGGATAATCAAATTGCGCAGCACACCTACCTGCTTGCGCAAATCAAAAAACGGGATGTTTTCCTTCAAGGCAAAGTCCCGCAGCGCATTCTTTATTTTGTCAGAAGGCTCGCGTTGCAGCCAGCATTTCTCTACATTAATCACTTTATCAAACAATCCCGGCTTATGAAAACCCAATGCGGGCGTGAATTCCACCCCGCTGTGCATTTCATCCGCAGTAAGCCACCGCTTATTTGAAAACGTGAACTCCAGCTTGTTGCGATAATACGTTTCGTTTGGGCAACCCAGCACCTGTGGTATCTCTGTCACATCCAACTTGCCGATTCTACGGAAAGCATCATCCACAAACTGCCGCTTGAACACCAGTTGCTTTTGGTATGTCACATTCTGCCAGGTACATCCCCCGCACGTTCCGAAGTGATTGCAAAAAGGTAATTGCCTGTTTTCCGAAGGTTTGTGAATAGCAGTAGTTCTTGCAAACGCAACGCCTTTCTTCTTTTGAAAAATAACCGCGTCAACGACTTCACCCGGCAGCGCATTTTCCACGAACACCACCTTCCCGTTTTGGCGGGCAACGCCCTTGCCGTGAATCTCTACGTTTTGTATTTCTAAGTTTTCAAGTAACATCCTAATAGTGCTTACAAATTAAATTCGTCATTGCGAACGGGGAACAAGCAAAGCTATCCGCAACTTAAAGGAGCTATCATCGGGGGATTGCTTCGCAGAGCCTCGCAATGACGGGTAAAAGTCAAGGATTGCTTCGGTCGCAAAGCCTCCCTCGCAATGACGTGCGCAATTTTGTTTTTAAATAACGCATAGTTTTGTTTGCAAAGGTAGAGAACACACTCTGCCATCAGCGAACAAACTTTGATTTTTCACGTAAAAATTTTCGGATAATCGTGCAGATACTTATTGAATCTGACAGCGATATTTTGCATATCCACATCAGCGGAGAATTAGATGCCAACTCGTCCATTCAACTGGATGAGGTCATCAAAGATGCCGTGCAGCAGCGCAAAACCCGCATTCTGGTTGATTGCCGCGAGCTGCGCTACATCTCCTCAGCCGGTGTGGGCGTGTTTCTGTCGCATCTTGATGATGTGCGCAGCCTTGGTGGCAGGTTTGTATTTTACAATATGTCATCGGGCGTGTTCAGCATCTTTGAGATACTGGGACTGCACAACATGATTGATATTGTGAAAGAAAAGACCGAGGCTGAGAAAATATTCGATGAAAGTTAACTTAACAACCGTTTGCTCCACCCGCGCACAGGAAGAAATCCGCGCCTTCCTCAACCGCTATTTCAACGACACCGGGCTTTCAGAATCAGATAAAAACCAACTCATCCTCGTCATTGACGAATCCATCGCCAACGCAATTATCCACGGCAACAATTCAGACGAAAGCAAAACCATCTCGATGGATATTGATTTTTCCGAAAAGCGCATTGTCATTGAGATTGGCGACATCGGCCTGTTTGACGATGTCCTGCGCAAAGAAAAAGTGGAAAAAGACATCAAAGACATCATTAAGGAAAAGCAAAAAGGCGGGTTGGGCTTAAAGCTCGTTTACTCCATCATGGACATCGTCACCTTCTACACCAAAGACGGCAAGAGCTATTGCTACATGGTGAAGATGCTGAAGTAAAACTGATTCGGTGATTTGCTTATTCGGTAATTCGATAATTATTTATTATAGAGCATCACTGAATTATCGAATTATTTTGGCGTGTGCTTTTTTTCATCTGCCTTTGCTATTTTACATCAATTCAAAACGGCATCATTTACTTCTTCCACACAACTTTTTTCAGGATAATGCTTGAACTGTTCATCTTTTGTGATGACTGTCAGGTTTTCCCTGATAGCCTGCGCGATGATAATTCTGTCAAACGGGTCGCGGTGATGAAAATCCAGCTTGGTATTTTCAAGGATATGTTCAAGAGATATAGGCTTGATAAAATGGCGTTGACTCCGCACCTGAATTTTTATTTGAAACCTGAATTAGAAGTAACGCGCAAAAAAGTAGCGTAAGTAAAAATCTGCTGAAAGCTATGCCGAGAAAGAATCCCCGCAGCCGCAGGTCTTAGTAGCATTGGGATTATTAAAGACGAAGCCGCGCGCATCCAAGCCGTCTTTATAGTCAATCTCAATTCCCGCGAGATACATCTGATGGGATTTGTTCATAAAGATTTTCAAGCCACTTAAATCAAATTCTTCATCAAGGGCTTCTTTCTTATCAAAACCGAGAATATAAGAGAAGCCGGAACATCCGCCTCCTTTCACACCCACGCGCAAGCCGTGATCGGCCGGAACATTTTTTTCAGTAATCAATCGTTTTAATTCGTTCAATGCTATCGGAGTGAGTGAAACGGGAATTTGGTTTGTGGTAATAGTGTTGCTCATAAAAACTCTTTTTTTTCAAATCACACAACAAAATTAGCAGAATCAGAGTTTCATTTTACATTTGCCGCACAATGGCAATTCTAAATCCCTATTCCCATGCTTGAGCCTATCCTTGAAATTCTGAAGTACGTGTTGCCCTCTGTTGTAGTGTTTCTCACTGCATTTTTTGTAACGAAATCATTCTATAATAATGAGTTGAAAAAATTAGAGCAGCAACTGCGCGCGGAGTCGCGCAAGGATACATTGCCATTGCGCCTGCAAGCGTATGAGCGGCTCGCTGTTTTTTTAGAGCGCATCAGCCCGAACAATCTTATTCCGCGTATGGCGCAGCCGGGCATGACTGCATTGCTGTTCAGGCAAACATTGATTCAAGGAATCAGAATGGAGTATGAGCACAATATTTCCCAGCAGATTTATGTGTCAACAAACCTCTGGAGAACAATCAGTTTTGTAAAAGATGAACTAATCAGAGACGTTAACCTGTTATGTGCATCAGTGCCTCCTGATTCACCTGCGATTGAATTAAGCAAAAGGATTTTAGAGCATTATCTTGAATCGGAACACGCGCTCCCGATGCAACAGGCATTGGATATGGTGAAGCAGGAAGTGAAAAAATTGTTCTAAGTTTTTCTCTTGAAATTTTTCATGCGCTATTTTTTCTTTTTTCTGCTGCCGTTTTTTTTTTCCTGTAGCTCTGAATTTTATCCGCAACAGGCTGAGACTTCCTATTATAATATTAAAGGCGCAGCCGAAGTTGACACTGCCATTCTGAATTATATTCAGCCTTATCATGATAGTCTTGAAAAAGAGATGAGTGCGGTGATTGCCATTTCATCTGTCGCGATAGAAAAAGGGAAACCTGAATCATTGATGGGAAATCTTGTGGCTGACTTATTGCTTGAAAGGGGTAGGGCAGAAAATAATGGCATAGGAGATTTCTGTATCGTGAATTATGGAGGCTTGCGTGTTCCACTGCTTCCTGCCGGCAACATCACGAAAGGAATGATTTTCGAACTCATGCCGTTTGATAATTTTCTTACAGTGATGGAATTAAAAGGGAATGTTGTGCAACAACTTTTTGATCACATCGCAGCGCAGGGAGGATGGCCCGTAGCGGGGGTTCGTTTTGAAATTTTTGACGGAAAAGCAAGTGAAATTCAGATTAGTAACAAGCCATTGGAAGAAGAACGTATCTATCAAATAATTATCTCAGATTACCTTGCAGATGGTGGAGATAATTTGTTATTCTTGCGTCTTGAAAAGAGGACGAACACGGGAATATTTATTCGGGATGCAATTTTAGAATATCTACAAAAACAAACACACGAAGGAAAGCCAATCGCAACGCATCTCGACAACAGGGTAACAATTCATGAATAGAAGGAACTTCATCAATAAATCACTTGCTACATCAGCGCTGCTCGGTGTGGGAGGTTTTCCGTTTCAGGCATTAGCCGGTGAAACAATGAAGCTCACCATTCTGCACACCAACGACACACATAGCAGAATCGAACCTTTTCCCGCTGATTCAAAATTTTCAAATAGAGGCGGAGTGGCAGCGCGCGCTGCGCTCGTGAAAAAAATTCGCAGCGAAGAAAAAAATGTGTTGCTCTTTGACTGTGGCGATATTTTTCAGGGCACACCTTACTTTAATTATTATGGCGGCATGCTTGAATTGGAATTGATGAGCAAAATCGGCTATGATGCGGCAACCATCGGCAATCATGATTTTGATGCGGGCATCGAAGGATTGAATAAGCAATTTCCGTATGCAAATTTTCCGTTTCTCTCCTTGAATTATGATTTCACCGACACCGCGCTGGAGGGAAAAACACAACCATATGTAATTTTTGAAAAAGAAAAAATAAAGACCGGGGTTTTCGGTTTGGGCATCGAGTTGGAAGGACTCGTGCCGCTCAAACTTTTTGGAAAGACGAAATATCTCGAACCGCTAAAAGCAGCGAATGTTCTCGCTAAAAAACTGAAGCGCGAACACGATTGTGATTTTGTTATATGCTTGTCGCACTTAGGCTACAAGTATGACACGGCAAAAATTTCAGACGTTGTTCTTGCTGAAAACAGCGAATACATTGACCTCATTCTCGGAGGGCACACACACACTTTTTTTGACGCGCCCGTGGTGAAGCGCAACAAAAAAAATGTGCCTGTTGCAATCAATCAGGTAGGATGGGGCGGAGTGACACTGGGAAGAATTGATGTGTTTTTTGACCAAACGAAAAAAAATAAAAACTTTTTTTCGGAGATGGTAAAAATTTTTTAAAAAAACAATACGATTCTTGCTTTTTAATTCGATTTGTTTTCACCATTTTCGTCTTTCCTCTCTGGCGCTATTGTTTAACTGTTAATTGAGATCTATTCAGATGGCTAAGATTCAAGAAGAAGTATTGAAAAAAAATCATGAAGATGTTTGGCAGAACTGCCTGAAGATTATTAAGGATATTGTTCCGCCTCAAAGTTTCAAAACGTGGTTTGAGCCAATCAAACCCGTGAAGTTGGATAACAACGTGCTTACAATTCAGGTACCCAGCCAGTTTTTTTATGAATGGCTTGAAGAACATTATATCACGCTGCTGCGCAAAACAATCAAGCGCGAATTAGGCAACGACTCACGTCTTGAATATCGCGTGGTGGTTGACAACAGCTCAGGAAACAATCCTTACACTGTTGATTATCCCAACTACAACACCGGTGAAAATAAAAATCCGGAAGTGCTTGCTCCGCTTTCCAGCGGCATCAAAAATCCATTTATCATTCCCGGTTTGAAAAAAGTGAATGTGGAGTCACAACTCAAGCCCGCTTATAATTTTGATTCTTTCGTAGAAGGCGATTGCAACCGTCTTGCGCGTTCCGCAGGTTTTGCTGTTGCAACGAAGCCTCCGGGTTCAACTGCATTTAATCCGCTTGTGTTGTATGGCGGTGTTGGTTTGGGGAAAACACATTTGGTGCATGCAGTGGGAAATCAGTTCAAGCAGAATTTTCCGAACAAAACAGTGTTGTATGTTTCTTCTGATAAATTCACCAACCAGTTTATTGACGCGCTAAAGAATAATGCAATCAACGACTTCATCCACTTCTATCAGGTGATTGATGTGTTGATTATGGATGACATTCAGTTTTTTGCCAACAAAGACAAAACGCAGGATATTTTCTTTCACATCTTTAATCACCTGCACCAAAACAGCAAGCAGTTGATTCTCACTTCCGACCGCGCTCCAAAAGATTTGGAAGGAATGGAAGAAAGACTCCTGTCGCGTTTTAAATGGGGTCTTGCAACGGATTTGCAAACACCTGACTTTGAAACACGCATTGCTATTCTTGAAAAGAAAATGTATGCTGATGGTATTGAACTTCCCCGTGAGGTGGTGGAGTTTGTTGCTTATAATATCAATACAAACATCCGCGAACTCGAAGGAGCATTGACTTCTTTGCTTGCTCAATCGTCACTCAATAAAAAGGAAATTGACCTTGACCTTGCCAAGAAGATTGTAAAGAATTTCGTGAAGAGCGTTTCCCGTGAAGTTTCGATTGACTACATCCAGAAAACGGTGTGCGAGCATTTTGGAGTGCCCGTAGAAAAGTTGAAAGAGAAAACACGCAAACGTCAGGTAGTGCAGGCGCGTCAATTATCTATGTTCCTTGCAAAAAATTACACCAAGAATTCATTGAAAGTAATCGGCAAGCACTTTGGCGGCAGAGACCACAGCACAGTGATTCATTCCTGTCAGGCAATTCAAAACCTGCTCGACACTGACTCCAAATTCAAAGAGAGCGTGGCAGATGTGCAGAAGAAAATTCAGATGAGCATTGGTTGAGCGGAGAAAAGCCGTTGAAAATTTTTCTTAAATTTGTGCGCGTTTAGGAGAGGTGCCGGAGTGGTTAACGGAGCAGTTTGCTAAACTGTCAACGCAGAAATGTGTTGCGGGGGTTCGAATCCCCCTCTCTCCGCAGTTTTGGTGTGCGTTTTTTTACTCTGATAAATTCAGCACATCTTGCATCTAATATCATACTCAATTCGGGGTGTAGCGCAGTCCGGTTAGCGTATCTGCTTTGGGAGCAGAGGGCCGCAGGTTCGAATCCTGCCACCCCGACTTTGATGAGTAAAGGGTTTCAGTCTAATCAGCTGGAACCCTTTTTTATTTGGTTTACCCTCTCTTTTTTTGATACTATCGGGAATAATAGCAAATACAGAGGCCACTCAGTGGCATTCTGAATTACTTAGGGGCAGTTCTAAAAATTGATTTTTATCGCCTCACCCTCTCCATCTCTTGTCTGCCGGCAGGCAAGAGATGGAGAGGGTATATGTGGTAGAATTTTCAGACCTGTCCTTAGGTATTATAAATATGCGCTGAAGAAGATTTCGTTTTTCACTGTTATAAAAATCTGTGCAGATGCGTATGCTATCTTTGTCAGCAATGGAGTTGACCGATTATACGCTGATAAATGCCGAACCTACCTCGCTTGGCAAATACTGGAAAGGTCTTTGGAAGTACAGAAGAATGATAAGCGTTTTTGCCCTACAGGAAATTAAGGTCTCCTACGCGCAAACATTTTTTGGTCTTTTCTGGCTGTTATTTAAGCCGTTAATTGTACTGGGAGTGTTTACGTTCCTTTTTGGTAATGTAATAGAGATATCCGGAATGAAACATCCTTATGCGCTGTTTGCATTTTCCGGCTTGATTGCATGGAATTACTTCAACTTTTTAGTTGGCTCGGGCAGCGGGGCGCTGATTAATAATCAACACCTGATTCGTAAAATGTATTTTCCCAGAATGGTACTGCCGCTTGCAAAAGTATTGGTAGGCTTGGTGGAGGCGGGAGTCTCTTTTTTGATATTGTTCACTTTGATGATAATTCTTGGTTATCCTTTTTCGGTGAAACTGTTGGCGTTGTTTGTTTTTCTTTTTTTTAATATTATATCCGGATTGGGAATCGCACTTTGGCTGAATGCCCTCAACCTTCGCTATCGTGATTTAAACCATTTCATTCCGGTGCTCATCGGATTTCTGATTTGGCTTACCCCTGTATTCTACCCATCCACGTTGATTCCACAGGAGTTTTCTTTTCTGCTATACCTGAACCCGATGGCAGGAATTATTGAGTGCTATCGCTGGGCAATTCTGGGCGACCCGTTTCCATCAATAAAATATCTTATTGCGATTGCTGAAGTGGCGGTTGTTTTTATTGCAGGAGTGTGGTTTTTCATCAGAATGGAAGATGTGATGGCTGATTATCTTTAGTGATTCCATCCCGGCTAAGGTTGAAGTATTTGATTTTTCACCTTCTCAGCAAGAGTTTTTGAGCAAGTGTTTCGCTATCGGATTCCAGCGGTAAATACTTC
>ENA-ORBV01000705-ORBV01000705.1-microbial-mat-metagenome-genome-assembly--contig:-NODE-705-length-75652-cov-21.567119_pt1:2500-75652 | contig 75652 bp, 80 predicted proteins | sample MGYA00237777_ERZ505514 | MGnify/ENA primary metagenome ERZ505514 (study PRJEB26160, sample SAMN06269048) | microbial mat metagenome | isolation source: Oligotrophic lake microbial mat...
CGCGTCGAGCGACTCCCACAGAAATCGCCAGCGGCAATACAGCCAATGGGTGCGGCTTGACGACCACCGCATTGCCAGCCATCAAGTCGGCAAACAGACCGGGATACGCGTTCCACGTTGCCTGATTGGCGCAACCTATTACCAGACCCACGCCCAAGCCTACCGCATGAAAAGTCTTGGCGATACGCTCTCGCGAGCCGCGTTCTTGGCTTTCCCAAACTGCAGCGCGTGGAATACTCATAAGTTCCTGGTAGCAGATGGCCACGGCTTCCAGGCCGCGCTCCTGTGCATACGGGCCGCCGTAACGAAATGCGAGGTCGAACGGCGCCCCTGACGTATGCATCGTGGCAAGCGCGATCTCGAACGAACGTGTGTTGAGCTGATGAAGAATCTCCATACACACTCCGGCACGCACATCTGGACTCTCTCGCGACCAGGCATCCTTGGCCCGCGAGGCTGCTGGCAAGACCGCGTTCAGGTTCGCCTTGGGGTACTGAATCCCCATGGTCAGTCCGTAGGGTGAGGACTCCTCTCCGGTCCTTTCCGCAGGGCCAGGTTGATCGAGATAGAAGTACGAATTGCAATAGTTGGCAAACGCGGTGCGGCCCTCCGCCGCCAGGATCTCGTTGTAGTCCGCAGGATTCGCGGCGTAGGCGGAAAACGCATCGCGCGTTGCCAACGCTCGCAAGACCAGTTCGAGCATGGCGCGATGCCGGTCAAACAATTCACTAGACATGGTGCACCATCTCCTGAAGCTCCCTACAGGTTCTCGTCAACGAAAAACGAAAGTCTCGCCATCGAGGGCTACTCGCCATCAATTGTCCGCCGCTCAACGGAAAAGCCGGACCTGTACCCAAAATCGCTCATTCCGAAACACGTCAAGTCTGGGCCGCGCCGGGAGCCATGCCAACTGTTGCCAAGCAATCGCGCGCTTGTCCCGGCCCGCGCAAGCACAGTTGGCGCGACGAAACATACGCTCTCGTTCGCATGATCCCGCATCAATAACCATGGGGCAGCGAATGTTCAGCTACTTTCCGATCAGACGTCAAACGCTATGCTCCATGGGCAACATTGGCAAGTGCATCAGCGACCGCTTGTTCGCGAGCCCGGCCCAACGCAGCCTGAATCTCCAACGGCGACGATGCCTGCCGCGCCACCGCCCCCGCATTAACACCGCGCACCGCGGCAAGCGCCGCGTGCAGACGCCGCACGACAAGCGCAATCTGACTATCGGTCGCTTGCGAGCACGCGGTCGTAACCGCGATAAGGGCAGAAAAGCGCGTGGGTTGCCGCAAACCATCAGCGGCGCGCACTAGTTCGGCAAGCCCTTTCGCGTCAAGGCAGGCTGCGGCCTGAAGCTCTTCACGGTGCCGCACGTACGAGAACGCCAGCTCACGACAATCGCTCGGCACTTTGAGCCGGATGCAAAGTTGGTCCAGTGCATCAGTTCCGAGTTCACTGCACAAAGCCGCGAATCGTGCCGCCAGGCTCAGTTTGGCGTGCGCTGCCGCCGCGAGGGCGCGCGCCGCGCCCGAAAAGGGTCGCCAGGGTGCAAGCGCCGGTGCGGCGCGTACCAGCGCGCCGGCTTCTTCGAGGAGCGCGAACAACGCTACCGGATCACGCTCCATCAAACCGCGTGCGACTTCCTGCCACACTCGCTCAGGGACCAGCGCATCAACCTCACCCGCCAATGTCATGGCCCGCATCAGCGCCATGGTGTCGGGCGACACCTCGAATCCAAAGCGAGCAACGAAACGCGCACAGCGCAGGATGCGCACAGGGTCTTCGGAAAACGCCGGGCCGACATGTCGCAACAACCCAATCCTGAGATCGTCTGCGCCATTGAAAGGGTCAATCAATGGCGCGTCGATGACCGCCGGTTGCACCTGTCGCGCCATCGCATTGACAGTGAAGTCCCGTCGCGCAAGGTCTTCCTCAAGCGTGACATCCGGCGCGGCGTGAAAGGTGAATCCCCGATATCCGGGTCCGGTTTTGCGTTCGGTACGCGCCAGAGCATATTCCTCCTGGGTCTGCGGATGCAGGAACACCGGGAAATCGCGCCCGACCGGTTTAAAGCCCGTGCGCACCATTTCTTCCGGGGTCGCTCCCACAACTACCCAATCGCGATCAACTACCGGCAGGCCGAGCAGCTCGTCACGTACGGAGCCCCCCACCTGAAAGACCTTCATGTCAAGGCCGTAGGCCGTATCTGATCTGCGGCCGAGCGGTGCGCCGTAGCTGAAGAAGCCGGATCAGCAGTCTGATCAGCGGCCGGCACGATCGCGCAGCTGCATATAGCGCTCGCGTGGCGAATGTCCGGCAAGATAGCCCGGCACGACCGCCTCCATCGACACTGGAATCACTCCGAGCTCGGGAGCGAACGGCACTGACGACGTTACGGAGTCGACCTTGAGGGAGTCGAGATTATCTCGTGACAAGAGTTCGAACGGCGCGAATTCCATCAGCCAGGCCTGCAGGTACGCCAGTGCATCCGGCAACCCGATTACAGGACGCGGATGCCCACTTACTTTCCCCGCGTACTGGATGATCTGCTTGAGCGTGTAGACGTGCGGGCCGCCGAGGTCGTAGGCGCGACCGAAAGTAACAGGGTTGTCGGCAGCATTTACCATGGCCTGCGCCAAATCCTCCACATGCACTGGCTGCAGGCGCGCTCCCGCGTGGCCAACTGGAAAAATCGGGGCCAGACCTTGCATGCGGGCAAACAAGTTGATAAATTTATCGTCACGACCGAAGACGACTGAAGGGCGAAACACGGTCGTCGCAACCTTGCCTGCGGTTTCGCGAACCGCGGCTTCTCCGGCCGCCTTTGAACGCAGATACATGGAAGGGCCGTCCGCGGCAGCGCCAAGGGCGCTCATGTGCAGAAGGCGCGGAACGCCGGCAACTGCGCAGGCCGCAGCGATTTTGCGCGGCAGATCGACATGCGCTTTTTTGAAGCGCATACCGAACGGCCTAGCTGTATCACTGTGCAGGACGCCGACCAGATTGATCACTGCGTCCGCTCCGGCGACCATGCGATCCAGAACCCGGGAATCGTGGATATCGGCTTCAATCACATCCACCGTTGGCAGCAAAATCAGATGCTTGGCGCGATCCCGGCGACGGGTCGGAACCACGACTTTTCGGCCTTGGGCAGCCAGCTTGCGTGCAATGGCGGAGCCAATGAAGCCACTCCCGCCAATGACAAGAAAGTTCTGCAGATTCATGATCAGTATATGTAGGACCGCAGGTGAAAGCGAAGTCTAGGCTATACGCCCACTGTTGGCAGAAATGAGCAAAATCCGCTATGCCAGTAATGCCCTCAAGGCGTTTCGCTCGGGCGCTCTTCGCCACGCCGTGGCGGGATCAACGGCAAGCGATCCTTGATCGACGCCGGTCTGCCGGTAAATAGCACCTGATAGATCACCGCGTTACTGATGACCTTCTTGACATAGTCGCGCGTTTCGTTGAATGGGATCGATTCGGCGAAGATGGCAGCTTCCATCGGCTTGACGTCACGCCAGCGCCGTGGGCGACCCGGACCCGCGTTATACGCCGCGCTGGCCAACGCCTGATGGCTGTAAAGCTCGTCCAGGACAATTTTGAGGTAGTTGGTGCCAAGCGCGACATTGGTCTCGAGATCATTGACGCGGCCGTGGTGATAGTCATTGAGACCGATCTTCTTGGCCACCCACTTGGCAGTGGCAGGCATCAACTGCATCAGGCCCGAGGCGCCCGCGACTGACTTCGCGCTGGTAATGAAGCGACTTTCCTGGCGCATCAGACCATAGACCCAAGCATCATCCAAGCCCAGAGCCTTGGCTTGCGGCTTGACCTGCTCCGAATGCGGGCTCAAGTAGCGCAAGCCGAAATCATGCAATTGCAGGGTCTTGTCGGCGGTGTTGATGGCGCGATCAGGCAGGTCGCGATTCTTGGCCAATTGAGCGGCTGCCAGCAGCTGCTTGTCGTCCATGCCTCGAATGGTGAACACCCATTCACGGTTGGCATCGACCCGGAACCCAAGGCGATAAAGCGCAAGGGCGCGCTGGATTCCCGGTAATCGCGCGACGGCTTCGACTTCATCGCGGGTTGGCGCATGCCCGATCGGCGGAATCGTCGTCAGGCGACCAAGTTCAGCGGCTGCCAGTTGCCCGTAGAAGCTGTATTCCGCCGCCACGGTTTCGAACAAGTGATGCGCCTCCTCGGTCTTGCCTCGCTCCCGCAGCGCCCGAGCCTGCCAGTACACCCAGGTGGATTCACGCCGTGACTCAGGTGTCATGCCCCTGATCGCCCTCGTCACCAGCGGCCAGTCACCTGCACGCAAGCCGGCGCGTGCCATCCATTGCAAGTATTCGTCCGATAACTCAATCTCGGAAGCCTCGGCAAACCATTCATCTGCCTCAGGCAATAGTCGGCGCGCGGCCTGGACGGCGATTTGTGCCCACGCCCATTGATGCTCGGTCTCCGTAAACGGCTTCTTGCCGATCTTTTTCCACCAGTCCGCCGCGTCGCGCGGATCGGTCTTCGCCAGACGGCCAACGGCCAGCAATGCCAGTTCGCGCTGCGGTCGCGTACGCAGGTCGACGCCCCGCTTGAGCCACGGCGCCGGATGGCTAAATGCGGACTCCAACTGCTGCAAGTCGAGTGCCTGATTGTCCGGCAGATACTCCACGGTGCGCCTGATGGCGGCAAGCTGATTGGCATCAGCCAAGGCGCGAATGCGCTCCCAGACATGTCGATCAATCAAGGCGCTGCCGCTGAGCAACTGTTCCGCCATTGCGATGCAGCCCGGCGGCAATTCGCGCGGTGTCATCCACAATGCCATCGCTTCGCGCCGCCCCGCCTCCTCCTTACGCAATACCCGCGCCAGCGCTGAATAGCACAAGACCTCGAAATCTTCCGTATAGACCAGTTTGGCGCGCTCGGTGTCGAAATGCTCCCAGGCGCGCCGACTACCGAGGAGACGTAAGCGTTCTACCCGAGCACGTTCGGCCAGAAAGCTTTTGTCGTTGCGCGTCAGAAAATTCTGGAAATCGCCATCATCGACGTCGTTTCGCCGCAGCAAAAGAAGCCAATACTCGCCGTACATTTCCAGCGGATGACCACGCAACTGCTCGGCAGCCAGCACCAGCCTGTCGCGACTACCTGTGCGAAAAGCCTCGCGTGCCGCTACAAATGCCTCTTCAGGGGTTGCAACAGGGGCCTTGCGCTGCGTCGCTTCAAGCGACAAGGGGAGCAGCAACGCGGCAAGCGCGTTGAGCAAAAGAAGACTGCGGATGATCACTGATCTCATGGCGAACCCGAATCAGAATAACATACGATTTTCCGTACCTAACAATGAATGCAGATGAGTCCTGCGGATCACGCTCCCATGCCGATCGACCTCACTACCCGCCGCACTCAGTGGCGAAGGGACTTGCTTGCCCTGCGTGCGAACATGCAGGTCGGCGCCCGTGCTGAAGCCGAGCGTGCGATCGGCATCGAGCTGACCACACTTTTGGCGGATTTCGAGGGCGTGCTCGGATTTTACTGGCCGATCCAGCATGAGTTCGACGCTCGACCAGCGCTCACCGAATGGCTGGCCGGATCTCGCCACCGCTGCGCCGTGTTGCCGGTTGTCGTCAAGCGAGCGGCCCCACTCAAGTTCCGCGAATGGAGCCCAGCAACTACGATGCAGAGCGCCGGCTTCGGCACGTCAGTCCCCGCAACTGGCCGCTGGATAGATCCGGACGCACTTTTGGTTCCCCTGGTCGGGTTCGACGACCGAAACTACCGGCTGGGTTATGGCGGTGGATACTATGACCGCACCTTGGCCGCACTGGCGCGCCGACCGGACACCACAGGCATCGGATTCAGGATTTGCCGGCTTGAGAGCATCGAACCGCAGAGCCACGACCTCAAGCTTGATCGGCTGATCCTAGGATAAGCAAGATAAGGTGATGGCATCAACTGCAGCCAGCCTATGTTAAACTGGCAGGCTTAGCGATAGTATCGTAATGCACTGTTCTACAACGATTTTTCGGCGGCGCGCCACTCCGGCGCGCGCTTCGCACTCACCCGGAAAGGGTCTTTCACGTGACTTCGACCTCATTTGCCCCGAGCCGCAAGATCGGCTCCTTCCATCCGCCGCAACGCACATTGATGGGTCCTGGGCCATCTGAAATCAATCCGCGTGTGCTGGCTGCATCCAGCCTGCCTTCAATCGGTTATCTCGACCCGATTTTTGTCGATATGATGGATGAGATCAAGCAATTGCTGCGCTACGCATATCAAACCAACAATCAGCTTACGTTCCCGCTTTCGGGCCCCGGGTCGGTGGGCATGGAGTCGTGCTTCGTAAACATGGTCGCGCCCGGCGACAAGGTGATCGTCATGAAGAATGGCGTTTTCGGCGGTCGCATGGTCGAAAATGTCCAGCGGGCTGGCGGCGTCGCGGTGGTTGTCGAGGACCAGTGGGGCGATCCATGCGATCCGCAAAAGCTTGAAGATGCGTTAAAGAAAAACCCGGACGCCAAAGTAGTTGCATTCGTGCACGCCGAGACCTCAACCGGTGCGCAGTCCGACGCCAAAACCCTGGTCGCGCTGGCGCGTAAATATCACATGCTGACCATTGTCGACGCGGTTACCTCGCTTGCAGGCACACCGGTTCGGGTGGACGAGTGGAACATCGACGCCATCTACTCCGGCAGCCAAAAATGTCTGTCCTGCGTGCCAGGCCTTTCACCGGTTTCGTACAACGATGCGGTGATTGAAAGGGTCAAGCTGCGGAAAGACACGAACCGTGTGCAAAGCTGGTTCATGGACTTGAACCTTGTACTTGGCTATTGGGGCGAAACCACTCGCACCTATCACCACACCGCTCCGATAAACAGCCTGTTCGCCCTGCACGAGGCCTTGCTGCTGCTGAAGGAAGAGGGGCTGGAAAATTCCTGGGCGCGTCACATGCGGCATCACCTTGCATTCAAGGCCGGCCTCGAAGCCATGGGGCTCGAATTTCTGGTCAAGGAGGCATACCGCCTGCCGCAAATGAATGCGATCAAGATTCCCGAAAGCCTGCAGAAATCGGAAGGTGAAGTACGCAAACGCCTCTTGAACGAGTTCAACATCGAAATCGGTGCCGGCCTTGGGCCGCTCGCTGGCAAGATCTGGCGTTTCGGACTGATGGGTTATTCGTGCAAGCCCGAGAATGTGATGCTGTGCCTCTCTGCGTTGGGCTCGGTTCTGATGGACATGGGCCATGCGGTCAGGGTCGGACAGGCGGAGGCGGCTGCACATTCAGCCTATGCATCGCTGCACGCTTCTGCCGCCCAGGCCAAGCTGCGCGCAGCTGCCTGAGTTCAAGCCTGCACTGGTCGCTCGAGCCGGCATGATCGCCCCTTCCGAACCGACCCAGCTCGTTGGAGCTGCGCTGCAGGAAAAGATCGTTGCGGTGTTGTTTGCCGATATTGCCGGCAGTACGCAACTCTACGAAGTTTTGGGCGATGCCAAGGCCAAGGCAATGATCGACGAAGCCTTGGTCGAGATGTCAGCTGTGACCGCACGCCATGGCGGTCGCGTGATAAAAACCATCGGCGACGAGATCATGTGCGTGTTCGATGGCGCTGATCGCGGTTTCATTGCCGCCACCGACATGCAGACGCGGATCGACAAACTGCCAGCTGTCAATGGCGCCAAGCGCAAGATCCGTGTCGGCTTCCATGCGGGCGTTGTGATCGAGGAAAACGCGGATGTGTTCGGCGACACCGTCAACACCGCCGCACGTATGGCTGGTCTCGCCAAAGGCTTGCAGATCTTCACCACCCGGAGTACGGTGGATCAGTTGTCACCCGCGTTGCGCATGGGCACGCGTGACATCGCAGCGCTGGCCGTCAAGGGCAAGGCCGACGACCTCGCGGTCTGCGAAGTCATTTGGCAGGAGGGTGATGACCTGACAATGACGGCACAATCGGTCAGCACACCGCAGTCGCAGGCAGTACTGGTGTTGAAGCATGGCGGTCGCGAAATCGTGATGAATCAGACCCGCACCAGCGTATCTCTTGGACGCGACGCCGGCAGCGACTTCGTCATCGCCGACCCCAAGGCTTCGCGCAACCATGCGCGCATCGAAAAACGCCGCGACAAGTTCTTTCTGTCCGACCAAAGCACCAACGGCACCTTCGTGACCGTCAAGGGTGAGGCGGAGATGAGCCTGCGGCGCGAGGAACTGATGCTGCGTGGCTCCGGCCAGATCATTTTTGGCCACAGCGCTGCGGAATCTTCCGCGGAAATCGTGGAGTTCACGGTGCGAGGCTGATCTCCGGAGCATTTCCTCCGAAAGCAGATCTCAGGCGATTTTTCTCACTGTCCGGTTGCGGCCTTCAGGGGCCGACAACAGTCCTGCCGGCGGCGCTGTTTCGAATCGAGCGCGCACTGCCTCAACTGCGCAAACTGCGGCGAAGGAGACGTTGATGTCCGCACCTGCGGCACCGGAGGAAGCGAAGCAAGGTTGACCAAGCTTGGCGTTCAGTGGCTTGGCCACTCCCTCTGCAATCAGGTCAGTGGCGCTGCCGTCAGGCAACTCGAGGGCATACTTTCCGGCCGCGATCTCGCGGGCGTCCAGCACTACACGAAGGCCGCGTAACTCGCGCAGCACCGCAGCACTCGCGCCAACGGGCAACCCGGCGACGTTGAGGTTAACCTTCTGGGTGCCGAAATTGAAACGCGCCAGGAAGAACTTTTTCGAAAATTCGTCGCCAACCTGTTTGCCTATGTCAGCCAGCGCCGAGTCCTCGTTGGCCCATGAGGTGCTTTTGGGCATGGTCGTGTTGAGATAGATCTCTTCGCCCGTGGACTTGTCGATCGCCTTGATGGTCCAGGAGGTCAGTGCCGTCTTGGTGATAGTAAGCCCGGAAGCGGCCAGCCTGGTCGACAACAGTTTGACCTTGACCTCGCCTAAGATGTGAAAGTCGGCCGATTTTGCAGAGGCACCGGTCTTGGCCTCGCCGTCTGTCACCCAGACGCGGAAGCCGAAGGACTTGATTCGCTCCTTTATCATGTTCTCCGCCAGTTGGGAGCGCGCCGGTGGCATCGGCTGGGTCGACTCCGCGTTGCGTATGAGCATCTCAACAGAGATCTTCGGATCACCGTTGTTCCGGATGAAGTCAACGCGCTCCTTCTCGCTCATCTGGTTGAGCGATTTCTGCACATCGCGCACCTTGATGGTGGCGCGGGTGGTTAACGCCACGAGGCCATCCTTGCCCGTCTGCGGCGCATCCTCCGACAAGGTGGCCTTGATGAACTCGCCGGATCGCGAAAGCATGTTCTTTGCAACCCAGTCGTAGTTCTTGTCCAGCGACTCCTGTGCCACGTACAGCCCAAGCGCTTTTTCGACCAATTGGCGTTTGGCGTCGGCGCGTGCCTCGGCCCCGGCCGCAGCCGCGTCGCCATTGAACTTGGCCAAGTCGGCCAGGCCCAAAGCGCTGATGGTCATCGTGCCTGGCTCCGACGGTGGTTCAGCGACCGCGACCGGCTGCGCGAGCGGTGGCGCGGCAACTGCGGCGGGGCCAGGCGGCGTTGTCATTGCCGGTGCTCCGGCCGACTGCGAAGGCGCCTCCGGCTTCTTTGTGAGCGCAACGTAAGCCGCGCCGGCGACAACCAGCGTCGCCGCAACTGCCGCCAGCACCAGGCCGGACTTGCGCCCGCTCGACGGCGGCGCGATCGGATTGGCGACTGCTGCCGCTGGCAACGGAGGCGGCGACGATGGATCGCCCGCTGCTCCCGAACGGGCAACGCCCGGCATTGTCGCGTCGCCCAAATCGACCAGCGTCGCATCAGCCTGGCCCGCCGGCTTTCCATCGATCACGTCATGAATCGCCTGCGCAAACTCGGCAGCATTCTGATAACGCTGATCCGGGTTCTTGGCCATCGACTTCCTGACCACCGCATCCCAGGCAGGCGGCAGGGTTGCGTTCAACATCGAAGGCGCAAGCGGTTCTTCCTTCAGCACCTTGTGCATGATTGTGGTGACCGCACCGGTAAACGGTTTTTCCCCGGTGAGAAACTGATAAAGGATGACTCCGCAGGAAAACAGGTCGCTGCGACCGTCCACTGTTTGTCCTAGAAACTGCTCAGGCGACATGTAGGAAGGCGTGCCAAGCACGGTACCCGCCTGCGTCAATTCGGAGGTTTCGATCCGCGCGATTCCGAAATCCGCCACCTTTACAGACGTTCCGCCGTCGAGCAGGATCACATTCGCAGGCTTCATGTCACGATGGGTTACGCCATGGCTGTGCGCGTGGCCGAGCGCGCCGAGCAGTTCGCCCATGATGCGGCCGACTTCCTTCATCGGAAAGCGTCGGTTCTCGTCAAAGTAATCCTTGAGCTCACGCCCCTTGATGAATTCCATCGCGATATATGCGATCTTCGATGCTGCTGCGGCCGAAGGCGCGTCGATCACCGTGGCATCCGGATCGGCGGTCGGCGCAGCGCCGGCGGCCCCATCCTCCCCGTACTCATAGATTGCGACGATGTTCGGATGATTCAGGCGTCCGGCTGCCTGTGCCTCGCGCCTGAAACGTGCCAGCATCTCGGTCATCTGGGCCGGCTCGAACTGCTCTGCGCGTATGGTCTTGATCGCAACCGTACGCTCGATGGCGGGGTCGAAGCCTTCGTACACCACCCCCATCGCGCCGCGCCCGAGCTCACGACGAATCAGATACTTCCCGAGCCTGGAAATCTCAGCCATTACCACCCCTGACGAACGCGGTAAACCGAACAGCTACCGCATGTAGTTCAAGTTGAGCGACGCCAAAGGCGTTCACTCCAACGCGAACAACTATTCCGGCGGTAAAGCCGTCCGGAATAGGCCTATTTGTACTTTGAATCGATTTCCCACACGGCTGTCTGCACCAGCCGCTGCACCATGGTGTCCAGTCCGACACCCCCCTTGGCCCCATCTGATACCCCCATCACCGAGGTACTGGTCTGGCCAACCTCCATTTTCAGTTCCTTGTACCCCTGCGCCACCTGTTCGGTGGTGTTGGCATCCATGATCTTGTAGCGCATCCCCACCAGCCAGACGCCGGTCGACTCGTTGGTCTGCACGTTCGATACAACATGGCCGGCAACCGACCCGCCCAAGCCAAACAGACCACCAAGTGCACCGATCGCCCTTCCATCGAAGCCTTTTTTGTTCTCCGCAATCTGCTCGGCCTTGAGGATGTCGAACTTGACAATCCACTTGGTGGTCTTGAGTCGGCCAATCTGCATGGCCTTGCGCGCCGCGTTCTGATCCCCCAGGTTGTAAGCCAGCGAAACCTCGTTAAGTAGCGCGCCGAGGTTGGCACGTTCCAGAACCGGAAAGTTGGCCTGCGAAAGCTCAAGTTCGGCGAAGTCGGCGATATTATTGGGGCCGAACTTCTGCGCGAAGGTGGCATTATTGCTTTTGACATCGCCGGGTATGACCACCAGTTCCGGGCCTTTCTTGCCCTTGTTTTCGTATGCAACCGGCTTGTAAGCCGCCTGATCCGCTGCCTCGTTGGCCTTTTGAGAGGTGCTGCTGCCGGCGTTTGGCGAAGGATTGCCGAACACCGGTTGCGCCAGAGCCTCGACCGATGCAAAGCCGGTCAGAACTGCGATTGCGAAAATTCGTTTCATTGAGTGATACTCCTGCCTGGGTGTGAGGGCCGCCTACTTGCGGCCCGAATCCTGCTGACAATAATCGCTGTATAGACGCGCGACCGCTTCTTCGGCCTGCTCGTTTATCAGCGTCAAGGCCATACCGGCGCTATCTGCGCCGGCATAGCTCTGGGCACGTGTCTGAGTCTCTGAGATCTTCTTGCCGCTGGCCGCCGTGAGGACAAACTGCATGCCCACGACAACCTGGTTTACCTTGAGTACCGGATTGACAGTCGTAGTCGAAGATATCAGTCCGCGCAGCAAGTAGTTTGCCGCCAGGCGTTTGCTCGCCGACAAGGCCGCATCGGGGTTGTTCTTGAAGTAGGCATCAATCTCGGCCTGCGCCACCTGCCGTTTGATTTCATCGGCCGAGTACGTGCGCAGACCCAGATTTCTCAGTCGCTGGTTCACCGCTTCGAAGTGCGGACTGAACGCATCCTGCTTCGCTTGCACAGTACCATTCTTCTCTTCGCCAATCAGCACCAGGATCTTGCGGCTCTTGATCTTGTCCCGGCATGGAGTGGAAAGCAGCGCGCCCACACGGGCGTCGCGCTCGGCCGGTTCCTTCGCGCCTGTGTTGTCCTCATTTGAAAACTTGAAGCCTTGAGCGCTGGCTTGCGCAATGCACAGCGCCAGAAACACTCCCGAGGCGAGACGACTTGCAATCGATTTTGCACCTGGTTTCATGGCCGTTATTGTCGTCACAGAAGACGAAAAACTCAAGTGGAAGCCGCTGATTGGCAGCGAGAATCGCCGGCTTTGTGCAATATCGCACGCGCCATTTCCGCAACTCCTCGGAAACAAATCACCGAATCCAGCGTTCCCAGTGTAGCGCTCGATCACAAAGCTTACAAAGCGGGGCAGAATCGGAGGTGCAAACCGCTGGCGCGACCTTGACGAATGCCTCCGCACTTCAAGATTCGCAATAGCCGACTGCGGACGCCTTCGCCGCTGCGGCCCAAGGAAACACTGAACAAGTCCGTAGGTCGAAAGGGTTGCTCTTGCGGGGCGTTGAATCGAAATGACTCTTCGTTCGAGGATCCGAATTCCAGGGACTTGTTCAGCGTTTTCCTAACTCAAAGGCCCAAGCGCTGCCAGATTGTGCTGGTCGGACCCGCCATATTGAGCGTGTAAAAGTGCAGCCCCGGCGCCCCCTGAGACAACAGGCGATCGCACAGATCGGTGACTACGTCGAGGCCGAACGAGCGGATTGAGGCGCGATCATCGCCGAAGGACTGAAGCTTCAAGCGTATCCAGCGCGGAATCTCGGCACCGCAGGCATCCGAGAATCGCGCCAATTGCGTGAAATTGGCGATCGGCATGATGCCCGCCACGATCGGCACTGTCACGCCGACGGCTGCGCATTCGTCACGAAAGCGGAAGTACGCATCCGGATTGTAAAAGTACTGTGTTATTCCGGCGTTGGCGCCCGCATCGATCTTGCGCTTGAAATTGAGCAGGTCATCCTGTGGCGACTTCGCTTGCGGATGAACTTCCGGATATGCCGCCGCTTCGATATGGAACCAGTCGCCGGTGTGCTCGCGTATGAACGCGATCAGTTCCGAGGCATAACGAAAGTCGCCGATCTCGACCATTCCGGACGGCATGTCACCGCGCAGCGCGACCACGTGCCGGATGCCATTGGCTTTGTACTCATCGAGAATCGAGGCGATGTTTTCGCGGCTACCGCCGATGCACGAAAGGTGCGGCGCGGCGTCGAACCCGTCGCGCTGGATCTCCAGCACAGTCGATAGGGTGCCGTCGCGCGTAGTGCCGCCGGCGCCGAAGGTGACGGAAAAGAAACGCGGCTTCAGCTGCTCCAATTGCCGTTTGGTCACGCGCAACTTCGCCTGACCCTCAGCGGTCTTCGGCGGGAAAAACTCGCAACTGAAAACCCCTTGCGCCTTACTCATTGCCATTGGCCTTTCTGGCGCCTGGAAGCAGCGTTGCCAGCGCCCAGGAAAACACACTGTACGTCAACGCCCCGCCAACGCCGTACCAAAACCCCGCAACCGTGAAACCCCGCAAAACCGAGCCCACGAACCAGAAAAGAAATCCGTTGATGAAAAAGATGAACAGCCCGAGCGTGACAAGCGTGATGGGCAAGGTCAGCAACACAAGAATCGGCCGGATCAGGGTATTGACCAGGCCGAGAACCAGAGCTGCCAACAACGCGGAGCCAAAGCCGTCGATCTTGATGCCGTCGCGCAGCACATATGCAACGGCAATCAGTGCCGCAGCATTGAACACCCAGAGCAACAAGAGCCTCACAGACCCTCCCCCAGAGCGTTGGTTCCGCATCACCGCCGGACCGGACAGCGGCCACGCCTGCCCGCACCGATCCGGACTTCATGCCGACGCGCGGGGCGCGTCGGCATGATCGCTAGTAGCGGTAGGTATCGGCCTTGTAAGGGCCTTCGTGCTTGACACCGATGTAAGCCGCCTGCTCGGGCGTGAGTTCGCTCAACTGCGCATTGAGCTTCTTCAATTGCAAGCGCGCGACCTTTTCGTCAAGGTGCTTGGGCAGCACATAAACACCGACCGGGTACTTTTCAGTCTGGGTAAACAGTTCGATCTGTGCAATGGTCTGATTGGCGAACGAGGACGACATCACGTAGCTGGGATGTCCGGTGCCGCAACCCAGGTTCACCAGGCGCCCCTCGGCCAGCAGGATAATGCGCTTGCCATTGGGGAAAATCACGTGATCTACCTGCGGCTTGATGTTTTCCCAAGTGTATTTCTTCAGGGAGGCCACATCGATTTCATTGTCGAAATGACCGATGTTGCAGACGATTGCCTGGTCTTTCATCTTCGCCATGTGGGCTTCGGTGATCACATGGTAATTGCCGGTAGCGGATACGAAAATGTCGCCATGCTCGGCGGCATAGTCCATCGTGACCACGCGGTAGCCTTCCATCGCCGCCTGCAGCGCGCAAATCGGATCGATTTCGGTCACCCACACTTGGGCCGAAAGGGCGCGCAGCGCCTGCGCCGAACCTTTGCCGACGTCGCCATAACCCGCCACCACGGCCACCTTGCCTGCCACCATCACATCAGTCGCGCGCTTGATCGCATCAACCAGCGATTCGCGGCAGCCGTACAGGTTGTCAAACTTCGACTTTGTAACAGAGTCGTTGACGTTGATCGCCGGGAAGGCAAGCCGCCCCTCTTTGTGCATCTGATACAGACGATGCACGCCGGTGGTGGTTTCCTCGGTCACGCCCTTGATCTGCGCCAAGCGCTTGGAGTACCAACCCGGTTGTGTTGCCAGGCGTTTCTTGATCGCATTGAACAGGCAGATTTCCTCTTCGCTGCCCGGGTTGGCCAGAACCGACCCATCCTTTTCAGCCTTGGTGCCAAGGTGCAGCAGGAGCGTTGCGTCGCCGCCATCGTCCAAAATCATGTTCGAGAAACCGCCATCTGCCCATTCGAAGATGCGATGGGTGTAGTCCCAATACTCATCCAGGTTCTCACCCTTGTAGGCAAATACCGGCGTGCCGTCGGCGGCGATTGCCGCTGCGGCATGATCCTGGGTCGAGTAAATGTTGCAAGAAGCCCAGCGCACCTGCGCGCCCAGTGCCTCGAGGGTCTGGATCAGCACCGCGGTCTGGATCGTCATGTGCAACGATCCGGTGATGCGCGCACCGCGCAGCGGCTTGGTCAATGCGAATTCTTCGCGAATCGCCATCAGACCGGGCATTTCGGTCTCGGCGATCTTGATTTCCTTGCGGCCCCAGTCGGCGAGCGTGATGTCGGCGACATGATAATCCTGGGCGGGTTTGAGTACGGCTGCCATTGCTTGAGCTCCTGAGAAAGCGGAGCGCCAGACGTAAAAAAGGCGCTCCAAACACGGTTGAAAGTGTTTGAGCGCCGTTTGTTCTTGCTGAGCCTGGCTACGGTCGAACCGTAGTCGCAACGCTCCTCAGCAAACTAAATTATACGACAGAAAAAGGCCTGCCCGATAACCATCTGCACCTCCAAATAGCCAACTGTTTACGGCAAAACGGCGCTGTTCTTGAGCAGAAGTTACGAGCTTTTCTTGTGGCATGCTGCGGGGTCGCCTCTTCAATCTTGGCGTTCCTTTGCCTTCGACACAACTTCCGCTCGCGCGAAGTCAAGTGTGCGCCGAAAAACCGACAGCGCGCCGCCGCGCGCCGGCGTTACACGCCGGCCGCAGCCTTGAGGGCTGCGGCTTTGTCGGTTTTTTCCCAAGTGAATTCGGGTTCTTCGCGGCCGAAATGGCCGTACGCAGCGGTCTTTTGGTAGATCGGGCGCAGAAGATCAAGCATCATGATGATGCCCTTTGGACGCAGGTCGAAATGCTGGGCGACGAGTGCTTCGAGTTTTTCGTCGCTGATCTTGCCCGTTCCAAAACTGGTAACCATGATCGAAGTGGGTTTGGCCACGCCAATGGCGTAGCTGACCTGTACCTGGCAACGCGAAGCCAGGCCCGCCGCCACTACGTTCTTGGCCACATAACGCGCCGCGTAAGCCGCCGAACGATCAACCTTGGACGGGTCCTTGCCGGAAAACGCGCCGCCGCCATGCGGCGCGGCACCGCCGTATGTATCGACAATGATCTTGCGCCCGGTCAAACCGCAGTCGCCTTGCGGGCCGCCGATCACGAAACGACCGGTCGGATTGACCAGGTAGCGAATGTTCTTGGCGATCATGTGCTTGGGTAGAACCGGCATGATTATCTGCTCGATCACAGCCTCTTCGATGTCCTTGTGCTGCATCTCGGGTGAATGCTGCGTCGACAGCACGACGGTATCGATTTCAGCCGGTTTGCCATCCACGTACTTGATGGTCACCTGCGACTTCGCATCCGGGCGTAACCAGCGCAACCGGCCATCGCGCCGCAGTTCGCTCTGCCGTTCAACCAACCGATGCGCCAGATAAATCGGCAGCGGCATCAATTCGGGGGTCTCGTCGCAGGCATAGCCGAACATCAGGCCTTGGTCACCGGCGCCTTGGTCGAGATTCAGGCCCTGACCTTCGGTCACACCCTGGGAAATATCCGGCGACTGCTTGTCGTAAGCCACCAGCACCGCACAACCCTTGTAGTCGATGCCGTAATCGGTATTGTCGTAGCCGATGCGTTTGAGGGTCTCGCGCGCCACCCCAATGTAATCGACGTTCGCGTTGGTCGTGATTTCGCCCGCCAGAACCACCAGACCGGTGTTGCACAGGGTTTCGGCGGCCACTCGGCTAAATTTGTCCTGGGCTAGAATCGCGTCAAGAATCGCGTCGGAAACTTGGTCTGCCACCTTGTCCGGGTGACCTTCGGAGACAGACTCCGACGTAAACAAATATTCGCTCATGGAAGTGGGCTGATCAGATTGAAGTGGGTTGATCGGGGCAGCGTCGGGATAGACGCACCGTCAATGCTGCATTTTAACAGACCACCACTTCACCCGAACCCGACAATTGCTCAAATTTCTTTTCCTGCTCGCCTCGCGCATGCCCCTTCGGCTGCTCCATCTGGCGGGGTCTGCGCTCGGCATTCTCACCTACCGGGCATCGAGCGCCTACCGTCTGCACCTCGATGCCAACCTTAGACAGGCCGGGTATGCCGATCGGGCGACGCGCACGGCCGCGATCCGCGAAGCAGGCAAGGCAATAGCCGAATTGCCGGCGGTCTGGTTGCGCCCCCCCGATGCTGTAGCCAGACTGGTTGTCGAGACCCGCGGCTGGGAACACATCGACGCCGCCCATGCAGCCAGCCGCCCCATCATTTTCCTGACGCCGCACCTGGGCTGCTTCGAAATCACCGCTCAAATCTATGCGCACCGCGCACCTGCCGACAAGCCGATCACCGTGCTCTACCGCCGCCCCCGCAAGGCGGCGTTGACACCATTGATCGAATCCGGCCGCGGTCGCCCCAACATGAAGCTCGCCAGCGCCGATTTTGCCGGTGTGCGCGCCTTGATCCGGGCCTTAAGGCGCGGCGAGGCTGCCGGCCTGCTGCCAGATCAAACCCCGCGCCTCGGCGAGGGTGTGTGGGCGCCATTTTTCGCCAAACCGGCATACACCATGACCCTGGTCAGGCGCCTGGTGCGCGCCGGCGACGCGGTCATGCTGCTGGCCTTTGCTGAGCGCCTGCCCCGTGGCCGTGGCTATCGACTATCAGTACGGCCGTTCGAAGCCCCTTTGTCAAGCGACATGACCGCAGCGGTCACGCAAATCAACAGTGCACTGGAAACACTGATTCGCGAGTGCCCCGCCCAATACCTTTGGAGTTACGACCGCTACAGGGTGCCGGCGGGGCGCGAGGACAACGACGCTGCCGTGCCGCGGACAAACAGCGAATGACGCGCGTCTTGCTCGCGTTGATGCGCATCGCCCATTGCCTGCCTGTTGGCATGCTGCGCGCTTGCGGTAGCCTGCTTGGTGGCCTGCTTTACCGGCTGGCGCCGCAGCGACGCCGGGTCGCACAGGCCAACATTGATGCCTGCCTGCCTGAACTCCCGGCGTCTGAGCGGCACGCACTGGTACACCAGGCCTTTCGTGTTTTCGGTCAAGGCTTTCTCGATCGAGCCATTTTGTGGCACGCCTCCGCCACTCGCATCCGTGCGCTGGTCCGCCTCGAAGGCGGTTCGCACCTGGCCGCCCTGGCGGGCCGCCCGGTGATCTTGCTGGCTCCGCATTTCGCCGGGCTCGACGCCGCCTGGTCGCGCCTTTCGCTCGACAGCCGGCTGGTCACCATTTACGCCAACCAGAAGGACCCGCTATTCAATGCCGCCCTGCTCGCCGGCCGCCGGCGCTTCAACGACCCCCTGTTGCTGTCGCGCCAGGAAGGCGTTCGCGCTGCGCTGCGCGCCCTCAAGCAGGGCCTGCCGCTCTACTACCTGCCAGACATGGACCTGGGCGCACGCGATTCCGCTTTCGTGCCGTTTTTCGGCATTCCCACCGCCACGGTGACGGCCGTGTCCCGCCTCGCGCGCATGTCGGGGGCGACAATCCTGCCCTGCATAGCAACCATGACCGACGCCGGCTACACGGTCACGATTCACCCGCCGTGGCCGGACTATCCGGGTGCCAGTGTCGAAGCCGACACCGGACGCATGAACGCCTTCATTGAAGACATGGTGCGGGCGGCGCCGGCGCAATATCATTGGCTGCACAAGCGCTTCAAGACCCGTCCGCCTGGCGCTGCACCCATTTACGCAAGCTAGAACGAACCCGTCCCGCGATGAAACTGCGCTTCTCGAAAATGCACGGTCTGGGCAATGACTTCATCGTCATCGACGCCATCAATCAGCACCTCAGCCCAACGCGCGAGCAGTGGCGGGCGCTGGCCGACCGCCATTTCGGCATCGGCGCCGACCAGATACTGATCGTCGAACGCGCCACCCGCAGCGACACCGATTTTCGCTACCGCATCATCAACGCCGACGGCGGCGAAGTCGAGCAATGCGGCAATGGTGCGCGCTGCTTCGTGCGCTTCGTGCATGACAAGGGCCTGACACCGAAACGCAGCATCCGCGTCGAAACCCTGGGCGGCATCATCGAGCCACGGCTTGAAGACAGTGGTGATGTAAGTGTCGACATGGGTGTGCCATCGTTCGAACCTGCAACACTGCCGTTCGATCCGGCGCAGGCGCAATCGGCGGGCCATCCGCAACGCTACCTGCTGCATGTCGCCGGCGCGACTGTCGATGTTTCGATTGTCTCGATGGGCAACCCGCATGCGGTACAAGTGGTTGACGATGTCGACAGCGCGCCGGTCGCACAGCAGGGCCCGATGATCGAGGCGCACCCGGCGTTTCCGCGCCACGTCAACGCGGGCTACATGCAGGTGCTGTCGCCGACCCATATCCGCTTGCGCGTGTTCGAGCGTGGGGCTGGTGAAACCCTGGCTTGCGGCACCGGCGCGTGCGCGGCGGTGGTTGCCGGCATCGATCGTGGTTTGCTGGCCGGCGACACACCGGTCCGTGTCGACACCCATGGCGGTGCGCTCTCGATTCGCTGGCCGGGCGCCGGACGCGTCGTGATGATGAGCGGGCCGGCGGTCACCGTGTTCGAGGGCGAGATTGAGTTGTGAAAGGACTGATGAGACCCTGTACCGCAGGCTTTCGAACGGCGGCCTTGATTCAAACAAGTACCCCGCAAAAGCGGCTTTTCTTCCCTGTGGGCGCATCCGGTGTTTCCTTGGATGCGGCCTGAACGTACAATCCGCACACGCCAACCAAGAGCCTCCGGATGACCCCCGACGCCGTCGCCCAGTATCTGCAGCACAACCCCAGCTTTTTTGAGGACTACGCCGATCAGATGGCGCAGATCTTCGTGCCGCACCCGCACGGTGGCCGCGCGATCTCGCTGCCCGAACGGCAGATGTTGACCCTGCGCGAGAAAGTCAAGGCGCTCGAGCACTCCCTGGCCGACCTGGTCGAAACCGGTCACAGCAATGATGCCTTGTCGTCCAAGATGCATCGCCTGACGCTTGCCATGCTGGGTGCCGTGCCGGTTTCGCCCCTACGGGTGATCGAGCGCATGAACTACCATTTGCGCGAGGATTTCGCGATACCGCATTGCCAGTTCCGCGCCTGGCGTGTCAAGTCCGAGTTTGCCGCCATCGATAGCCGTGCCGGCCTGAGTGTGGGTTTGCAACGGCTCGTCGACACGCCCGGATCAGCTTTCAAGCTGCCGTATTGCGGTCCGATCCACGGCCTCAAGCATGAAGAGGTCAAGGTCGGCGAAGAGGTCGCCGGATGGTTCGGCGAAGCCGCTCCGCACCTGAAATCACTGGCGTTGATGGCCATCAGTGGCGGCGGCGGTTTGCTGGCACTCGCAAGCGAAAACGAACACCGCTTCTATGCCGGCATGGGCACCTTGTACCTCGAACGCCTGGCCGAATCGCTGTCGGCGGCCCTGGCCCACCTTTACCCTGCGCCGTGACGGATCACGCCACCGACCCTGGCGAGCTGGCGGCGGCGTTCCTGTCTTACCTCGAATCCGAGCGCGCTTGCTCCAAAGCCACGATCGCCACCTATGCACGTGATCTGCTGGTGCTGGGCCAGCTTTCCGGCGCCCGGCCACCAGCCACGCTCAAGGCGGCAGACATCCGCAGCTTCGCTGCGCGCTTGCACCAGAAAGGCCTCAAGCCACGCTCGATTGCCCGCGCGCTCTCAGCGTGGCGCAGTTTTTTCAACTGGGCCTGCCGACGCCAGGGCTTCACCCTCAATCCGGCCGCCGGAATCCGCGCGCCCAAGGCCGCACGCGGCTTGCCCAAGGCGCTCTCGGTGGATCACGCGGGCATGTTGCTCGATGCCGCGGCGGCCAACCCGGACGATGCGCAGGAGTTGCGCGACCGCGCGATGTTCGAACTCTTCTACTCCTCCGGTTTGCGCCTGGCCGAATTGATCGGCCTGGACCAAACGCCGGACGCCGCCTCGATTGGCTGGATCGATGATCGCGCCGGTGAAGTCACCGTCACCGGCAAGGGGGGCAAGACTCGCAGCGTCCCGGTCGGACGCCGCGCCCTCGTAGCGCTGGCGGCATGGCGTGCGGCACGCGGGCAGCTGTTGCGCGACGATCCGCGTCCGCTGTTCCTCTCGCCACGCGGCAAGCGGGTCTCCGCCACTCTGGTGCAAACCCGCCTGAAGCGCTGGGCGCAAAAAAGCGGCATGCCAGCCCATGTGCACCCACATATGCTGCGCCACTCGTTCGCCAGCCACATGCTGCAATCCTCCGGCGACCTGCGTGCGGTGCAGGAACTCCTCGGACACGCCAACATCAGCACCACCCAGATTTATACCCACCTGGATTTCCAGCAGCTATCCAAGGTGTACGACGTGGCCCATCCGCGCGCACGGCGCAAGTATTGAGCACTACATTATTCATGACAAAAACGTGCCTCTCACGAGGCTGTCATTTTTTTGGTAACGATCGACAAGCCATGCACAGCATCGTGTTGAAGCCGGGCAAGGAGAAATCCCTGCTGCGCCGCCATCCCTGGGTTTTCTCCGGCGCCATTCGCCCGGGTTTAGGGCGAGCCTGCGGCGGGCGACACCGTGCGCGTCGTAGGCAGTGACGGCAGCTTTCTCGAGCAAGCAGCGTTCAGCCCGACCTCGCAGATTCGCGCCCGCATCCGGGTGTGGGCGGCGTTGCAGCGCCGCGCCAAAGCTTAAACTGCCAGCGTGTTGTTGAATCCGGTTTTGGCAGCGCTCGCTTCCAGCCGCTCGGCCAGCCAGACCTTGATGACCGATTGCCGCGTTACGCCCAGCTTGCGGGCTTCCCGGTCCAAAGAGTCAATCATCCAGGTTGGGAAATCCACATTGACGCGCTTCTGGGTTTGCAGCGTCCGTCTGGCTTTTGATAAATCAAGCGCAGCCGTCATGTCTGCGCCTTCGTCAAACCGCCGCTCAAAAGTTTTAGCTTTCATAAAACACAATCTCCTCAGGTCTTGATCGACGAACCGAAATGAACCGAATGACATTGCGCCGGTACGTGATGACCCCGGACCGATATTTTGAGCCGATGCGTCCAATCACCACGAATCTCGGCTCGTCGTCTGTTCTGGCCGGGATCTCCAGTAAATCAGGATCGTTCCATAGCGCTTGAGCCGCAACGAAATCGATGCCGTGTTTGACGAGATTGGATTGGCTTTTTGCGGGATCAAATTCAAAATCGGCCAATGAGTAAAAAGTATACCTTAAGTATCCTTTCCAGTGAACCGAGAGACTCTTGCTGCAGACGATACGGGCGCGACCATACTCCACCCGAGATGCCGCCTGGTGAACCGCCTCAGAGGGCGGTGGCGCGGAAAAACGCGGAATGCAGTCTTGCGTGCGGCGCTCTACACGCAAATCTGCAACACGTTGTCGTAAAGCGCCTGGTAGCTGAACATGTCGATGCACTGCAGCCTGATCGTGAGGCTGTCGCCTTTTTGCAATCGGGTGTGCCTGTAGGTGCCACCGAAATCGCGCAGGTTGTCACGCCGTAGCTCCATCATGTGAACGCGCGAGCGCGCCACGACTTGTTTCGCACTCGCCTTGCAAGATACCTCTTCAGGCGCCGGTGATTCTCCGGTGCTTCTGGAGCAACAAAAGCTTGGCCTTGCGAGCTGTTTCGATGTGACGATTCAGCAACGCGGACGCTTCGGCGTTTTCGCCGTGGTTAAGCAGGTCGAGTAGCTGCAAGTGCTCCACCGACTGGGCACGAACGCGCTCCATGTCGACCTTGGCGCGATACTCGAAAATCCGGCGCAACTGATTTTGCCGGGTGATCGCATCCACAAAAAACCGGTTCCCCGACCATGAAGCCAGGGTTTCGTGGAACTCCGCCCCCATCCTGAAAAGCTCGATCGGGGAGAACTTCCTTGGCGTTGCGTCCGCCATCCGCAACTGGGTGTCACGCAGCCGCGCCCATTCGCGCGGCACAATGCGGAAGGCAGGCTGCAGCAGCCCTGCGGGTTCAATCACCGAACGAAACCGGAACCCCTGTTCATAGGCCTCATAGGACGTCACAGAGTCCGGGAAGGCCCAGCCGCGGGCCGGGCGTCTTTCCAATAATCCGTCGCCGGCCAGCCGCACCAGAGTCTGTTGCGCGAGGCGTCTCGGAACGTCGTACTCACGCATCACGATCGCCTCTGAAATCAGAACCGGCAACGCACCTTCGAGCCGGTCGTCGGCAATCTTGAGGTACAGCGCATCGACTGGATCGGGCGGTTCCACGCCGGTTTCTTGCGCCGCGCCCGCCGCGCGTTTAGCGACGTAGTAGCCACGATTTGGATGACGCGTCACGACACCGCGTTGCGCCAGAATTTCAAGCGCTTCCCTCACTGGCGAGCGTGAAACGCCCAAATCGGTGGCGAGGTGTTGTTCACGCAAGTGTTCGCCTGGTTTCAGACTAAGGGTGCGCACCCTTTCAGCGATGCGCACCGCCAGGTTAGGCGCAATCCGTACCCGGGTGGTCGCGATTTTCGGTTCATTCAGGCGCCGATTCAGCATAGGCCAAATTTGGGTGGGGTCAACAGCCACTCTATCGCATATTCAACCGCTGCACGGCTAGGGATTCGCCGGTGAGTCATCCCTTCGGCAAGTCATCCCGTATGTGCTCTGCAAAAGACTTGGTCGTGCCGCTGCCGCCAAGGTCGCCGGTGCGTACCGCCGGGTCGCTCAAGGCACGATCAATCGCCTCGTTGAGGTCATTGGCAGCGTACGTTAACTGCGGCAGGCCGTGACGTGCGCCGAACCAGTCCAGCAGCATGGCGCATGAGAGTAACAATCCGCTCGGGTTGGCGACGCCTTTGCCGGCGATATCGGGCGCGGATCCGTGACCGGCATTGGCGATGGCGTGCTTTGCTCCAACGTTGAGCGCGGCCGCCAATCCCAGACTGCCCGACATGGCAACTACCTGGTTGGACAATATGTCGCCGAACATGTTGGTCGTAAGTACCACGTCATAACGCGCCGGCCGCGAATACAAATCGGCGGCGGCGGCGTCAATGTCAATTTCTTCCAGTTTTACGTCCGGGAATTCGGCCGCGACCTTTTCGGTCTCTTCTACAAACAGCCCGTCGGTAATTTGCAGAACATGGCGTTTTCCCACCACTGTTACTTTGCCGCGTCTCTTTCGCGCCATTTCGAAGGCCACCCGGGCGATGCGATGTGAGCCCTGGCGCGTGATCTTCCTGATCGACAATGCAACATCGTCGGTGGCGAGAAACTCGGCAATGCCCCGTGCCATGTTCCGGTCTGCATAGAAACCTTCTGTGTTTTCGCGGACGATCAGGACATCCAGGCCAGCCCGCGCGTCAGGGACGCCAGGGCGCGTGCGCGCCGGGCGCAGGTTGGCAAACAGCTGCAGGTCTTTGCGGATCGTGCCAGGCACGTTGATGCCGCCCTGGTCGCGCGGCGGGTAGGCCGTCATGCCGCAAGGCCCGAGGATGACGCCATCAGCGTTGCGCGCAGCCGCCAGCCCAGTTTCTGTCAGAGTGACTCCATGCTGGCGAAAACTCGCCATCCCGACGTCAATCGTTTCAAACGCGAGGCCGAGCTGACGCGACTGGTTCAGTTGTTCAAGCACCAGCATGGCGGCGGCCGAAATCTCCGGGCCGATATCATCGCCGGGCATCACTACGATTCTCATACCTTCTCCGTTTAGCGTCAGGGCGCCGGGTTATTGATCGGCTTGTAGTTTTGCATCGGCGACCAGCTTCGAATACTTCATCACTTCCGACCTGATGTAGCTGCCGAACGTCTCCACGGTTCCGCCGGTGGGTTCCGCGCCGAGTGTCGCGAACCGCTCCTTGACATCTGGCAGCCGCAGGATTCGGTTGATTTCGAGGTTCAATTGAGCGGTGATCTCTTTCGGGGTGGCGCTTGGCACCGTCATGCCATACCAGGTCGACATGGCATAGCCGGGCAAGCCCGCTTGTGCCACCGTGGGGATGTCGGGCAGCGCAGCCGAACGCTTGTCGTCGGTCACGGCGAGCGCACGCATGCGGCCGGATTTGATGTGGGGAAGTGCGACTGGCATGGTGTTGAAACCGAGCAGGATTTGCCCGCCAATGATGTCGTTGGCTGAAGCGCTGCCACCCTTGTAGGGAACGTGAACCATGCGCAAATTGGCCATCGACGCGAGCAGTTCAGCGGCAATGTGCTCGGGACTGCCGCTGCCTGACGATGCATAGGCAACCTCACCCGGCTTGGAGCGTGCCAGCGCGATCAGATCCTCCAGCGACCGGGCCGGCATGGACGGATGCACCACCACCACATTGGCCACCGAGGCGATGCTCGACACGCCTTGGAAGTCCCGCACAAAATCGTACTTCAGGTTTTTGTAGAGGGATCGGCTGATCGCGTGTGATACCGAAACCATGAGGATCGTGTATCCGTCCGGCGCAGTTTGCGACACATATTCCGCAGCCACATTGCCGTTCGCGCCCGGGCGGTTCTCGACGATGACCTGTTGCTTGAACGCGTCGCCGAGCTTGGCCGCGACCAGGCGCGCCATAACGTCTGAGCCACCGCCGGGCGCGAACCCGACCACAATCCGGATTGGCTTTGACGGATAAGCCTGGGCCGTTGCCAGTCCCGGCGCGGCGGCGATGATGCAGCAGAAAAACCAAAGCGTTTTGATCATGTTTTCTCCTTGTGAGTGATTCCCGTTTAAGCGATTCAATGGGGCGGACGTGGTGCGACCGTTGCACTGCCCGCAGGTTCTGCAACGCAGTAGCTGCCGCTATGACACGGCCACGCGTCAGTTGCCGATGCTTCTATTTGGGCTGCGAATGACCGGGCGTCATCTTGCGGACGAAAGCCGTTATCAATCGAGCCGTCCCACCATACATTGCGCCGGTTCGCAGATACGCCATAGAACACCGCAAAGCCCCGGTAGCTGGTCTCGATGGCACATCTGAACATCGCAGTCAGATCGCGCGGGCTGATCCAGGTGCGCAATTGACGCCGGTCTTGCGGCTTGGCGCGAAACGAACCGATGCGCAGGCAGATCACAGCGATTCCGTATTTGTCGAAATACAGTCTGCCGAGCGCTTCGCCAAATACCTTGTTGACAGGGTACCTGCTGTCTGGCCGGGTGACGCCGTCCGCCGTCACTTCCTGATCCGGCGGGACACAACCGATGACATGATTGGAACTGGCAAAAACGATTTGCCGGACACCTTGCTTGCGCGCTGCCTCAAACACGTTCACGGTAGCCTCGACATTATTGGCGAGGATTGCCGGCCAGGTGTCTTCACGCGCAATCCCCGCCAGATGAACAATGCAGTCAATGCCGCCGCCAAGGGCGTATGCAGCATCGGCGTCGCACAAGTTTGCGGCAGTGACTTCCTCGCCAGCGCCGGCTGGGTCCGGCACCGTCATGTCAGTCAGGCGCAGGAGGCGATAGCGAGCGCGCAAGCCTTGCCGCAGAGCAGAACCGATGCCGGCGCAGTCGCCGGCGCCGGCGCCGGCAATGAGAACCCTGTGTGGAAGTGGAAGTGCAGGCATGCCCAAGTCAGCGAATGGAGGAAGTTCTAGAATGAAATAGATTGTATAATACATCAATAAAAAACAATGTGTCCGGATTCTAGAATGCAACTCAGATAACCATGATTGCCGAATGTGTTCATGAAATACGCCGAGGGGGCGGCCCCAAGGGTGAATGCCCGGTTTGGGACGTCCGCGCCCAGGTGTTGTACTGGATTGATATAGACGGGTGCACGGTGCACCGGTTTGATCCGGCTTCCGGGGCCAACGTGAGTTGGGAGGTTGGCGAGCAGGTTGGAGCGGTGGCTCTTTGCCACGACCCGAGTCAACTACTGCTGGCAACACGTCGTGGCCTGATCGTGCTGTCCCTGGCGGACAATTCACGAAATTTGATTTGCGGAGTCGAATCGGATCTGCCGGCCAATCGCCTCAATGACGGGCGTTGCGACGCCCGCGGCAGATTCTGGGTGGGGTCCATGCGCGACCCGTCGGCTCCGTCTGATCGCTTCGGTACGCTTTATCGCTACGACAGCGAATCGGGTTTGCGGACTGTGCTGAGCGGGTTAGGCACGCCCAACGGATTGGCATTTTCACCCGATGGCAAACGGATGTACCTGTCCGATTCAAATACCCAGGTGCGCAGCATCTGGGCCTTCGACTACGATATCGATGATGGAGTCTGCGGCAATCGGACACTCTTTGCGACGACGGAAAATCGTCAGGGGCGCCCGGACGGCGCGTGCTGCGACGCCGACGGCGGCTACTGGTCTGCGCAGATTGACGGTTGGAGTGTGGTGCGCTACACCCCGAACGGCCACATTGACCGGGTAGTCAGTCTGCCGGTGCAATGGCCTTCGATGTGCGCGTTTGGCGGCGCCGATCTTGGCACGCTTTACATCACCACCATCCGGCGCGGCGGAGCCAGACAGGATTGGCCGGACCAGCCGCTGGCCGGAAGCCTGTTCGCATGCCGACCGGGGGTGCGGGGTCTGGCGGAGCCCGCATTCGGGCCAGCGCCAAAGCTATGAAAAAGTAGCTTGAGCCGCAACGCTCAATCGCAATTTACGTACCGCGCTCTCAGGACTGGTAAGCACGGGGCAGGACAGTTTTGCCGCCACCGCGTCGCGCGCGAGCGAGGTCGAGAAGTGGGCCAACAGCACTACATCACAATCCGTCAGTGAGAGGGCCGCTTCGGCCACCAATTCATTGTGCGCTTTTTCATCGCCAGATTTGAGGGCGTCCATCGCACCGGCGACCAGCACGCTTCGAATCACCGCCGTTCGCCGTTCGGCTTGCGCAGTCATGCGAAACTCCGCCTCCATTGAGGCAACGCTTGGCCCGAACGTGGCCAGCATGCCGACGCGGCTGCCCGCATTGAGGGCAGATTCGAACATGGCTTCATTTGGTTTTAGTACTGGAATCTTCAAACAGCGCTGCACGCCTTCGATGGCGGCTCCGAACGCAGAGCAGGAGTAGAGAATGCCGTGACAACCTGCGGCGACGGCGTAGTCGCCGAGCGCGGCGATCCGGCGTGCAACCGGTTCACTTGGGTCAGCGGAGTGGCCCCGATCCGCAGGCAACGAATCATCCAGCAGATTGATCACGTCCGCTTCCGGCCATAGATGGGCGAACGCGCGCTCAATTGGCCCGATGGCAACTTGCACCGCATGAATCAAGGCGATTCTGGGCATCGGCTAATCCTGCACCCCAAGTTTGTCCAGCACCTCGGACAACTCTCGACCCCATCTGCGCTTGTGCGAGCGATGGATTTCCACCGCTGTTTGCGCGTCGCTGCGGCGAATCGCCTCGACGACTGCTGCGTGGTTGACGTTCGAATACACCGGTCGGCTTCGCTGCGGCGTCGAGATCAACCTGAATCGGTGCGCTTTCTCGAGCAGCATTATGCCGATTTCAATCAGCGTGCGATTGCCGCACAACTCGACCAGCAACCGGTGGAATCGATAGTCCGCCTCGGACCAGGCGCGCATATCATCGTTTTCGAGGGCATGGTCCATCGCAGCAATCGCACCGTCAAGTTGGGCCAGCTCGTCGGCGGAAAGCTTGCGTGACGCGAGCCTCTCGGCCGCCTGCGCTTCAAGACAGGCCAGCACTTCGTTGATTTCGCGGATGTCGCGCGCCGAGAGTGCGCTCACTCGCATGCCGCGCCGTGGGGCAAGTTCGATGTAATGCTCCTGGGCCAGTCGAACCAGCGCTTCGCGTATCGGGGTGCGGCTCATCCCAAAGCGCAATGCGAGTTCAGGTTCCAGCGCTTGATGGCCTGGCGGAAATTCGCCGCTGATGATGGCATTTTTGATGCGGTCGTAGGCGATTTCGGCCTGCCGGGGCGCACCAATCGCACTGGATTGCGCTGCGTCGGCAAACGTGGTTTTCATCTCGAATCCCTTTTTTCCATAAAGTTATGATAGCATTAAAATAAATAACGCATGCATTATTGATTCACAATTAAAGGAGACGTCGCATGAGATCAATCAAATTGATTCGTGTCATGACTGCAGGAATGGCCCTTGCCGCCTGCTTCACCGCGCCCGCCTCAATGGCCCAGCCCTATCCGTCCAAGCCAGTCAGGTTGATCGTTCCCTATCCTCCTGGAGGTGGAAACGACACACTGGCCCGCTTGTTTGGCCAGAAGCTCGCTGAGCGGCTTGGCCAGCCCGTCGTCATTGATAATCGGCCCGGCGCGGGAACCATGATAGGCACTGAAGCCGCTTCCAAGTCACCTGGTGATGGGTACACATTCCTGCTAAGTAGCGTTGTAACGCATGCATTGATGCCGCATTTGTACACAAAGATACCTTTTGATGCTTTGCGTGATTTTGTCCCCATCACCACGCTTGCCGTCGCGCCCACGGTCGTTATCGTCAACCGCGCGCTCCCGGTGAACTCCCTGTCCGACCTGATCGCATTGGCGCGTGCGAGTCCTGGAAAATATGCATTCGCCTCGGGTGGATCAGGCACCACCCCGCATATCTCTGGCGAAGTATTCAAGGCGATGACCAAAACAGATTTTCTGCACGTGGCCTACAAAGGCGGTGGCCCGGCCATCACTGACCTGATAGGAGGGCAAGTCCATGTCATGTTCGACACTGCCGCGTCCGGCATGCCGCACGTGAAAGCCGGCCGCCTCAAGGCGCTGGCGATCGCCGCCCCAAAGCGCTACGCCGAATATCCAGACCTTCCCACATTCACCGAAGCCGGGTTACCCGGGTATGAAGTCAACTCGTGGTATTCGTTGCACGCGCCAGCCGGCACACCGCGCGACGTGATCCAGCGCATCTTTACCGAAATCGTATCGATTCTGAAATTGCCCGACGTCGCCGACCGGCTCAAGCAACTCAACGCGGACCCGGGCGGCATGCCGCCCGACGAGTTCGACCGCTTTGTGCGTGCCGAATCTGCGCGCTACGCCGGCATCATCAAGTCTGCCGGGATCAAAGTCGAATGAGCACCGTCAACTTGCTTGTCTTGCCGGGTGACGGCATTGGGCCCGAAATCACCAAGGCCACGCTTGAGGTATTGGAGGCGGCCAACCATCGCTTCGGCCTTGGCCTGACATACGAACACGCCGACATTGGCTTCATTGCTTACGACAATACCGGCACGACTCTTCCCGACGCCGTGCTGCAACGCGCCCGCGAGGTGGACGGCATTCTGCTCGGACCGATCTCGCACCTTGACTATCCGGCGCGCGACAAGGGCGGCGTCAACATCTCGGCGGCAATGCGCGTCAAACTTGACTTGTATGCGAACGTGCGGCCGGCCAGAAGCCGTCCGGGCATCGGCCGCACGCACGAGCCGATGGATCTGGTGATCATGCGTGAATGTACCGAAGGGTTTTATCCCGATCGCAACATGTACGCGGGTTCTGGCGAATTCATGCCGACGCCGGACATTGCCATGTCGCTGCGAAAAATCACTTCGCATGCCTGTGAGCGGATCTCGCGCCGTGCATTCGAACTGGCGCGCAAGCGCAAACGCATGGTCACCGCAGTGCACAAGGCCAACAATTTCATTCTTACCGATGGCCTGTTCCTGCGCATCGCACGCGAGGTGGCGGCAGAATTCCCGGACGTAAGTTACGAAGAAATCATCATTGACGCCATGGCCGCCCGCCTGGTGCGCAATCCGGGGCGCTTCGATGTGATCCTGGCGACCAATTTCTATGCCGATATTCTGTCTGACCTGGCGTCCGAATTGTCGGGCAGCTTGGGGCTGGCTGGGTCAATCAACGCAAGCGAATCCATGTGTGCGGCACAGGCGCAGCATGGTTCGGCGCCTGACATTGCAGGCAAGGGAATTGCGAATCCGACCTCGTTGATCCTGTCCGCAAGCATGTTGCTGGCTTGGCTTGGCGAGCGTCGCATCGACGCAACGTTGGCGGACGCCGCGCGTGCCATCGATGCGTCGGTTGACGCAGTGCTGATGAGTCAATCCACCCGCACTGCCGACCTTGGCGGACCGCTCACCACACAGGCGTTTGCGCATCTGGTGGCGCGGCATTTGACCGATGCCCCCGCTGACCGGTGGCCGCATGCTTAGGGTGGGGCTGTTGGGAGCCGGTTCATAGAAACTCCTCGGGCACGCCAACATCAGCACCACCCAGATTTATACCCACCTGGATTTCCAGCAGCTATCCAAGGTGTACGACGTGGCCCATCCGCGCGCACGGCGCAAGTATTGAGCACTGCATCATTCATGACAAAAACATGCCTCTCACGAGGCTGTCATGTTTTTGGTAACGATCGATAAGCCATGCACAGCATCGTGTTGAAGCCGGGCAAGGAGAAATCCCTGCTGCGGCGCCACCCCTGGGTTTTCTCCGGCGCCATCGCCAAAGTTGAGGGTGAGCCTGCGGCGGGCGACACCGTGCGCATCGTAGGCAGTGACGGCAGCTTTCTCGCGCAAGCAGCGTTCAGCCCGACCTCGCAGATTCGCGCCCGCATCTGGACCTTCGACGCCGCAACCCGCATCGACAATAGTTTCTTCACTACTCGCATCGAGGCCGCGATCAAGCGCCGGCCGGCAGCAACGGCCAGGGGCGGCATGCGCCTGATTCATGGCGAATCCGATGGCCTGCCGGGCTTGATTGTCGATCGCTATGCCGATGTCCTGGTGGTGCAATTCCTTTCCACTGGCACCGAGCAATGGCGCGACGCGATTGCCGACGCCCTGCTCGCCGGTACCGGCCTTGCTGATCTTTACGAACGCTCGGACACCGACGTGCGCGAACTCGAAGGCCTGCCGCCACGCGCCGGCCCCCTGCGCGGCGCGCCAGCCGCACAGGTGATCATCGAGGAACATGGCATCCGGCTGGCTGTAGACATCGCCCACGGCCACAAAACCGGCTTCTACCTCGACCAAAGCGAGAATCGGCGCCGCGTGCGCGAACTCGCCGCCTTGCAGCCTGGCATCAGCGCCCTCAATTGCTTTTGCTATACCGGCGGCTTCTCGCTCAACCTGCTGGCGGGCGGCGCCGCTCACGTCCTCTCAATCGATTCCTCCGGCCCGGCACTCGATATAGCAAGGCGCAACATTGCTGCCAACAACCTCGACCCATCCCGCTGCGAATGGCTTGAAGCCGACGTGTTTGCGGCACTACGCGAACTGCGCGATAGCGGGCGCCGCTTCAACTTGATCATCCTCGATCCGCCGAAATTCGCGCCGACCCCGGCTTCGGTCGAACGCGCGGCGCGCGCCTACAAGGACATCAACCTGCTGGGATTCAAACTGCTCGAACCGGGCGGGCGGCTCGTCACATTTTCGTGTTCGGGCGGTGTCAACGCGGACTTGTTCCAGAAGATTGTCGCCGGCGCCGCGTTCGATGCCGGTGTCGACGCGCTGATAGAAAAAAGGCTGTGCGGTGCGTCGGACCACCCGGTGCGCTTGGCATTCCCGGAAGGCGAGTACCTGAAAGGCCTGGTGTTGCGCCGACTGCCCACAACATGACCATCAAGACAACGCCAAGTCAGTCCCCGTAATGCGGAATCTCGCACGACAGGCTTCAATCAAGTCAATACACTGCAAAAGTGGCACTCGTTCCCTGCCGACTCGTGTAATTGCTCCTTAAGCAGAACCGCCGATCCCGCGTCTGCCGCTCAAGTCGCTGAACCGCCTTTGGGCCAAGCGCCTCTGCGTCATTGACTACGATCATCAGTCCCAGATCGCATCAATGGCCAGCAGAATCCTTGCCGCATGGTCCGCGCTGACGGCCGGCGAACGGTGCATTGCGCCACGGCTCTCGTTGCCCTGCCAAAGGGAGCCCTTCAGCAACAGCACCTCGAAGGGCGCCGCGGCTTGCACCACAGTCGTCGGGCCGAACAAACCGCTATGGCGATCGGCCAGGCCCGCGGAACCGGCACCGAGTTTGGTGCGATCGATCGTGCAATCGTCTATCCACTCCGTGCCGGGTCCGCAGTAGGTGCACAACAGCCGGATGCCGGTGCGATCCGCATGGAATGCCGGGCACATGGTGGAGCGCAAAACTTCCAAACGTACGCCGACGGCGCGGCTGCCCAACAGGTCGGCATAGAGATCAGCGAGAAACGCGACATCGCGGGCCAAATCCACCTGCCCATGCATAGCCTGCCGCAGATTTTGCGCCAGTTCCGCGCCAACCTGAAAAATGCTTCTGAATCCGGCGCCGATCGAACGCTCGACGAGTTCTTGCGAAATGCGCGCCGCGACGCCAGGATCGGCTGCCCTGCGCCAGCAGACGATCTGGACATGCTGGTCGAAAATCCGCGTCAGTTCAGCCGGCGACGCGACGTTCTCGATTGACGAAAGTTCAGTTCGCTCAACAGCCAGCGACATTACATATTCTCCCGAAATGCGCCGTCCGTCGGCGCGAATTGCAACCCCTGCTGTCCCGCTACACCAAGCCAGGCTGTCGTTTCAATCGAACACGCCGGATGGACCCGAACCCTGCCTCGGCAGTCAACCAACGGCAGCTTGCAACGGGGTGCCTGCAATCGAACCCGGGCACCACGTTTTGCCCTTGATGCATTGCACTTGATTGCAGGAGGGCAGCGCTTGCTCTAGACTTGGACGCATGCCCAAACCAAAACAAGCCACCTCCCCGACCGACAGCCTGCGTGCGACCGGTGCCAGGGTGACCGGCGCCCGCATCGCGATACTGAGCCTGCTGACGACCGCAAATCGGGCCCTCTCGCACCGCGACGTGGAGCAGGCGTTGGCGGCGGATCATGTCGATCGTGTAACGGTTTATCGGGTGCTGGATTGGCTTACAAGCGAAGGCCTGGCGCACAAGATCGCCGACGACGAACGGGTATTTCGCTTCAGCGCCGTGGGCAATCATGATGACCCCCATGCACATTTCAAGTGCCGCACCTGCGGCGACGTGTTTTGCCTGCCGACAGGCGCCGCTCCCAAACTGAAGCTGCCGGCCGGCTTCAAGAGCGAGGTGGTCGAACTCAACATCAAGGGCACTTGTGCCCAGTGTGCCCGCTGACGCGCCCGTAATAGGCGAGACCGGCTTTTAGTCGTAGGGCAGGTGCGTCACCCGTAATCCGCCCCTCCTGCATGCGCAACGCCGCCCCACTCCCGGCAATTGGCGGAAAGCCGTAGAGCACAGCCCACGACATTGCGCCAAGCCGGGATCAGCCGCGCCTGCGTCGCGCGGCAACTGTCAAGAACATCAGGCCGGCCACCATCATCAAATACGAGCTCGGTTCCGGCACCGGTGCTGCCACCGCGAAATCGTAATAGAACCTGCCGGAGTCGGCGTATGGCGACGCGGGGTTCAAGCTGACAAGTTTGAACGCCGCGCTATAGGTTCCAGGCATGGCGCTGGCAGCCACTGAGTAAACCGGTTTGAATTCAAACGTGTTGCCGTGGCCCAGCAAGATGGTGCTGGACAGAGCGAACAAGTCAACCACTGATTCGGTACCGATCTTCAGACCGGACGTGGCGCTGATCAATTGCAAGCCCACCGTGACCCCGGTCAAGCTACCCGACCAGCGATTCGCGCTGCTGTGAAAAAGAATGTCTTCAGCCGAGCCGGGAGCGTAAATGGCGAGCGACTGGATCGACGCGATGCCCAGATGACTGTACTCGGAGGCGCCGACTGAAGATCGTAAGCGCGATGCGTAAAGCCCCGCCCCCGCGTTCAACGGTAACGGTGATTCCAGTGAAAAGGTCTCCGGATTGCGGTTGTTGGAACTGGTGTCCCTGATGCCCGGAAATGGAGCTGGCCCAACATAGCTGTAGGCACCGATGCCGTGGAAATGGTCGCCATGATCGAGCAGCAATGTCAACCGATTGTTGTTGATCGCCGGCAAGCCGGCATAGCCGCCACTGGCAACGGTCGACAAGGCATCGAAACCGACGTAAAAGCCGATGCCTTCGTCGTGCCGCACCTGCGCGGATGCGGCAAACGACACAGCCGCCAGGGCGGCGCAAACAACACCTTTCACCTTCAGTTTCATGCCACTCTCCCCAAGATTGAACAAGATTGAAAATCCATGATGCGATTAACGACAACAAGTCGTTAATGCAATATACTTGCATTAACAAAGATCGTCAAGCAACTCGGTTGCTTTTGCGTTTCTATTCTCATTATGGTAGATTGCCGAGTCCAATTGCTCGCCATGATCACTGTTCCCGGCGCCATATTTGCGTCAAGTTCAACCGGCCCAGACCCATGAATTTCAAGACCGCCTTCCATGCAGCGCTGCTCGGCGCCGCGATCGCCGCTTCGGCGACCACGCACGCCCAGACCTACGATGTGCTCGTTGGCAACTTGGGCGGCCGCCTTAACGCTGGTTTCTTCTCGCATGGCGGGGCGCCGCCGGCCGGCGGCTTCGGTGTCGACTTCCTCACCGGTCAGAATCTCTATCCTGCGAATTTCGGCGATTTCGCCGGCGGCGCGTCCAAGACCAACGACCCCGGCTTTCAGGGCTTTGCCGGCAGCCTGACGCCGGGATCCCTGCTCTATGCGCGCGGGGTGGGCAACCTGCAGTACTGGAGCCCAGGCACGACGGCCTGGAGCGCTGCGCCTGCAGGCGCGTTGGTGCGCCTCGATGGTGCGGTGCCGACAGATATCGTCACCGCCTATTTGTTCTGCCAGACCGGCGATGAATTTCTGTGCGATCCGGCACTGGCGGCACAGTATCCGCAGTACGAAGCCGGCACGCGCTTCTCCGGCACGGGGGTTTCCGGACCCAACCCTGCCATCATCGACGATGCGTCCGGTAACGGCTCCTTTCATGCCCATCTTGACTGGGCGATCGAGAATCCCGCTGGTTTGCCGGCATCGGTTTCCGGCGCCTATTTGCTGACCCTGCAGCTGGAGAGCCCTGGCTACCAAAGCTCCACGCCCTTCAAACTCCTGTTCAACTACGGCCTCAACAATACGCAGTTCCAGCAGGCGTTCGATTCGCGCGTACTGGCACCACTGGCGCCAGTATCTGAACCGTCATCGCTGGCGATGATGCTTGCCGGGCTGGGCCTGTTTGCAGCCTGGCGCGGCCGAAGCCGTCGCCAGGCCTGAGTGGCGCCGACCGATGGTCTACGCTTGCGCGAGCCAAAGCTAGAAGCGCACCTCAACTCCCGCCTCGAGGCTCAAGCCAGGCTCGGGGCTGAAGTTGCGCAAGAACGAAGTTGCATTGCGCACCTCCTGATTGAGCAGGTTGCGACCACGCAAAAAAAGTATCGCCTCCTGCCCATGAATGCGCTGCCGATATGAGGCATAGGCATTGAGTAGCGCATGGCCGCGCGTCGCGGTTTCATTGGCGCCGGGAAACGCCTGCGGCTCGACCAGCGTATAACGCACCCGCCACGACCACGGCCCGGAATTTTTCGCCCATTGCAAACCGTAACGCGGGGTAGGCAAGCGCGGAACGTCCTCATTGCGCAACGGCAAACGTCCGCGCACACGGTCGGAAAATAGTGTCAGTTCGGAGGCTCCCAGCAGTTCGGACTTAAGGCGCAAGGTGAGCTCGATCTCATAGCCGCGAAAGCGCGCATCGGCCTGATCGTAGCGCGTCACCGGCAGACACTGATCCAGGCTCACGCAGCGCGCCCGAAAGCGGTTCTCGTCGGTATCGAAAAACAGATTGCCGGCGCTGCGCTGGAAAATGAAATTGTCGGCCGAACTCTCAAACAGGGTCGCATTGACACGCCCCCACTTGAAATCGGTGTCCAGGGTCAAATCTTTCGAGCGCATCGACTCCACGCGCAGGTTTGATACGCCGACATCAAAGGTGTTGGTCGCCAGGTGCGGGCCGAACGAGTACAACTCGTGCACGTCGGGCGCACGGGTGGATCGTGCATGGATCAGGGCCACTGAACTCCGGGGTGCGAAAGCCCACGAAACAGCCACCGAATGGCTTTCGATGCGGAAGGTGCGCAACGGAAAACGCAGCAGACGGTTGTCGACGGTGCGCTGGGGGTCCGCGCTGGTGGATTGCCGTTCCCGTCGCCAACCGGCTTCCAAACGCAAACCGCCATCCAGATCGAGTTGCTCGGTCAGGTACAAGGCGCTTCCCGCGGTGACCGTGCGCGGAATGAAGGACTCCACACCCAGGGCGGAGAAGGTCCGATCCACCGACTGCATGCCGAGGGTTCCGGCCAGACGCTTGTTGAAGCGGTGTTCGACTTCCAGTCGCGTATCGAGCACTTCATTCTGGAAGGTGGTGGCAATGCGAGTGCCTTCGATTTCGTGATGGCGGTAACGGGTGCGACCCATCTCCAGGCGTACGTTCTCGATGACGCCGCCTTTACCCCAGATCTCCGAGCGCAAATCGTAGCGCTCGTTGGCCAGATCGATGCGCACCCCGCCGTCACCGTGCAAGTGTCCGGCCGCCGGCGGCACCCCGTAATTGTTGGCCAGCCGCGACGCCGCCACACCGATCATGCCAATTTCGCCGTAGGCGGCGCCGCCCAAGGTCAGCGCGTCTGCGCGTGCATTGGTGTTGTCGACGTGACCGCAGGTATTGCGCGTATTGATCAGGCCAAACTGTGCCCGCGTTGCCTCCGTGTCCACCGCACAACCCTTGATCTGGCTGAAGTTGCGCCGGCGCGAGAAGCCGCTGGCGTGCAGCGCCAAATTGGAACCGGCGCGTGCGTCGAGCTTGAAGGACCCCGCATTGACATCGCCATTGGCGTTGTGCCGCCCTTGCACAACACCGGTGAGCGGGCGTACCGGCAGGCGCCGCGGGATGCGGTTGTCGATCACGTCGATCGCCCCCCCGATCGCGCCGCCGCCATATCGCACCGTCGCCGGGCCACGCAGTATCCGCACTTCATCGGCCAGCATGGCCTCGGCGCTGGTCGCATGGTCCGGACTGAAGGTCGAGGCGTCATGCGAGGCGCCGCCGTTGCTGAGCACCCGTACCCGCGCACCCGACAGGCCGCGAATCACCGGCAACCCGACCCCCGGCCCGAAGCTGGAGTTGGCTACGCCCATCTCGTCGCCAATGGCCTCGCCCAGGGTTTCGCCACCACGCTCGCGCAGCGCCTCGCCCTGCAGGCGGTGGCTGGGGCGCAATGGCTCACGCGGCCTCTCCTGCTCCGCGCTATCGCGCACCTCGACCTCCTTGAGGATGGTCTCGGTCGGCACGGCCGCACTCGACTGCGCGCGCGCCGGCACCGACAGCGCCACCGCAAACGATGCTGCGAACGCGAGCCATGCAACCTGAAATATCCTGCTAGCCCTTGACATCTGTCTTGCAGCCCAATACATTATCGATAACGCGTTCGCATTATGCATCAAATTCGAAACGTACTTGACGACAGCCTCGCATGCGTACTTCGTGAGCACGGCACTCGCCAGAACCCTCAATCACAATCAATCAAAGGACTGCCATGTCGCACACCTTGTTCTCAAGTTCTCTGGCCTTGCTGCTGGCTTTGGGCGTTCTTGCGCCACCTTCCGCACTCGCTCAACACGCGGGCGACCTTGACCCGACCCTTGCCTCCGGGAAAATCGTCTTCGATACCGGCAATCTGTTGCCGCGCAACGCGGCAACCGGATACAAGATTTACGAAGGAAACTTCAACGATTTCGCTGGTGGACCCAACAGTACCGATGACCCGGGATTCGACGTCGTCGACGGTACTTTTGTGGCTGGTCAGCAACTCTGGTTTAAGGCCATTGGAACCCTTGGCTACTGGAATGGCTCTGCTTGGGGCGCAGCGCCCGGCAGTGCGACTTTCACCATTACCGACGCGCTCGGTGGAAACACGCTGATCAAGGCGAGCGGGGTGACCAATCCGTTCGGCGCGATCGGTGAAGCCGACGACGGTGGCGGTATCCACGCACATATCGACTTCTCGATTTCGCCCACGCCTGCCGGTCCGGTCGGCGCTTACATGGCAACACTGTTTCTGACCTCGCGCACATCCGACGGTGTGACCCCGTATCCCGGCATCACCGACAGCGACCCGTTTCACCTTGTCATGAATCGCGGCTTGAGCACGCCGAACTTCGAGAACGCTGTCTCGGTGCTGGCGGTACCGGAACCGGAGACGTACGCGATGTTGCTGGCCGGCTTGGCGCTTGTAGGCGGACTCGCACGTCGCCGCACTGCGCCCGCCTGACGCCTGCCGCCCGCGGGCGGCAACACTCCTTACTGCGCCCCGCGAAGTCGGGGCGTAGTTTTTTGTGCGAGCCGATGCCCGCCTGCAAGGGTCGATTGCGATGCGCCTGGCATACCTGATTTTTGGCGTTTCCGGCGCCGCCGGGCTGGGCTACCAGTTCGTCTGGACCCGCGCCCTGGCGCTGGCTCTGGGCCATGAGTTCGCCAGCCTGCTGGGGGTGGTCACTGCCTTCTTCGTAGGCCTCGCCGCGGGTGCCTGGCTGGGCGATCGCGGCCGCTTGCGAAGCGTGGATGCCGCCAGCCTGTATGCGGCTGCGGAAGTGATCATCGCCACCGGTTCACTGGCCGCCTACAGCGCGCTGCCCGGAATCAGCGCATGGGTGGGGCAACTTATGGGCGAGACGCCGAGCGCATTGCACCAGTGGTCGCTGAGTTTCGCGCTACCGATGTTGCTGCTGTTGCCGGCAACTGCGGCGATGGGTGCCAGCTTTCCGGCAATGGAGCGCCTGGTCTCGACCAACGCCCCATCGTGCCGCGCGGTCGCCGGCCTGTACGCCAGCAATACCGCAGGCGCGGTCACCGGGGTTCTGCTGAGCGCTTACGTGCTGTTGCCGGCCCTGGGGCATGCCACGACGCTTTATGCATTCGTCGGCTTGAATCTCCTATGCGCGCTGGCCGCGCTACCCTTTCGCGGCGCGCCATCCGCAATTGAAGCGGCAGGCAAGGCATTGAGTGGCACGAGCCTCACCTTGCTGTGTTGCACCGGTCTCTTCGGCCTGGGCCTGGAAATCATCAGCGTGCGCGCGCTCGCACAGGTATTCGAAGGCACGATCTACAGCTATGCCGCCGCGCTCGCTGTTTTTTTGCTGGGCACCGCAGGTGGCGCGGCGCTGTTTCACGTCTGGGCGCGACAGCTTGATCCTGCACGCACTTTGGGCTGGCTGCTGATCGCATTGGCGGCAGCGACCCAGGCCAGCGCGATGGCGCTGGCCACCGCGCGCGAGGTTTACCGCAACTGCCGCTACTTGCTGGGCGATACCTTGCCGGCGGTGATCGCCTGCGAGGCGATGCTGGCGGCGCTGGCCTTGGCGCTGCCCACGCTGCTGATGGGTGCGACTTTCAGCCTGCTGGTGCAGCGCGCCCGCGACCAGGGTAGCGCGGTCGGCCTGGCAAGCGCCATCAACACCGCTGGCGCCGCCTTCGCACCAGTGGTGTTCGGAGTGATTCTGCTGCCGTTGACCGGCGTACGGGCCGCGCTGGGCATCCTCGGCATGAGCTACCTTGCCCTCTCCCTCTTGGCAACGCGCCCGCCATGGCCCGCCTACGCGGCCGCCTTGGCCCTGGCGTTCCTTGCTCCCGGGGAGGTCGCCATCCTCACCTTGCGCCCGGGCGAATGGCTACTTGCCCGCGTCGAAGGGCGCTTGGCATCGGTTGCAATCGTCGGCAAGGGCGCGGAACGTCAACTGCGGGTCAACAACCGCTACCAGATGGGCGGCACCGGCGCGGAGGCGTTGCGCATACAGCAGCGTCAGACCCATGTTCCGATGCTGCTGCACGCAGACCCGCAGCGCGTCTTGTTCCTCGGCGTAGCCTCCGGCATCACCGCCGGCGCCGCCACGCGCTATCCGGTAACCCATGTCGATGCGGTCGAGCTGGTGCCGGAAACACTGGCTTTGCTGCACTTTTTCGAGCCGCACAACCTGGGCCTAGCAAGCCACCCGCGGGTACGCCTGATCGGTGGCGACGCGCGTCGTTTCGTGCGTGCGGCACGCGGCCCCTACGACATGATCATCGGCGACTTGTTTCACCCGGCGCTCGACGGCGCCGGTGCGCTCTACACCCGCGAGCACTTCGCGACCATCCGTACACTCTTGAATGATGGTGGAGTCTTCTGTCAGTGGCTGCCGGCCTATCAACTTGACGAAGCCACCCTGCGCTCGGTGGTCGCAACCTTTCTAGCGGTGTTTCCCGATGCATTCGCGGTACTCGCCGACGACAACCTCGGTTTTCCGGCTTTGGGTCTGGTGGGCGGCGCCGGGCGGATTGAAGTGCGCACCATTGCCCCGGACCTTGCCCGCCATCTGAGCGCATTGGGCATGGACAACGATTTTCAGCGCTTCGGACACTTTATCGCCGGCCCGCGCCACCTCAATGCCTATGCAGGGAACGCGCCGGTGGGCACGGACAATCATCCGCAGGTGGTTTATCTGGCGCCACGTTTCGCGGCGCAGCGCCGTTCAGTGGCTTACGGGCGCCTCGACCCGCTGCTGCGCGGCGATCCGGCCGAGGCAACGCGCCTGGGAGCGGACGCCCGCATGCTGCGCTACATCGCCAGCCGCAATCTGGGCCTGTTGGGGCACATCGCGGAACGTGACGGCCGCATCGATGAAGCACTGGCCCTGTATCGGCGCAGCGTGGCCGCCGATGGCGACTATCCGGTGGCGCGGGAACGCTTGGCGTTACTGCTCGCGCCAGGAGCTGGAAACGGTGCGATCAGGAACGCGCCCTGACACTGCGCGCACCCGGGGTCGGGCACTCATTGCAGCGGCCATACATCACGATATCGAGACGATCTACATGATATTCGGGTGTACTGGGCAGTTTGCGGCGGTCGAAATCATGAAACACGTCGAACACGCGACCACAAGCCCGACATTTGAAATGATGATGTTCGCCCAGCGAAGTAACCTCGTAGCGATCCGCTTCGCCAGGTAGCTGGACGGCGCGAATCCATTCCTGGTCGAGCAGTGTCTTGAGATTGCGGTAGACCGTGGCAATGCTGAGAGAAGCCACCGCCCCGCGCCCGGCCACCAGCACTTCCTGCGGTGACAACGGCCTGCCAGCGGCGGATATCGCACTGAAAATAGCGTCACGCTGGCGACTGTAGCGCTCCATGTCCGGAATCCTTGCCAAATTCGCACGAGTGTACACCTGCGTTCGAACGCCGCGCCGGGAAGGTGAATTCGCGGCACCGATTCCATCTGCACAACGCACCTGCGCCGCTATTTTTCGCGCGGATCGGTGACAAATCCGATGCGCGACAGCCCCGCCTTTGCCGCTTCGGACATGACAATGGCAACGCGCTCGTATTGGGTCACCCGTTCGGCGCGAATATGTACCTCGGGCTGGGGCACCAGTTTCGCCGCCGCCGCCAGCCTCAGCGCCAGGGTGGCGTCATCGACCGCTTCGCCGTTCCAGAAAATCTGTCCATCGGCCTTGATGCCCAATTGCAGATTCTCCGGCTTGGTGATGTTGGGGTTGGAAGATGCCTTTGGCAGATCGATCTTGACCGCATGCGTAAGCAAGGGCGCCGTAACGATGAAGATCACCAGCAGCACCAGCATCACGTCGATCAACGGAATCATGTTGATCTCCGCCATGGGAGTGCTGTTGGCTTGTTTGTTGAAGCCGCCGAACGCCATGATCAAAGACCCTGCAGCGAACCGGCCGGCGCGCCTGCGGCACGCTGGATCGCGACCTTGGTGAGGTCGACAGTGCGGTGCCCGGTCGACATGAAAGCGAATACATCATGGGCGAAACCGTCGAGATCAGCCAGCATCATGCGGTTGTGGCGGGTGAACGCGTTATAGGCCAGCACCGCAGGGATCGCCACCGCCAGGCCGATCGCGGTCATGATCAGAGCCTCACCAACCGGGCCGGCTACCTTGTCCAGCGTGCCTTGCCCACTCATGCCGATGGCCAGTAGCGCATGGTAGATACCCCATACCGTGCCAAACAGTCCGACAAAGGGCGCGGCCGACCCTACCGAAGCCAATACCGTCAATCCGGATTCTGCGCGCGCGGTGGCGTGTTCGATCGCTCGGCGCAGTGAGCGCGTGAGGAAGTCCTCGGCCGAGCCAGCCTCCACCAGACGCCGGGCACCACGCGTACTATGCTGCTCCGCCGCGCGCAAGCCGTGCGCGAGCAATTCGGAAAATGGCTCGGCGGGGGCATGCTGGCGCAAATGCGCGGCGACGGCATCGAGGTCGGGCGCCTCCCAGAAAAACTTGAGAAAGCGCCGGCTGCCGCGCTGCGACAGGAAATTGCGCAGGCTCTTGGTGATAATCAGGTACCAGGTGGCGATCGACATCACGAGCATCAGCAGCAGAATGCCTCTGGCCACAGCATCGGCCTGCGCGAGAAAATGGCCGAAGCCCAGACTTGCCTGCATGACTATCCTTTCAAATTGAATGTAATCGGCACCACCACGCTGGCCGGTACCGGCTTGTCGCCTTGTTTGGCCGGTACGAACTTCCAGCGCTTCACCGCTTCCAGGGCCGCCTGATCGAGTCGCTCGGAACCACTGGAGGTGCGCACCTCCACCTTCGAGGGCAGGCCGCTGGCTTCCACTTGTACCCGCAGGAAAACCCGCCCCTCCTCGCCCATGCGCTTGGCCAGCGCCGGATAAACCGGCGCCGGATTGTCAAGGTAGTCGGCGTTGAAGCTGGGTGGCACGATCGCGACCGGCGCCGCTGCCACTGGTGGCGCCGCCGGTGGCGCGGGAGCCGGTGCGGGAGGCGATGGCGGGCGCACCGCGACTTCCGCCGCAGGCTTGGGGTCTGGCGCTGCAGGCACTTCCATCACCGGGCTTGACTGCGTCGGTACAGCCGTGATTTGTGGCTGAGGCTGCGGCTGTGGCTGCGCGGCCGGCTTGGTCACCGGCCGTGGCTTCACCTCGACATCAACCCTTGGCTCGACCTTGGGTGCCGGCAATGGTGCCACCGGCACCGCAGGCTTGATCAGCTCAACTATCACGGGGGCGATGGCCTTCAAGACCTCGCGAGCAGGCGCATAGCTCAGGAGCAGCGCGATCGCCGCAAGATGCAGCAGCAGCACCAGCGCCAGACCAACCCATGCGGTGCGGTCCGGGCGCGCACCAGCCAGTTGAAGAATCATCGCAGCGCTGTGACAGTGGCGGAAGTATTGGGTAGTATTGCAACCTGGTTGCGAATGATACATTGATAGCGGTCCGCGATCGCCGCGGAGCCACCGTGTAGTACGACTGCGACCAACCAAACCCGGAGCGATTCGCAGGCAGGCAAGCCGGATGGTTTGCAGGCAAGGTCGCTCGGCATTCGGCTGCGACATCCAGTGCATGGAGGCATCAAGATGAACTGCAAGGCACGAAGGATCGCGTTGACTCTCATCCTTTCATTGACGCCAGGCACAATCCCCTTTGCAGCCGCGCATTCGGCACATGTGCACGGGCAGGCGACGGTGCAGGTCACGCTCGATGGCGCACGGCTGGTGGTCACCGTCGACAGTGCGCTGGACAATCTGCTGGGCTTCGAGAGCGCGCCGCGCAACGACGCGCAGCGACATCTGGCAAACGCGCTGGCCACCCGGCTGCGCCAGGTCGAAACCGTGGTTCTGCCCGCAGCCGAAGCGGACTGCAAGCCCAACAGCGTGCGCTTGCATGCGCCGGTGCTGGCCGGCACGGCGGCGCACGATGCAAGCTTGCCCCCCGCAGGGGCCGCCGCTACGAGTGAGCATGGCAACATGACGGCGATTTATATTTTCGATTGCGCGAAACCACAGGCACTGCGTGTGATCGAACTCAAGCTGTTCGAGGGTTTCCCGCGTTTACTGCGCGTATCGGCGCAATTGGCCGGCCCGCGCGGTCAGTCACAGCAACGCCTCACTCCGAAGCGCCGGCAGATCACCCTTTGACTTCAAGCACTTGCCTCCCGTGACCGACGCCGTATCGATCGAAAACCTGGTCTTCCGCTGGCAACCACACCTGCCTGCATGCCTGGACATGCCAGGCTTCCGTCTGGCGGCCGGCGAGAGCCTTTTTCTATACGGCCCTTCGGGCAGCGGCAAGAGCACCCTCCTGAACCTGATTGGCGGCGTCATGGTTCCCGAGCGCGGCAGCATCCGCGTACTGGGTTGCGAATTCACGCAAGCACAGGCGCGTACGCGCGACCGCAAGCGGGCCGATCACATCGGCTTCCTGTTTCAGCAATTCAATCTGGTGCCTTATCTGTCGGTACTGGAGAACGTGCTCTTGCCCTGCCGCTTCTCGGCAAGACGTGCGGCGCAGGCTCTGCGGCGCTCGCCTTCACTGGCAGCCGAGGCGGCTCGCCTGCTGGCACGGCTCGATATCGCGCCGGACTTGTTTGCCCGCCGCGTCACCGATTTGTCGATCGGCCAGCAGCAGCGCGCCGCCGCCGCGCGTGCGTTGATCGGCGCGCCTGAAATCATCATCGCCGACGAACCCACATCGTCACTGGACAGCGCACGTCAAGAAGCTTTTCTGGAGCTCCTGCTGGAGCAGTGCGCGCAAACCGGCAGCAGCCTCTTGTTCGTCAGCCACGATCAGCGGCTGGCGGCACCGTTTTCACGCCGCCTGGCCCTGCATGAAATCAACCATGTACCCACGATGACGGCCGCCGCATGAACCGTTTCATCTGCATGCTTGCCCTGCGCAGCGCCTGGAACCGGCGTCTCACCCTGGGCATGACGCTTTTGTCGGTGGCGTTGAGCGCAGCGCTGCTGGTGGGCATCGAACGCCTGCGCGCGGACGCGCGCGAAAGTTTCGCCGAAGCCGTTTCCGGTACCGACCTGATCGTAGGCGCCCGCGCCAGCCCGGTCGAACTGATGCTGTATGCGGTGTTTCGTATTGGCGCTGCCACCAACAACATCGGCTGGCAAAGTTTCCAGGCGCTGGCGCGCGACCCCGCCGTGACGTGGGCCGTACCGCTGTCGCTGGGCGACTCGCATCGCGGCTTCGCCGTACTGGGCACCACCGGCATGTACTTCGAACGCTTTCGCCACGGCAATGGTCGCGCCCTGCGATTCACCGATGGCAAGCCCTTCGAGCAATTGTTCGATGCCGTGATCGGCGCCGAGGTCGCAGCCGCGGCCGGCTATCGCCTCGGCCAGCGCATCACCTTGTCGCATGGCTCGGGCACGGAAGGGCTGACCGAACACGCCGACAAACCCTTTGTCGTCGCCGGCATCCTGGCGCGCACCGGCACGGCGGTCGACCGCACCGTGCATGTAAGCCTGGAGGCGATCGAAGCCATTCATCTTGATTGGCGCGGTGGTGCGCCGATTCCCGGAGTTTCGATCCCGCCCGAATTCGCCCGCAAATTCGACCTGCAGCCAAAATCCATCACTGCCGCCTTCATCGGACTGCACAATCGTGCCGAAGTATTCGCGCTGCAGCGGCGTATCAACACCATGCGTGATGAAGCGCTGATGGCGGTCATGCCGGGCGTGGCGCTCGACGAACTGTGGCAAATCATCGGTACGGCCGAGCGCAGCCTGACTGCGGTTTCCGCCCTGGTCGCGGTGGTATCACTCATCGGGCTTGTGGCCGTGGTGCTGGCCGGACTCAACGAACGCCGCCGCGAGTTGGCGATCCTGCGCTCGATCGGCGCCGGCCCGCGCGATATCTTCATGCTGTTGACCCTGGAGGGACTCTTGATCACCTTGGGCGGCGTGCTGCTCGGGCTCGGTTTTCTGACTGCCGGCTCGGCCATGTTTGGCGACGCCGCGCTGGCGCGCTACGGCATCGATCTGCGGCCGCGCTTGCTGGCCATGGACGAGCTGCCTGTGCTGGCATCGATTGTCGGCGCCGGCTTCTGCGCAAGCCTGGTTCCCGGCTATCGAGCCTACCGCATGGCCCTGGCCGACGGCCTGGCGCCACGCCTTTGATGGCGGCGCGCTGCACACCATGAAGATACGCGCGTCGATCGCTGCGATTCTGGTTTTTGCCGCCGGCCTCTGGTGGTTTGGCCGCGACTTGCACCAACTGGCCACGGCCGATGGGGCTGGCGAAAGCCCCGCTTATCGATTGGGCGAACAACTCGCGCCGGTGCCGACCGCCGCCCCGGCACAAGCCGCCTATCGCCAAGTCTCCTGGGACGATCTGCTGCCACCCGGCTGGGACCCTGCCGCAGCGTTCAAAGGGCTTGACCTGAGCGCCCTGCGCGACAGCGATCAACGCGCGGTGGATGCGCTGGCGCAGGTGCAAGCCCTGTGGAACAATGCCCCAATCAATGAAAAGCTCAACAAAACACGCGTGCGCATTCCCGGCTTCTTAGTCCCGATCGAGCGACGCGGCATGTTGATCGACGAGTTTCTACTGGTGCCGTATTTCGGCGCCTGCATTCACACCCCGCCGCCGCCGGCCAATCAGATCATTCATGTGCGGCCGGCGCAGCCGGTGCAGGGTCTCGCCATGGATGCGGTGTGGGTCAGTGGCGAACTCGAAACCCGGCGCGTTGACACTGCAGTCGGCCTCGCCGGCTACCGCATCAAGGCCGATATGGTCGAGCCATACAAGCGCCCGCAATAGAGGTCATCATGCCGCTTTCCATGTTTCGCGCACTCCTCACGCAAACCTTTGCGCTGGCCCTCCTGACGATCGCGCAACCCGGGCTTGCGCAAGACAGCAAAAGCGGCTACCGCCTGGGCGAGCGCCTGCCCTCAACTGCAACGCCGGCCAAAGCCGCCCCGACTTACCGCGAGATCGACTGGGATGCGCTGCTGCCCAGGGATTGGGATCCGGCGGCGGCACTGAAAGGCCTAGATCTTGCCAACCTGCGTGACGGTGACCCACGGGCCATTGAAGCCATGGCGCGCATGCAGGAGATGTTTGACAACGCGCCGCTCAACACCGCATTGGACAACACGCGGGTACGCATTCCCGGCTTTATAGTGCCGCTGGAATCGCGCGGCAAGCTGATCCACGAGTTCCTGCTGGTACCGTATTTCGGCGCTTGTATCCATACCCCGCCGCCGCCGGCCAACCAGATCATTCATGTGTTTCCCGCCAAGCCGCTCAGCAACCTGGTTGCCATGGATCCGGTGTGGGTGAGCGGGGCGATCGAGACCGGGCGCAGCAAGACTTCCATGGGCAGCGCGGGCTATCGGCTGAACGCTGATGTGGTCGTGCCTTACAAGAAGCGCTAGCGAATGCCGATGCGCACCCGCCAAGCCCGAACGGCCCGCAGCGGTTTTCCGCTTCGCTTCGCTTGCGGTTCGGGTCGACTCCACATAACCGTCGCCAGAGCCGATGCCTGCTGCAGAATCCGAATTTTCACGAGCGTCGCCGGCCTGCGCCCGCAAGCCGCCCGATTCTGCTATTCTCCCGCCCCTTCACGAGGGTTCGCTCTAGAGGAATTGCACCATGGCAACACAAGTTCCCGTCACCATCCTGACCGGCTTTCTGGGCGCCGGCAAGACAACCTTGCTCAACCGCATTCTTTCCGAAGACCACGGCCACAAGATCGCCGTGATCGAGAATGAATTCGGTGAAGAGGGTGTGGACAACGACATCCTGCTGCGCGAACAGGGGCAGGAACAGATCATCGAGATGAACAACGGTTGCATCTGCTGCACCGTGCGTGGCGACCTGGTGCGCATCCTGGGCGACCTGAAGCGCAAGCGCGAAGACAAATCCCTCTCATTTGATCGCGTGATCATCGAAACCACCGGCCTGGCCGATCCGGCGCCGGTGGCACAAACCTTCTTTATCGATGACGCGATCGCCGAGTATTACCTGCTCGACGCGATCGTCACCGTGGTCGACGCCAAGCATGCGCAGACCCAACTCGACGAGCACCGCGAGGCGCAGGAGCAGGTGGGTTTTGCCGATCGCATCCTCCTCTCCAAGCTTGACCTGGTGCCGCAGGACGAGCAGATTCGCCTTAAGGACCGCCTGAAGCGCATGAATCCGCGCGCGCCGATCAAGGACGTGCATTTCGGCAACACGCCGCTTGCGGATATTCTCGACATCCGCGGCTTCAACCTGAATTCGATCCTCGAGATCGAGCCGGGTTTTCTGGACGACGACGACCACGAGCACGACGATGCCGTGCAGTCCTTCATCTTCAAAACCGACAAACCATTCGATTCGATGAAGCTGGAGGAATTCCTCTCCGCCATGATCCAGGTGTATTCAAAAGACATGATGCGCTACAAGGGCGTGCTCAACATGGCCGGCCAGGATCGTCGCGTGGTGTTTCAGGGCGTGCACATGATGATGGGCGGCGATCTGGCCAAAGCATGGGGTCCCGACGAAAAAAGAACGAGTAAAATGGTGTTCATCGGGCGCAATCTGCCCAAGGATGTATTCGTCAAGGGGCTTGAGTTGTGCACCATCGCTTAAAACAGCATCCAGCGATCAAGGAAAGAGCATGAGCGTGGTCAAATCCAAACAGCCGATCAAGGCCCTGACCGAGGCGGAATTGCTGCGCATGCCGGTCAAGGACTACATGAACGAGGCCCAGTTGGCTTTTTTTCGCAACATCCTCGCAACCTTGCGCGACGAACTGTTGGCCAACGCCGGCGAGACTTCCGAACATCTGCGCGAAACCCCGTCGGTACCTGATCCGGCGGACCGCGCCACCATCGAGGAAGAACACGCGCTGGAATTGCGCACCCGCGATCGCGAACGCAAGCTGATGAAAAAGATCGAGCAGTCCTTGGCCCGCATCGATGCCGGCGACTACGGCTATTGCGACGAAACCGGCGAACCCATCGGCTTGAAACGCCTCCTCGCCCGGCCGACTGCGAATCTCTCGATCGAAGCCCAGCAGCGGCGCGAACTCAAGCAAAAGATGTACGGCGAGTAACATGCCGCCCGCTCCACGTGCCGGAACGTTCGGTACCAGGGCAGCGCGCGGTCCGGAGCCGCATTGGAACACCAGGGCGCCGGCTGTGCGCGCATTTCCGCCTGGCTGCATGCCGGTGAACGCCGGCGCATTATGCTTGGACGCGTCCAAACTGTGGTACAAGTTTGCTTTTGAGTCTGGTCGCCCGTTCCATGCTGGCATGATTTGCCGCCCTCATTGAGCGCATATTCCGCCTTGGCATTTTCCCTCTTCAACAAGAAGCCCAACGACCCGCCCAAGCCCGGCGAGCCGGCGCGCACGGCAACGCGTGCGCCCGGCCGGACTGAGGGTCGCAAACCGGAACCGGCAGGCACGCCGGTAGAACCTTCCGGCTCGGAAACCGCGCGCAAGATCGACGAAATCGAAGCTGCGATGGCGTCGCGCAACGGCGTGCGCGGTCCCGCCGCCGGCGGCGCGGAACGTCGTCCGGCGAAGCCGACGGTCGAACACGGTTTTCAGTCTGGCGCACGGCCGCGCACTGCGCCTGCGGCACATGCAACTGCAGCGGCGCCTGCGAAAAAAGGGGCGCCCAATTCGGTCATGATGATGGAGGTGCAGGAAAGCCCGTTCGAGGCCGCGCCGGCACTCGAAGAAGCGGCAATCCTCTATGCCAACCGCCAGGACGCGGCGGCACAGGGTGCGCTGGAAGAAGCCGCGGGCGCCGAGGATTTGCCCGCGCAGGCGGCCCGGCAGGCCTGGCTCATGCTGTTCGACCTGTTTGAAAATCAGGGCCGGCGCACCGAGTTCGAGGCTGCCGCCCTGCAGTTCGCGGTGCGTTTCGAGACCTCGCCACCGGCTTTCAACGATCGCTCAACGGTCAAAAGCGTCACGGCGCGCACCGGCGGCAGCCCGCAGGTGGCATTCAGCGGCCGCCTCAATGCCGCTGCCGCCAAGCAGTTCGATCACCTGCGCCTGGTAGCGTCCAGGAACCGCAGCCTCTGCATCGACCTGGGCAAGATCGAGAGTATCAGCGCGGAGTGCTGTGGGCAAATGCGCGCCTGTCTGGCGGCACTTGCCAAGAGCGGCCATGAAGTCGTTTATGCAGGCGGCGCGCACCTGCTGGGCATCCTCACCGGCCAGGTGGAGGTAGGCCGCTCCGACATCGCCGAATCCTACTGGCTGCTGTTGCTCGATTTATACCAGGCGCACGACATGCAGGCCGCATTCGAGGAAGCGGCCCTCAGTTATTGCATCACTTACGAGGTGTCGCCCCCTTCCTGGGTCGAGGCGCCGAAAAAGCCGGCTACCGTCGCACTGGATTCGGCAGCAGAGGCACGGCCAGCGCCGGACGACGCGTTCTACCTGAAAGGCGAGATCGAGGGCAATGGCGAACCCCAGCTCAAGGGGGTCGGCGATTTCGCCGCCGAACGCGACAGCGTGATCATCGATGTGTTCCATGTCAAGCGCATGGATTTCATCGCTGCCGGCGCGCTCCTCAATCTGGTGGCTGCGTTCAAGACCGCCGGCAAGCAGGTGGAGGTGCGCAGCCCCAGCCCCCTTCTGGCGACGCTATTGGTCACCATGGGCTTCACCGCCTACGCCAAACTCGCACGGCGCAAGCCGTAGCGCGTTCACCCACTTGATTTGCGTCGACAACGGCGCCATATCCGATCGTTATGGAACAGTATCACGGCACCACCATCGTATCAGTGCGCCGAGACCAACAGGTCGCGCTCGGCGGTGACGGGCAGGTCACGCTCGGCAGCATCATCATCAAGGCCAGCGCGCGCAAGGTGCGGCGCCTGTACCACGAGAAAATCCTGGCCGGCTTCGCCGGCGGCACCGCCGATGCTTTCACCCTGTTCGAACGCTTTGAAGCCAAGCTGGAAAAACACCAGGGGCACCTGTTGCGTGCCGCCGTCGAGTTGGCCAAGGACTGGCGCACCGATCGTATCCTGCGTCGGCTCGAAGCCATGCTGGCGGTGGCCGATCGGCAGCATTCCCTGATCATCACCGGCAATGGCGACGTGCTCGAACCTGAACAGGGCATCCTGGCGATCGGCTCCGGCGGCGCCTATGCCCAGGCCGCCTGCAAGGCCCTGCTGGACAATACCGAATTGCCGGCCAAGGAAATCGTGGCCAAATCGCTGGCGATCGCCGGCGAAATCTGCATCTATACCAATCAGAATCACAGCATCGAAGTGCTGGAGTAGTCGCGACAGCGCCATGCACCGAGCGCGGCTACACCGCAGGCGGGCGCAGCGCCCATGCATTCGAACAGGTTGAAACCATGTCGTCCATGACCCCGCAGGAAATCGTCCACGAACTCGACCGCCACATCGTAGGCCAGGCGCGCGCCAAAAGGGCGGTTGCCATCGCCTTGCGCAACCGCTGGCGCCGGCAGAATGTGGAAGAACCGTTGCGTTCGGAAATCACGCCCAAGAACATCCTGATGATCGGGCCCACCGGCGTTGGCAAGACCGAGATCGCGCGGCGCTTGGCCAAACTCGCCGACGCGCCCTTCATCAAGGTGGAGGCCACCAAGTTCACCGAGGTCGGCTATGTCGGGCGCGATGTCGACACCATCATCCGCGACCTGGCCGAAGTAGCCGTCAAGCTCACGCGCGAGACGGAGATGAAAAAGGTGCGGGCACGCGCCGCCGACGTCGCCGAGGAACGGGTGCTCGACGCCCTGTTGCCGCCTGCGCGCGATTTCGGCTTTCACGCTTCGGCCGCGGACGAGCCGGAAAATGCGACGCGCCAGAAATTTCGCAAGAAGCTGCGTGAGGGCGAACTGGACGATCGCGAGATCGAGATCGAAGTCGCGCAGGCCGCCGCGCAAATGGAAGTGCTGGCACCGCCCGGCATGGAAGAGTTGACCAGCCAGCTGCAGGGCATGTTTGCCAACCTGGGCCAGGCGCGCAAGAAGGCGCGCAAGCTCAAGGTCAGCGAAGCGCTCAAGGTGCTGACCGATGAAGAAGCCGGCAAACTCATCAACGATGAGGATCTCAAGACCCGCGCAATCCACAATGTCGAGCAGAACGGCATCGTTTTCATCGACGAGATCGACAAGATCGCCAGCCGCTCCGAGAGCCAGGGCGCGGACGTATCGCGCCAGGGCGTGCAGCGCGACCTGCTGCCGCTGGTCGAAGGCACCACCGTGACCACCAAGTACGGCATGATCAGGACCGACCATGTGCTGTTCATCGGTTCGGGCGCATTTCATTACGCCAGGCCTTCTGACCTGATTCCCGAATTGCAGGGGCGCTTCCCGATTCGCGTCGAACTGGAATCCCTGGGGGTGGCCGAGTTCGAGCAGATCCTCACCGCCACCCATGCCTCGCTCACCAAGCAATACGAGGCACTCCTGGCCACCGAGAAAGTCAGCTTGAATTTCACCCCCGAAGGGATCCGGCGCTTGGCCGAGATCGCCTTCGCGGTCAACGAAAAAACCGAGAACATCGGTGCGCGCCGGCTCTATACCGTGATGGAAAAACTGCTCGAAGACATCTCGTTTGAAGCCGCAAAATCCGAGGGCACCACCCTCACCATTGATCCGGCCTATGTCGAGTCGCGCTTGGGCGAGTTGTCGCAATCCGAAGACCTGGCGCGCTACGTGTTGTAAACTTCACCCATGATTGCCTTGCTCCGCTTGCGGTTTTTTGCTCTGGCCCTGATGATCGCCGTGTTGCAGGCCGGCTTGCCGGTGCTTGCCTATGCCAGGATGGCACAGGAAAACGGCCTGACCCGGGAGATCTGCTCGCCGGCTGGAGTGAAAATAATCGTCATCAACGCTGACGGCAGCGTGCAGGAAGCCGCTCCCGACAGCGCGCATGGCGAGCATTGCCAGTTTTGCTCCACCGCTGGCACCATGCCTGTGGCCACCTTGATCCAGTTGCACGAAAGCGCCCGCAACCCGGGCGCCATCCGCGTCGGCCAAACCTGTCACCAGTCAGGCGCGGACATCACCACCCCGCCCGCCACCGGGCCGCCTTCCCGCTCCTGAAAACCGCCGCTTGGCCGGGATCGATGTCCAGCGCCCCCTGGCGCAGTCCTGGCACAAGTTTTCAGTGTCGCGCGTCATCGGTCTGTTGTCGTGCCCATGACGGCCTGACAGCCCCACACCTCCCGTATTTGCCCTGCAAGGGAAGCAATATGAAAACAATCATGCTCGTTCCGGTTTTTCTCGTCGCCTTGTCCGGGTTCGCCGCCGCGCAAGTCGCAGTCAAGGCTCCCTGGGTGCGTGCCACCGTGCCCCAGCAAAAAGCCACCGGTGCCTTCATGCAACTTGAAACCAGGCAGGCCACCCGCCTGATCGAAGTCCGTTCGCCTGTCGCCGGCGTGGTCGAAATCCATGAAATGAAAATGGACGGCAACGTCATGAAAATGCGGCCCGTCAGCGGCCTGGACGTGCCGGCCGGCAAGGCGGTCGAATTGAAGCCCGGCGGCTATCACGTGATGCTGATGGACCTGAAGGAGCAAATGAAAGAAGGCACAAGCGTGCCGTTGACGCTGGTGTTTGAAAGCGCGGACAAAAAGCGCGAGACCCTTGAAGTCAAGGCAACGGTACGCTCGCTCAGCGGATCTGCCGCAACGAAAGACCCCCACGAGGGCCACAAGCACTGATGCCATTTGCACCCATGCCGCTGGCAACCATGCGGCCGCGCAGCAGGGGGGTGCGCAGCAGGTGGATGCGCGCGCTGGCCGGGGCCGCCCTGGCGGCGGCGACAGCCGCCCAGGGCGCGTGGGAATGGCCCCTGCCCGCCTGGGTGCCGCGGCCGCTGGTGCCGGCGGACAATCCGATGGCGGCTGAAAAGATCGAACTGGGCCGCGCGCTTTTTTACGATCAGCGCCTGTCGATCAACGGCCGCGTGTCCTGCGCCACCTGCCATCAGCACAAGGCAGCCTTTACCGATGGCCGCAAGGTGGCGATCGGCGCCACCGGCGAAGCGCATTCGCGCAATGCGATGGGGCTCACCAACATCGCCTACTTCCCGGTGCTCACCTGGGCCGACCCGACGCAGTTGAGGCTCGAAGCCCAGGCGCTGGTGCCGATGTTCGGCGAGCATCCGGTCGAGATGGGCCTGGCCGGCAAGCAGGAGGCCCTGCTGCGCCTGTTGCGTCGCGACCCGCGCTACGAGCGCCTGTTTCGTAGCGCGTTCGCCGCCGACGCCGATCCCTACACGGTCGACCACCTCACGCGCGCACTGGCGGCCTTTCAGCGTTCGCTGCTGTCATTCGACTCGGCCTATGATCGCTACCGCTTCGGCGGCCGGCGCGATGCGATTGCCAACGCTGCGCGGCGCGGCGAGACGCTTTTTTTCAGCGAACGCCTGGCCTGTTTTCACTGCCACGGCGGCGTCAATTTCACCGATGCGGTGATGCATGAAAGGCTGGAAAAGCCCGAGCCCGGGTTCCACAACACCGGGCTTTACAACATCGATGGTCGCGGCAGCTACCCGGCCAACAACCCGGGGCTCATCAGCGCCACCGGCAAGCCGGCGGACATGGGGCGGTTTCGCACCCCGAGCCTGCGCAATGTCGCCGTAACCGCCCCCTACATGCATGATGGTTCGATCGCCACCATAGGCGAGGTGATCGACCACTATGCAGCCGCTGGCCGCAGCCTCAAGGCCGGCCCAGGGCGCGGCGTCGGTGCGGCCGATCCTTACAAGAGCAGCTTCGTCAAGGGCTTTCGCCTGTCGGCACGTGAAAAGGCCGATCTGATTGCATTTCTCGAAGCCCTGACCGATCACGCCTTTCTGGCCAATCCGGCGCACGCCGATCCGGTAACACAAGACGGACCTGCGGCGCACACGTTCGGGAAACCCAAGCCGTGAGAATTTCCGGTCTTTTCGAACCTTGGCGCCTGTGCCAGGGCGATGCCGGCCAAGCCAACTTCGACCGTCAAGTGTTGCGCATCGCGCGCCCCTTACCGACGGCCGCAAGCGCAAGTCAAACGTCGCAGTGAACGTGGTTCCCCATGACGGGTACTACAGGACCCCGAATACCGCGACGCCCGCGCATCGACTTTGAGATAAGAGGGCAATCGGGCTCCAATCGAGCGCATGAATTCCCGACCGCCTCGCCGATAATGGGAGGCATGACTATCCATTATCCGGATCGACCGGCGCCGGCCGTGCCAGCGCGTCGTGCCTTGCTCAAGGCCGGCATTGCCGGCGCCACCCTGTTTGTGCCGGGTTCCCCGGCGCTTATTTGGGCACAAACCCCGCAGGGCCCGCAATTGTTGAGACTGCCGAAAATCGCCCTGGTCATCGGCAACGCCAAGTACCGCCAATCGCCTCTGAAGAACCCGGTCAATGACGCCCGCGCCATCGGTGAATCCTTGATCGCCCTGGGGTTTGATGTCACCGTTCGACTCGAAGCCGACCGGCCGGCGATGGACCGCGCGATCAGCGCCTATGTGGACACGCTCGCCCAGCGTAAATGCGTGGGCCTGTTCTACTACGCCGGCCACGGCATTCAGCTTGCCTGGAAGAACTATCTATTGCCCATCGACGCCAATGTCGAATCGGCGGCCGACGTGCAACAGCAGGGCTTCGAGCTCAATTCGCTCATCGCCGGTCTCACCCGTGCAGCCAACCCGATGAATCTGATCATTCTCGACGCCTGCCGTGACAATCCCTTCGGCACGGGCAAAGCGCCCGAGCAAAAGGGCCTGTCGCAAATGGATGCGCCGATCGGCACCCTGCTCGCCTATGCCACCGCTCCCGGCAATACCGCCAGTGATGGCAACGGCGCCAACGGCCTGTATACCGAAAACCTGCTCAAGGAAATGCAGGTCAAGGATGCCAAGGTCGAGGACGTGTTCAAGCGCGTGCGACTGGCGGTACGCCGTGCCTCGCGAGGCGCGCAGATTCCCTGGGAAAGCACCTCGCTGGAAGACGATTTCTACTTCCTGCCGCCTGGCGCGGTGCGCGTGCCAGACGACGCCGAGAAGGCACGTCTATTCACTGAAGAGCTAGTGGTGTGGGAATCGATTCAGGGCGCCGCTACGGCCACGCCCCTGGAGACCTATCTGCGGCGCTTTCCCAGCGGCCGCTTTTCCGAACTCGCGCAGTTGCGCCTGGACCAATTGCTCACACTTGAGGGCGAAAGGCCGGTGCGGATCGCGCCAGCCACGGGCAATCCGTTCACGGCAGGCACCGCACGCGCCGATACCGCGTTTCGCCTGGGCGACACCTACGCGTACCGGGTTTTCGACCGCAGCACCGGTGCTGTGATGGTCCGACGGGTGCAGACGGTCACGCAGATCGGCGAGGGCGAAATCGTTTTCAACAACGGCCAGGCCGCGACCGATTTACTCGGCAACCCCAAGCGCACACCGGATGGCCGAAAATTCACCGACGCCCAGTTCCAGCCGCTTGAGTACGCGGTGGGCAAACAGTGGACCACGCGCTTTCGCCTGGTCAACCAGAACGGCGTGGAGATCGACACCGAGTTCAGCTTCCGCATCGTCGGGCGCGAGCGTATTGCCGTGCCGGCGGGATCTTTCGATTGCTATCGGGTCGAGGGCCGGGGCATCAGCCGGCCTCTGCATGGCTCCTTCAGCGCCACCCTGCTCAACAACTACTGGATGGCCCCTTTGCAGTGCAGGCGCGCCATCAAGAACGAAATCGAGCGCATCAGCTACGGGCCGCGCGGCCGCGAAGTTCTGGAAAACAACCGGCTGGAACTCGAATCGTTCAAGCAAGCCTGAAAGCGCCGATGCGCGCCGCCGGCGCGATCGAACTCAACGGTTCAGGAACATCAGCCGCTCGAACAGTTCGCCTTCCACGGTTTTGCGCGCGTCGATACGCGACACCCTGCCCTGCGCCACGTCGGCAAGTGCGTACTGGTCCGGCGCCAGGCGCAAGGCGCGCATGACGAGCACCTTGAGGCTGCCGGCGTGGCCGACGATGCCGATGCGCGCCTGGCTGCCGGCGCAGGCGGCATCGAGAATGGCCTGGTAGAAGTCGCTGACGCGGCCCCACATGGCCATGAAGTTCTCGCCATTGGGCGGCGCGCAATGCACGATATCGCCGGTCCATTTTTCGGTTTCGTGGCGCGGCAAATCGCTCCACATGCGGCCCTCCCAATCGCCGAAGTCAAGCTCGTGCAATCGGCCGTCCACGCCCGCCAGCGTGCCGCCGGTGTGCGCCACCAGCCGCTCAGCCAGGCGCGCACAACGCGAAGCCGGGCTTGAGTAGAACAGCATGCCGGCGGGCAAGTGATCCGCAATCAAGGGGATGCGCGCACTGAATTCCGCTTCGTCCAGCGGCACGTCGGTGCGGCCGTAGCAGGTGCCTTCGGGCACCCCAGGCCGGGTGTGGCGGATCAGGTAGATTTCCAATGCGCTATCCGATCAAGGTTCAGTTGGCCGGCAGCGTTTCGAAGCCCAGCAGCAGGCCGGCGGCGAACAGGTAGAACACGGCTTCGGCCACCTGCTGCGCAGCCCCCAGGCAATCGCCGGTATAGCCGCCGATGCGCCGCCTGAAGTAAGCGCCGGCAGCCCACGCCGCCAGGCCTACCGGCAAGCAGCCAAGCGCCAGCAGCCAGCCGTTTTCAAACAGCCGCGCCACCAGAGCGAAAGGCAAAGCGGTGATCGCCAGCGCCACCGCGAAGGCGCCACTCGATATGCCGTCAGCCAGCGGCTTGGCCTTGGGGCCGGTGTCGACCCGCACATAGTCGAGAAAACGCATCAGGCCCACCGCCGCTGCGCGCGAAAGCGTGTGGCCGGTCACCAGCACCCATGCCACCAGACCTGCCTCACCGGTTTCGGCCAGCGAAATCAGGGTGGCGTATTTCAACAGCAGCATCAGCGTGATGCCGATCGCACCAAACGCACCCACCCGCGAATCCTGCATGATTTCCAGCACCCGCTCGCGGGTATAGCCGCCGCCGAAGCCATCGCAACTATCGGCCAGGCCGTCTTCGTGAAAGGCGCCGGTCATGAGGATAGTGGCGATCATCGACAGGACCACGGCAACAGCCGGGCTGAAAAGCCAGGCACCGGCGAGGTACGTGGCAGCCGCCAGCGCCCCCACGGCCATGCCAACAAGCGGAAAATAGCGCGCCGAGCCGCGCAGCATGGCGGGGCTGTAGCCGACCCAGGCAGCCAGCGCGGCGGGCAGGGGCACGCGGGTGAAGAACACCCAAGCGGTGAGGAGCAGGCGGGGCTCCTGTCGCCAGTCACGGAACGGTGCGCGAACGATTTTTTCTCCCATCATGCGATTCTAATGGCGGTCTATGGGCGAGTCGGCGCGCCGGTGGCACGGCCGGCAAACGCCGACCGGCCTGCCGGTGGTATCCGGAGAAATGATCCGGAAGCCGAAGGGTTGGCGCGACGCATCAACGAAGAGCACGATAGCTGGAACGAGCGTTGAGCCTCTTTCTCGACGCCAGCATCCTGATCTGGCGGGTTGAAGGGCTGCCGCAGTTTCAACGGGCGGCAGTCGACGCGTTAGCCGATGTGCGCAAACGGCACGGCGAAATCGGACTCGCGGTGTCGTGCATTTCCTGGCTCGAATGCCGGGTCAGGCCTTTGCGCGAAGACGGTCGGTCGCTTTTGGCCAGCTATACGGCGTTTTCCGCCGGCGGCGTACGCGTCGTCGAACTGAGTGACGAAGTGGTGGATCGCGCAGCCGAATTGCTGGCGAAATTCGGCATCAAGACGCCGGACGGCCTACAGGCCGCTTCGGCACTTGCGCTTCCGGGGCCGTTGATCTTCCTCACCGGAGATGCCGATTTTTCTCGCGTCAAGGCCCTTGACGTACGGGTTGTCAAACCTGCGGCAAGGCCTAGGCGATCCGTTTCGTAAGGTGCTCGTCCGAGTTGCGCGGGCGTCCGAGTCGTCTATGCCGGAGTCGAGTTCTTCGACGACCTCGCGGCGCAGCTCCACCAGCAGACTCTGGGTCTTGACGAAACGGTCGATCTCCGTGCCATCGCTCATGCTGACCGCCCCGCATCGCCCGCCGGCTTGCTTTTGCTAACTCACCAACTGGTGCGCTGATCGTCGGGGTAGTCTGGCGCTGATTGGCTGGTCATATCCCAGTCCGGTAAAGCCTCGACACCCTCACGTGGGTCCTGCGCAGCGCAGTCATCCCACAGTGGTGGCCCGCGTGCCATGGTGAAGCGCGGGACTTGTGTATCGACTCCGATGTGATCCAGAATCTTGTGAATGTCAGCACTGAACGTAATGAAGGCGATGATGCGCATCTGGCCACCGCATATCGGACAGATCAGCGGGAACACCTCGTAAACGCCTTCTGCCGGCATGACATTGACACGCTCCACCTAATCGGTGAAGATCAATCAATCAACACGGACGATGGAAAAGACCATGGATGGTGTGACTGGCGAGTTGGAGGTTCTGTGGCCCGGTGGTCAGTCGGCTGTGACGCCTATCGAACCCGCGGCCCGCGAGGCTTCCCTCGCGGGCCGACGAATCGCTTTCTTGTGGAATGGCGTGTTTCGCGGCGAGGAGATCTTCCCGATCCTCCAGCAAGCGCTCTCCGGGCGTTTCCCCGGCGCTTCGTTTGTCGGCCCTGAGGTTTTCGGCTCGATCTTCGGCGGGGATGAACGCGCTGTCCTGGAGAGGTTGCCGGCTCGACTCAAGGAGTATCGGATCGATGCCGTCGTCTGCGGTGTCGCCTGTTGAGGGGCATGCACGCCCGCCGTGATGCGGGCCAGCACTGTCGTCGAGCGGTCCGGCGTGGCCTCGGTCTCGCTCGTTTGTCAGGGGTTTCTCGGACAGGCCAAAGCGATTGCGCCGGGGCTCGGCATGCTGGGTTTGCCGCTGGCGCGGATCGTCGGCCACGTCGATGGCTTGACGGTCGCTGAAATCGAGCGGGATTTGCTGGCGGTGACTCTGGAGGAGATCGAGCAAGGTCTGACCCAAGCCCCTCAACGAGTCATGGAGGCCGTCGTGCTCGCGCCGGATGCTTTTGCGGCGCGCGGAACCGAGGAGGAAATACGACATACCTTTGAAGCCCGTGCCTGGAGCGACGGCTTGCCGTTCGTGCCGCCGACCAAGGATCGAGTGGCAACCTTCTTGCGGGAGGCAAGCGACGCGGCGGAGCGACGGATCGGCGTCTTGATGCCCGCTGGCGCGGCAGCGACAGTCTTGAACGTTGCCGTCAACGGGGTCATGGCAGGTTGCCGCCCGGAGCACATGCCGGTGCTGGTCGCCATCGCCGAAGCGCTGTGCGATCCGGGTTACGGTGTCGAGCACAGCGGCGACACCACCGGGGGCGACGCACTGGTCATCTTGAGCGGCCCGGCGATCTTGAGGCTCGGCTTCAACTACGAGAACGCGGCGCTGCGGGACGGACACCTGGCCAATTCGACGGTCGGCCGGTTCTTGCGTCTGCTCTTGCGCAATGTTGCGCGCAGCCTTCCGGGCGGTGCCGACAAAGCCACGTTCGGCAATTCCTTCCGCGTGGTGCTGGCCGAGCACGAGGCCGCGTGCGCTGCGCTCGGTTGGCAGACCTATGGCGCCGACCGCGGGTTCTCATCTGACCAGTCCCTGGTCACGGTGGCACGCTTCACCAGCGGCGGCGTCGTCGGATCCATCTACGGACGTGATGGCGAAGAGATCCTGCGTAATCTGGGTGACGCGCTGGTACGCCATTCGAGCTGGGAGCTGGCATTTACCGTCGGATTCGCCCCGGGTACCTATCGACCGTTGCTCGTGCTCAGCCCGATGGTCGCGCGCACCCTGGTGCGCGCCGGCTTGTCCAAGGAAGATGTACGCGCGGGCCTCTTCCGGCACGCACGCCTGCCAGCCGACAAGTTCGAGACCTACATCGGGCTGTGGTCCAACCTCGTGGCCGGACGCCCGACGCTGCGCCAGCTCGTGGACCGGGGGCTGGCCGACCCTGTCTTCGCAATCGACAACGATCCCCGGCGTCTGGTGCCGATCGTCGCGAAGCAGGAACACATTCAGATCGTGGTGAGCGGAGACCCGCTGCGATCCAATGCCTACGTTCTGGCAAGCAATGGCATGCACGGGTTTCCAACCAGCAAAGAAGTGCGATGGCCCGTGACAGATCGACATTGAGGCCGAAACGGTGACCGTCTGATAGCCGAGTTGCGCGGCTACGTCTCCTGCGCCGACTTCCCGCCTGGTTTCGCGTCCTGCGTTTTGTCCGGAATCACAAATTCGATAGGCCGTTTTTTCGGATCGGGCGGCGCCGTGAGCCGGCGCATCGACTCGATCAGGCCGGTGATCGCCTGATCGTATGAATCGACGGTGCGCTCCATGCGGTTCAGCTTCGAAGCCAACTCCTTGTTGCCGGCGACCAGGTTGCGCAACTTGATGAAGGCGCGCACCGCATGGACGCTGACCTCGCTGGCGTGAGCGCCAGTTCACTTGAGTACTTGTCTGACTGCCGCGGCTCTGCGTGGCCTTTGCCGCAGCGGTAGACCAGATCAGCACCGCGCTGCTTGAGCCGATCCATGGCGCAGGGTGGGCGCGCACAGTAACGCAGCAGGTGCTCCCGCCCTGCGCGATCTGGTGCTTCGATACGCACCAACACCGCGCTGAAGGAAACCTGGGCCCTCGGCCTGCTGGTACGACCTCGACCGCTTCCAGCCGGCCTGCCATGCGCGCTTTTCGAATGCCTTTCTCGCCATCATGGCGCAGCGCATCGCGATGCTTTCCAGGCGCCGATTGCACACTCTGCGGGCACAGAAACTCGGCATGGTCTGAACCTGCGCTGACCGTTGCGGCATTAGATTCGATGCGATGCCGTCCTCTGCGACCTCCACGCCCGAACTGGCCGCGCTTGCCGACGTCTGCGCCCGGCTCGACAGCACGCGCATCGACTACATGCTGACCGGTTCCCTGGCGATGAGTTACTACGCCAGACCGCGCATGACACGTGACATCAACCTGGTGATCGCCCTCGACGCAGCGCAGGTCGAATTGCTGACCGCCGCGCTGGGCGCCGACTACCATGCGGATGGTGCGGCGATCACCGCTGCGCTGCGCGATGCGCGGCCCTGGAACGTCATCCACCTGGCGTCGGTGGCGAAAATCGATTTGATTGCGCGCAAGGAAACGCCCTACCGGCTTGCGGAATTCGAACGCCGTTCGCGCGTCGAACTGGCCGGCGTATCGCTGTGGATCGTGAGCATCGAGGACTTGATCCTCTCCAAGCTCGAATGGTCGCGCGATTCGCACTCGGAACAGCAGCGGCGCGATATCGGCCAGTTGTTGTTGGCGCCGCATGATCAGGCATATCTTCACGAATGGGCCGGACAGCTCGGTCTGACGGACATGTTGCGGAAAGCAAAAGATGAACGACACCAGCCCTGAGACCGAAGCTTTCCTCATCACACGCTTCGCCGCGATGACCGGGTCGGAACGCGCCCTGATGGCGCTGCAGATGTTCGAAACCGCGCAGCAGATCGTGCTGTCGTCGCTTGATCCTTCGTTGAGCGAGCTGGCACGTCGGCGCGAATTGTGCCGCCGTTTTTACGGCGACGCGCTGGCGGACGCGGCGTATCCTGGACAAACGAGCGGCGACTATCGCCTCCCGCAGCTCAACCGCGCCGGCGCCTTGCCATGGCGCCCACCAGCAGCAACCCGGACATGAGCATGACGACGGCCGACGGCTCAGGAACGGCGGTGGTGAAGGAAAGAGCGGTGGCGCGATCGAACGCCACTCACGAAGTGGCGGTCGCGCCGTTGCCGTCTTCAAACCCGGCGAAGGTGGTGAAGGTCGGGGTCGAGCCGGCGTAAAGCGATATGGCCGGCATGTCGAGATCGCCGGTTTGCGACGTGTTGGGCAAAGCGGGATGAACGAGCGTATAGGTGTAAGTGCCGCCTGGAAACACGCGGCCCTCGGGCGTCGATATCGAACCCCATTTGTCAGCCCTGCCGGTGCTCGAAGGCGCCGAGGAAACCGCCGCCGCCGGCATCCTCGGTTCTTTGCAGCCGGCCAACGTGCGCCTGCGCCGCGCGCTACGCAACCAGGCGGAGATGGTCGACCACCGGCGTTACCGGCTGATCTTCGATCCGCGGACCGCGGGCGGCCTGCTGGCGAGCGTGCCGGGTGATCGGGTCGGCCTGCGCTGCGCGCAGCAGGCTATGCGAGCACGGCGGTGATCGGGCGGGTGTTGGCACAGGGAGATGCACTGGAGCGGGTGACTCTCAAGCGATGAATTCGCCTCGGCCACCGGTCCGCCCGAGGCCAGTGCGCAAGAAGCGATTTGCGACATGCGATTTTCCGTCGTCGGATGTACGCCACGATGGCGTACACTACACTCCTGCCCGGACACCCCGTCCCGAAATCCGCGGCGGACTCAGGAGATGTCCACATGAGCACCGCAATCAGCACCAAAGCCAGATCCGAGCCGAAGGAAAAACGGCATCGCCTTGCCGCCGCCGCTCCCCTTGCGGAGGTAAAAAGGGAACGCCTTCATCTGCGCCTTGATCTCGCGGCACGGAACAAGATCGAGCAGGCGGCTGCGTACCTCAACAAGACCGCGTCGGACTTCGTTTTGTCGCAAGCCGTTATCGCGGCCGACAAGGTCATTGAATTGCATGGCCACAGCATCACGCTTTCCGATGCGGATTGGGAGCGCTTTTGCACGGCGCTGGAGCACCCGCCAAAGCCCAACGGCAAACTGAGAGACGCCGCGCGCCGCTATGCCAGGCGCGGAGGCGAACTTGCCGGCTGAATCCTGGCACATTCGGCCACTGGCGGCCGAGCACCTGCGCGTGGATTTCGATTGCGGCGAAAATAGCTTCAACGAGTACGTGCGTCGCTACATCAACCAGGACTCACGGCGTTTTCTGACCCGCGCCTTCGTGCTGACAACGGCGGATTCGCCGGAAGTTCTGGGCTACTACACGCTGGCGGCGACCAGCATCCAGCGCGAGCGATTTCCGGCGCAACAAGCGCGCAAGCTGCCGCGTTACCCCGTGCCCGCCGTACTTTTGGGCCGGCTTGCAGTCGATAAGAAATTGAGTGGAAAAGGGCTGGGCGGACACCTCATCATCGATGCGCTCAAGCGGGTAGGACAGGCCTCGGCGACCATTGGCGTGTACGCGCTCGTGGTCGACGCGATCAGCGACCGCGTGGCCAGGTATTACGAGGACTACGGATTCATACCCTTGACCGAACCGGGTCTGTCGCTGTTTCTGCCGATTGATACGATATTGCGTATTCCCTGAGAAGCATGATGATGTGTCGTCAAATACGTCCGAAGTGGCGATCTCGCTAACGCGTGCCCGGCGGTCGCATCCCGGGTCATGCCAATCCGTCAGGAGACTGAACGCCATGGAAGTGCGCACCCAGGTGCGGAAGGCAGCCCACCGCAACGCGCGCCGCACCGCGATGGGCGGCGGAGTGTCCACTGATAGGCATTTCAAGCGCATGAGACCAAGTACGGTACCGAAAAGCGTCCTCAAGAGTCGTACTTTTCCCGATGTGAAAGACTGAATTCGCAAGGTTTGCCGCCCTCCGGCGCAAACCACATGAAAAGCTGGGCTGCGGGCAGAGGCCTACCCCGGCGCAGTCGTCGCGCCCCATTGCAAAATCAGCAAATTCAGCAAATTCAGCAAGCAAATTCACCAAGTCGTGCGCTGATCGTCGGGGTAGTCTGGCGCTGATTGGCTGGTCATATCCCAGTCCGGTAAAGCCTCGACACCCTCGCCCGCCTCCTACGCACCGCAGTCATCCCGCAGTGGTGGCCCGCGTGCCGGGGTGATGCGCGGGGCTTGTGTATCGATTCCGATGTGATCCGGAATCTTGTGAATGTCAGCACTGAACGTAATGATGGCGATGATGCGCATCTGGCCTGCGCATATCGGGCAGATCAGCGGGAACACCTCGGAGCGCTGTTCAGTCGTTCCGGCTGGCCGATCGGGCGGACGACGGTGCACGCATGGCGCTGACGATTCGCTGGCGCAACCATGTCAAGCACTCGTCGTCGTCGCGCCGCCGCGCCCATGCCAGCTGGGTGCGAAACGGCGGCAGATCGACCGGCACGCGCATCACCCGCAAATCGTGGAGGCGCGCGGCGCGCCGCAGCAACCCGGCCGGCGCGGTCAGCAGCATGGGCCCGCCACTGAGCATGGCCACTGCCGCACCGAAATGCGCCAGCGTCGCGCCGATGCGCCGCGTCACACCGCGCCGGGCGAGCGCCTCGTCGATCAGGCCCAGGGTGTCACCGGCGACCAGCACGTTCAGGTGCGTGGCCTCAAGATAAGCCGCTTCGGTCAGGGTTCTGGTCGGCCATGCGCCGCGCCATGCGGCGCACAGGTAAGGCTCCTCGACCAGCGGTTCGGTTGCGAGGTCCGGGGTGAGCCCGCCGAAAACGCCCAGCGCCAGATCGATCGAGCCGGCGCGCAGCAGCGCCGGCGCATCGACCCGCCCTGCATGGCGGACCATCCAGCGCAAGCCGGGGGCATCACGGCAGACGCCGGGCATGACTTTCGACAGCACTTCCACGCACGCGTAGTCGGAGCTGCCCACATGCACGCTGCGCTCGAGGGTCGCGGGATCGAAGCGGCCCCTTTCGGCAAACAGGCGACCGGCCTGGGACAGGATCGAGCGCACCTCGGGCAGTGCGGCCAGCGCCCTCGGTGTGGCCTGCATGACACGCCCCTGGCGCACGAGAATCGGGTCGCCGAAGGCCTCGCGCAATCGCCCCAGCGCATGGCTCAAGGCCGATTGCGTCAGGTGGAGCCTGCTTGCCGCGCGCGAAACACTGGCCTCGGCAACCACTGCGTCGAATACGACCAGGAGGTTGAGATCGAGACGGCGCGGATTCATGAGTCGCGCCATGGCGGTGTCGTTGGAGTATCGATTTCGTGCATGGTCGGGCCATCCATATTATGCATTTCCCTTGCGTGCGCTGCGCCGTTACAGTCTGCTTTTCAAGCGGCCAGAGGTACGTTCATGCGAGCAACATTGCGATTCAAGGTCTACCGCTGGTGGGCGCTCCTGCCCGCGCTTCTGCCTCTGGCATCGACTGCCCAGAACTGGCCGGCGCGCCCGGTGCGCATCGTGCTGCCGTTCGCGGCAGGCGGATCGACCGACGCGGTGGCGCGCGCGGTCGGGCAAAAGCTGTCGGAGGCGCTGGGTCAGCCCGTGGCGATCGACAATCGCCCCGGCGCCACGGGCGCCATCGCCAGCGAACATGTCGCAAGGTCGACTGCGGACGGCTACACCTTCCTCATGGCCACCATCAGCACCCATGTCATCCTTCCCATCCTCAACAACAAGCTGGCCTATGATCCGGGCAAGGATTTCGCGCTGGTCAGCCTGGTTGCCCGGGCACCGAACATCCTGATCGCCAGCCCCGCGATCCCGGCAAACAACATGCGGGAACTGATCGCTCTTGCAAAGGAGAAACCCGGTGCGCTTACCTATGCGTCCAGCGGCACCGGCGGCATCACCCACCTGATCGGCGAATTGTTCAAAACCAGTGCCGGCATCCAGGCACCGCACGCGCCTTACAAGACCGGCGTGCAGGCGGTCCCCGACCTTGTCTCGGGACGGATCGCCTGGATTTTCGATTCGATCGTCTGGTCCCTGCCGCAGATCCGCGCCGGCAAGCTCAAGGGCCTGGCAATCACCAGCAAGGAGCGTTCGCCTCTCGCGCCAGACCTGCCGACGGTTGCCGAATCGGGCCTGCCGGAATTCGAAGGCGTGACCTGGTTCGGGCTGGTGGCGCCGGCGGCGACTTCCAAGGAGATCGTCGGCCGCATGAACAGCGAGGTCGACAAGATCCTGCGATCGACCGAAATGAAGGACAAGCTTGCGGCGCAGGGCGCCGAGGCCGCGGGCGGTACTCCGGAGGAATTTGCCCGCGTGGTGCGCGAAGACGCCGCGAAATGGGGCAAGGTGATCCGCGACGCCGGAGTGAAAATCGAATGAATGCCTTCCGTGAACTGGTCGCAAGCGAACGGCCATTGGTGATGCCCGGCGCGCACGACGCGTTGTCGGCGCTGCTGATTGAGCAAGCAGGCTTCAAGGCGGTATTCATCGGCGGTTTCTCTATCGCCGGCGTGCGTTTCGGGGTGCCGGACATCGGCCTGCTCGGTGCGCGCGAGTTCGCCGATGCCTACCGCGACATACTGGCCGTGTGCAAACTACCTGCGCTGGTGGACGTCGACAATGGTTATGGCGACCACAAGAATGTGGTCCACGCAGTCCACAATCTAGAGCGCATGGGTGTACAGGCCCTGTTCTTCGAAGACCAGGTGAGCCCGAAGCGCTGCGGCCACATCGCCGGCAAGGCGCTGGTGCCCGCCCAGGAGATGTGCTCGAAGATTCGGGCGGCCGCCGGCGAGCGGATAAATCCAGACACGTTCATCATCGCTCGCACCGATGCCCGCGAAGTCGTCGGCCTGGACGAAGCCCTGCGGCGCGGTGAAGCCTACCTGCGCGCCGGAGCCGATGGCCTGTTCATCGAGGCCCCGCTCGATGTCGACGAGATGCGCACCATCGGTCGCGCCTTTGATGTCCCGCTCATGGCCAACATGCTCGAAGGGGGACGGACACCGATCCTCAAGCCGCCGCAGCTCGAGGAACTGGGTTTTCGCATGGTGATCTACGGAATTTCCTTGCTCATGCGCATCACGCGCACGATGCAGGACGCGCTGGCCGACATGGCGTCGGGGCAATTTCGCGAGGTCGGTTCGGGCGTGGGCTTCGAAGAATACAAGGCCATTGTCGGCATGCCGGCCTGGTCGTCGATCGAGGACCGGTACAAGTAGCCGCGCCCGGTTGTCGGCGGCCGGGCGCGAAATCCATTCGCTTGATCAGCGCCGGGCTTTCGACGCGCGGCAACTGCGCACCGACCTCGCCTACATGGACCCCACAACGTCGTCAATCGGATAATTCAAGCGAGGCTCCACTGTGTCTCAGCCGCTGGGGCGGTGGATTTCGTGGAGTTCCTGGCGGCGCGTAATGAACGCGCCGCGGATCCACGGTCGCGACAGGCGCGCGATGTCGGTGTCGGAGCGCTCGTAGGTCTCGTCGAATTTCACGCCCGCGGCCATGTTGAGCACGTGGCGGATAAACACGCCCTTCCAGGCGATGGTCGAAAGTTCGGGCTCGTACTTGTCGACCGCATCGTCGATCTCGCGATAGCGCCGTCGGCGAGCGCGGCGCCCACGGCCATGCCGACGAGTGTCTTGACCATGGAAAACGAGGTGAAGCGATGTTCGGCGTTGCGGCCGTACTGGTAGCGTTCGGCCAGCACACGGCCGTCCTTGATGATCAACAGCCCGGTCGCCGGGTGGGCGGCGAGGCATTGATCGATGCGTGCCCAGTCGAGCGGCTTGTCGGCCGCGGGTAGTGGCCGTAGCGTCGCCGCGGCCCTGAGTTCGCGCACCGGAAAGATCTTTTCCATCGTGGAAAACGAGCCGACGACGAATCGCTTCTGCAACCAGTTCGCGCGCGTTCCGACGGGAAAGCCTTCGTTCGCGCCGAAGCCGGCTTCGTCGGGGGCGGCGTGCGCGGCGGCGGCCAAGGCGAATGTGCAGGCCAGGGCGAAGGAGCGTGGGGCGAACGGCTTCATGAGATCTCCTCGTGGCAATGGCATCTTCGCAAAACTCCGCGAACGCTCTTTCGCCCCGGCCCACCGATCAATCGAGCAGTACGGTGATCCGTGCGAGTACGTCTTCCACCACAAACTCAGGCGCCATCTCGACCCGCTTGCTGCGGCGGGCGACGAGGTCAACGGTGCGTGGCTGGTTGCACATCACGACCCCTTGCGTCGCCGTGCCTGCACCCACCAGTGACGAAGCGAAGCCGGCGAATCTTGATTGCAGCGCGCCCTGGGAAATCGGGCATATCAAAGCCAGCCCCGAGGCGTTGAGCGCCGCGCGCGTGACGACGAACACCGGTCGCCTCCCGCGTTGCTCCTTGCCGGCAATCGGGTCGAGATCGACCAGCCAGATCTCACCGCGCTCCGGCGTGCGCTTCAAATCTCTTCCCGACCGGCACGCGGAGCGGCAAGCCATTCGCGTTCCGTCTTGCCCAATCGCCTGGAAAAATCGCACTGCGCCAGCAGTTCGTCGAGCGTGTAACGCTTGCGCTTTGGCGCCACATATGGCTTGACGATGAGTTGGCCATCACGCTCGAGCACCTCGACTTGCTCGCCCACCTTGAAGGCGAGTGACTTGACGAGCGGCGCAGGAAGGCTCAATCCAACGCTTCCGCCGATCCTGCGCAAGGTTGCGCTATGCATGGTTGCAGGTCCGAAATTTAAAGAACACAATATAGCACAACGTATAACATCAACGCCCCGCAAAAGTGAATCCGCAAGTGAGCGCGAAAGCGTGTCAAGCGAACAGCGGTGCGAAGCGATCGGTCTGCGGCGGCACGCCCGCCGGGCAGAAGTGACGCGGTCGCACCACGTCTTGCGGATCGGCCATCGTTTCCTTCGATAATATCGAGGACGAAGAAGACTACGCGAACTGCAATTCGATCTTGCCGGCGCGCCGACGGACCGCGCCGACGGCGATCTTCACGTCCCGGCCGAGCCTGGAAATCAGCTTAAGCAACCTGCCGTGCGGCTTTCAGGCGAAGATGTATCAAATTGATAGCCTCTTTCGGTGTCTTGCTCCCACTCCTGGACTTTTTCCGAAAACAATGCAGGAAGTAAATCCAGCCGGCGAACCTCACCGTATAGACCGCGCGAAACGTATCGCCGCGAAAGTCCTCCACGACTTCCAGGACGCCCGCCGATCGGCTTCGATATTATAATCGGCGACCTACAACGACAAACGGAGACAAGCATGAATCGCTTTTCATTGGCGGCTGTTTTTGTCGCGCTCGGCATCGCTGCCGGCGCGCCCGCGCACGCCCAGACGACACTGCGCATGGCGCACATCTACGCGCCGGGCAACATCTGGTACGAAACCGCCGAAGCCTTTGCCAAAGGTGTCGAGGCCCGTTCCGGCGGCAAGTTGAAGATCCAGATTGCCCACAGCGGCACCACCGGCGACTGGCCGCAGTCGATCGAGGCACTCAAGATCGGTACCAACGACATCGTGCTGCAAAGCGTCGGCACGCTGGACCGTTACAACACCATCGCCGGTATCGAGGCCTACCCCTACCTCGTGCGCGACGTCGACCATTTCAAGAAGGTCTACTACGGCCCGGTCGGCGCGCAGCTTTATGACGAGATCGCCGCCAAGACGCAGTTCCGCATCATCGGCGCAGGCTACCGCGGCGCGCGCCACTTGTCTTCGAACAAAAAGATCGAGAAACTTGATGACCTGAAGGGCGTGAAGCTGCGCGTGCCGCCGCTCAAGATGTACCGCATGACCTGGGAATACCTCGGCGCCAGCCCCACGCCGATGGGTGTGGCCGAGCTCTTCACGTCGCTGCAAAACGGCGTGGTCGACGGCCAGGAAAACCCCCTTGAAGTGCTGGAGCAGATGAAGTTCAACGAGGTGCAGAAGTACGTGGTCGAAACCAGCCACGTGATCGGCGCGATGACCTGGATCTTCTTCGACCAGAAGTGGAAATCGCTGCCGGCCGAAACGCAGAAGATCCTCAAGGAAGAAGGCGAAAAGGCCATGCTGGCCGCTACCGACCGCATGGTCAGGACCGAAGCCGACTTAAAGACCAAGCTGCAGGGCAAGGGCATGACCTTCATCAAGGTCGACAACGCCGCCTTCCAGGCCAAGGTCAAACCGATGGCCAAGGAATTCCCCGAGCTCGCCACCTGGATCGAGAAGGTGCAGGCCGTCAAATAAGGCGCGGCCCGCGTGTGCGCCGTCGCCCGCGGGTCTCCTGTCATGCCGACCGCCGCGCGCATCTCGCGCGCCATTGAAGCGCTCATCGAGGTGCTGGCCATCGCCATGCTGGTGGTGATGGTATGTTCGATGTGCTGGCAGGTGTTCGGCCGCTATGTGCTTGGCCGGTCGCCGGCCTGGGCCGAGGAACTGGCCCGTTACATGATGGTGTGGCTCACTTTCCTGGGCGCGGCGGCGGTATTGCGCTCGGGCTCGCATCTCACCGTGACGGCGCTGGTCGACCATCTCGGCGCACGCGGCAAGGCGGTGGTGATGGCGCTGCGCGATGCGCTGATGTTCGGCTTGTGCGTGGCGCTCGCCTGGGCCAGCTGGAAATTCGCCGCCATCAATGCCGCGCAGGAGTCGGCGGCGATGGAAATTCCGATGAGCATTCCCAATTTCGCCCTGGTGTTGGGGTTCGCCCTGCTGGCGCTGCAGATCGTGCTGGCGCGTCTGGCCGGCCGGCCTTTCCCGGCGCTCGCCGGCGACGAGTTCTAGGCGCGGGCACGATGGAACTGGCCTGGCTGATCCTCGGCGTATTGAGCGTTCTCCTGCTGCTGGCGGTGCCGGTCGCATTCGCGCTCACCCTGACGGCGATCGCCGGGATCATGTGGGTGGGCGGCATCAACGTGGTGATCGTCCCGCAGCAACTGTTCGGCGCGGTCGACAGCCTGCTGCTGCTTTCCATCCCGTTTTTCCTCCTGGCCGGCGACCTCATGACCGAAGGCGGTCTGACCACGCGCCTGTTGCGCCTGACCAACGCGCTTTTGGGCCGCTTTCGCGGCGGGCTTGCGATGAGCAACGTCGCCTCGGCCGTGTTCATGTCAGGCATCTCAGGTTCGGCCGTGGCCGATACCAGCGCGCTCGGGCGCGTGCTGATTCCGGCCATGATCAAGGAAGGCTACAGCCCGGGCTTCGCCGCGGCGCTCACCGCCTCGGCCAACATTGTGGGCCCCATCATTCCGCCTTCGATCGCCTTCGTGATCATCGGCGTATTGACCAACCTGTCGATCAGCAAACTCTTCATCGCCGGCGTGCTGCCCGGCGTGCTGTACGGGCTGGTGATGCTGTTCATGGCATGGTGGATCAGCGTGCGGCGCGGCTACCCGGTGCACGGCAAGGCACCCAAGGGCGAAGTGTGGGCGGCCACGCGGTCGGCTTTCTGGGCGCTGATGATGCCGGTGCTGATCCTGCTGGGCATCCGCACCGGCGTCTTCAATGTGACCGAATGCTCGGCCATGGCGGTCCTCTATGCGTTGCTGGTAGGCGGCGTGATCTACCGTGAACTGACCTGGAAGGGCATCTACACCGCGCTGTCGCGCACCGCGCGCACCACGGCTGTGATCATGGTCGTGATCGCCGGCGCGCAGGCGGTGTCGTGGCTCTTGGCCTACCAGAGCATTCCGCAGTCAATCGCCGAGGCGATGCTGGCAGCGACCCGGTCGCCCTGGATTTTCCTGCTGATCGTCAACGTGTTCCTGCTCTTCATCGGCACCTTCATGGAGAACGGCCCGGCGATGGTGATGCTGGTGCCGGTGCTGTTCCCGATCGCCGCTAAATTGGGCATTGACCCCTACCATTTCGCGATGATCGTCTCGGTCAACCTGATCATCGGACTGATCACGCCGCCGGTGGCGATCTGCCTTTCACTG
>ENA-ORBV01000707-ORBV01000707.1-microbial-mat-metagenome-genome-assembly--contig:-NODE-707-length-75412-cov-11.264950_pt1 | contig 75412 bp, 80 predicted proteins | sample MGYA00237777_ERZ505514 | MGnify/ENA primary metagenome ERZ505514 (study PRJEB26160, sample SAMN06269048) | microbial mat metagenome | isolation source: Oligotrophic lake microbial mat | place...
ACGTGCAGGACCGCGCGCTGCTCCGTGACGTTGATCTTCTCGCCCCGAAACATGGCGTCGATGGCGGAGCGCAGGCCGGAATCCTCCGCCAGTTCCATGAGCAACGTGAGCGTCTTGTCGGTAATCCGGTTCTTTGAGTAATCGAGAAACAGGCCCGCTGCCTCGCCGGTGAGCCGGTGCCCCCGCTTCGGATCATCGGCGAACAGTTTCCGCAGGTGCAGCTTTTTGACCTGCTTATGGTGGGAGGCGAGGGCCTTCCACGCGGCACGTTTCGTGAGAGGTGGGAGGTGGGTGGTCCTGCTGGATTCGCGCAACGCCAGCGGCTGGGATCCGGACGGAGCGGACGCTTTCCATTTGCCGGCTTCCTCCCACAGGCGAAACCCTCCGAGGAATGCGCACGCGTTGTCGCCGGCCCGGCAGCCGGGCGGCAGTTCTTTGAGATTGTTAACGTTACCACCGCCGAGGACGATATCGCCGGGTTTGAGCCCGTCGATCAGGCGGGTTACCACGTCCGTGACGTATTGTTGCCATTTCTTTTTCCCCACGTCCTCCAACTTCTGGGCACTCACGTAGTCCTCGAAGGTTCCTTTTCTGTATGGCAAATGAGCCAACTCCATCGGTTCGACGATGCCGTCCACGACCATGGCGGAGCCGAGGCCGGTGCCCAGTCCCAGGAAAAGCATCTTCCCTCCCGCATAGCTCCCCAGAGCTTGCAGGGCGGCATCGTTGATTATCTTGACAGGACATCCGAACGCAGCCTCGAAGTCGAACCCTACCCACGCTGGTCCGAGGTTGTGCGGCTCCGAAACCGGCTTGCCGCGGAGAACCGCGCCCGGATAGCCGATCGAGACCACGTCGTATTTCCAGTCCTTGGCTGCCTTGCGGATCCCGGCGAGCATCTCCTGTGGCGTCATGGATGGCCCGGAGTCAAACTTTCGGGGGTTCTCCTGCCCGGTGAGCAGAAACTTGACGTGATTCCCGCCCACATCCACGACCAGCACCTGATTGGGAGGCTCTCTCATAGGCAATCACTTCCTTGCAGTTGTTGGGTGGCGTTCATAATTTTCAGTTCGTTGGAATTGCGCTGGCCTCGGGATTTCCGGTCTGGCCGGCGGCGCGCAGGGCGGGCAATTCGTAGTTGAGCAGGTCACCGATGCGCTCGATCTCAATGTCGGCGGGCGGATAATGGATCCGGATGACTTTGGTTCATGGTTTTGGTTTCAATTTCGGTGAGCGCCGCAATCTCGGGGTGCGGCGATGGTGTTGATTACCCGCCATTTCTACCGTGTCCAACCCAGCCATTTGCCCATGAGCTTTTTCACCATGGGCGTGAGGCGGGTGCGGTTGAAAAGGTCGCCGACTTTGCGGATGGCTTCGGCTTGCGTCGGATACGGATGGATGGCCGAGCCGATCGTCTTCAAGCCAAGATTGCCGTTCATCGCGAGGGTGATTTCGGAAATCAGGTCGCCGGCGTGCGCAGATACGATGGTCGCGCCGAGGATTTTGTCGGTGCCTTTGCGCACATGGACGCGCACAAAGCCTTCGCTCTCGCCGTCGAGAATGGCGCGGTCCACCTCGGCGAGCTCCTGCGTGTAAGTGTCCACCTCGATGCCCTTTTCCTTCGCGTCTTTTTCGTAAAGGCCGACGTGCGCGATCTCCGGCGAGGTGTAGGTGGCCCACGGGATGTTCAGCGCACTGACCTTGGCACGGCCCATGAAGAGCGCGTTCTGGATGACGATGCGCGCCATGAAATCTGCGGCATGAGTGAATTTAAAAGGCGAGCAGATGTCCCCCGCCGCGAAGATCCGTGGGTTCGCGGTCTGCAAGCGGTCGTTCATTTTTACGCCCTTCTTGTCGAAGACGACGCCGGCTGCTTCGAGGCCGAGCCCCTCGACATTCGGCGCGCGACCCACGGCAACGAGGAGCTGATCCACGACCTCGCTGTAGGCCTGGCCGGACGACACGCCCTGCATCCGAACGCCGCTAGGGTCTTTGCTGAGTTTGATTTCCTTCGCGCCGCCGAGCAACTTCACCCCGTCGCGCTCCAGCGCGACCCGCACGAGTTCCGCCGCATCGCGATCTTCCCGTGGCAGAATCCCGTCTTCGGACTGCACGAGAATCACCTCCGAACCCAAGCGCGCAAATGCCTGCGCCATCTCGCAGCCAATCGGCCCGGCGCCGATGATGCCGAGTCGTTTGGGCAATTCCGTGAGCGAGAAAAGCGTTTCGTTGGTGAGGTAGGACACCTCGCTCAAGCCGTCAATCGGCGGTGCCGCTGCCCGCGCGCCAGTGGCGATGACGGCTTTGGAAAAGCGTAGTATCTGCCCGGCGACTTGCACGCTGTCCGGTCCAGTGAATTTTCCGCCGCCGAGAAAGACATCCACTCCGAGTTCGGTCAAGCGTTTCGCGGAATCATGCGGGCTGATGTCGGCGCGCAGACGGCGCATCCGTTCCATCGCCTTGCCAAAATCAACCGTCACACCAAGGGGCACATTGACGCCGAAATCGGCCGCCTCCCGCACCGCCGCCGCAGCGCGTGCGGTGCGGATGATGGCCTTGGAGGGCACGCAGCCGACGTTCAGGCAATCGCCACCGAGCAGGTGTTTTTCGATAAGCGCGACCTTTGCGCCGAGTCCCGCCGCGCCGATGGCCGATACCAGACCCGCCGTGCCGCCTCCAATCACTATAAGGTTGTAGCGCTTGGCGGGCGTCGGGTTTTTCCAGTCCTGCGGATGAACGTTCGAGACGAGTTTTTGATTGTGACCGTCCCACGGCAGCACGGGCGGTTGCGTTTGTTCGTTCATTGAGGGGCGCGACGAGCTGTCAATGGGTGAGCTTTTTTGGGAGCGCCTTCCTGGCAAGGCGGGTGACATAGACGGTGACGACGACAGTGGCGAGCAGGCCGAGGCCGTAGAACACCCATTCGCCGGTGGAGCGCGTGCGTTCGCCGGTGGCGGCTTGTGCAAGCGAACCGAGATACACACCCATAACGGTTCCCGGCATCATGCCGATCCACGAAGCCAGTATGTAATCGCGCAGTTTTACTTGAGTGAGGCCGAACGCGTAGTTTATCAGCGAGAAGGGAAGCACCGGTGAGAGCCGCGTCAGCCCGACGATTTTCCAGCCCTCCTTGGCGACGGCTTTGTCGATTGCGGCAAAACGTTTGTCGCCTTCGATCTTCCGCGCAATGGAGTTGCGGAGGAGATAGCGGCCAATGAGAAACGCGCAGGTCGCCGCCAACGTTGAGCCGATGGAGACATAGACCGATCCCCACACTACGCCAAACACCGCGCCCCCGCTGAGGGTCAACACCGAGCCGGGGATGAAAAGCACGGCCGCCAGGATGTAGATCGCGATGAAGATGATCGGACCCCACGGCCCGCGTTGCCCGACCCAAGCGATCGCCTGCTTGAGCAGCTCCTGACCATCGAAATATTTAAAGAAGAAAATGGCGGCGGCGATGAGCGCGACGGCCACGCCGAAGTAGAGCAGCCACTGCCCCCGCGATTTTTTAGCGGACTTATTCATCGCGCAGCTTTTCTCCCTCTGATTTTTTCACACCAATTCCAGCATCACGATTGAGTCCGGATTTTTCCTGTCTGGCTGGCGACGATCCGGATGGGGCGTGACCAGCCTGCATTTTCAGCTCACGCCATTTAAGCTGGAGGTCGCGCCAGCGATGGCCGGGAGCATTGTAGCCAAAGGCGCGAAACTTCCCCGGAGTTACCTTCCCCTTGATCTCGACAAATGCCGCGAACGTGTTCGCCCAATCGTCAAATTCCGTATAAACATGAGGTTCACTCGCGATGTCCTCCGCTTGAGCATCACTGTATTTTTTGCCGTCGCCGAATTTTACGTAACGCCACAACGAAGAAGGCACTTCGATTCCTCCGTAGCGACATTGCCACACCAAAGGCGCATACAAGTCGCGATCGTTAGCCGGTTCTTCGTCTGGGTCAAAGTAATCGGGATGTCGCAGTAGTTTCGGCCTTCCGGTGGCATCCAATTCGTCGCCGCCGCCATCCCCGTAACAGAAAAATCCCGCAGTGCGTCCCTCAAGGTGGTTGAGGCTCAATTCTTCCCATTCCGCCGAATGGTCGAGCATCATGGCTAATTCCGGATTTTTGTGTTCAATCAGTTCCTCCTTTGGATTCCCACCGTTCATGCAAACCAAGCGGTCGAACATCAATTTCAGATTCGAGGTTGGGGCATACCAGTTAATCGGGCCGATGATGGCCCAGGCGTCGGCGAGATCAAGCCGGCTGTAAAGGTCTAAGTCCCACATGAGATCCGGTTCTTTTGAGTTCTTCGCCTCATAACAATTACAAGGCCAGACACACAGCGCCATGGAGGTTGAGACGCAGGCATTGCAGCTCTGAATGCGCGCCCGGCCGAAGACGTTGCCCAAATCCTCATAATCAATCTCCCATTCCTGCGGCAGCTTATCCGCCAGGCGGAGCATTAACGTTCGCGCTTTGGAATCAACGCCAGGGCAGTTGTATTGCCGCCGGTCTGAGCCAGCGATAATCAAAACCCGGAACGGGCGTTTTTCTGGCGGCAGCCTGCCGTTCTCATCGTTAGGTTTCATCGTTTTCCAATGTTCTTCATGCCGCCAAAAAATAGTTCGGATTGCGAGTTCGTGGGTTGGTTGACAAACTCAGGGATTGGCGGAATGTAGCCCGCCAGTGGTTCTTTCGCCGCGAGAGGGATAGTCTTTCTCCAGGGCGAATTTTACAAACTCGATAACCTCTTTCGGGTCGGGTCGGCCCACGGGCATCGAATTGTAGGCCGCATAATACACTGTCTGATCCGGTTTGATCAGAAACAGAGCAGGTTCCCCGAAGAATTCCGGCTCTTCCTCCTTGATCGCAGCGGACACGTAAAGACCCCAGTCGTTCATTTGATCGACGGTCATGCCGTAACCCACTCCGAAGTCACCTACACACCATTCAGCCCGACTTTTTAAAGCCCGCTCCTGGGTGTCTCCGGAAATTGTGAAAACAGAAATCCCCAGATTCGAAGCATCATCAAGCAAACTGTTTAACTTTTGAAGGTAGCTTTTACAGATCGGGCAATGGTAGCCACGGTAAAAGACAAGCATCAGGAACTTATCCGGCTTTTGTTCGGTCAGCGACCATTTTCCGCCACCGATCTGTGAAACCACGAGCGCAGGTGTTTTCCGCTTTGGTAACAATTTCATGGTTTCGTAGTGTTTATACCTTTGTCTACGGGGACGGTATTTCCGATAAGATTTTAAAATCGTCCCGCCCTACGCATTTGGTCTTTCTCAGCTTTCCAAATTCCTTTTTCCACAAGTCTTTCACTGGTGCTTTTACCTTCGTTGTCCTCATCATCGCCCATTGGCACTTTGGGAGTGTGGCCGAGGGAACCAAGAATGGGATCCCACTGGGGCGAGACCTGTCCGGGTTTTAGAACTATTGCCTCAGAAATAATTTCCGGCTCTGTAGCCAATTCTGCGGCTCTATCCCGCATCATTTTAGGTGTAACAAGAACCTTCTTGACTGATTTTGGCTCCGGGCTTTGTTTGGATTTTTTCGTTTTCATAAGATTAAGATGTCATCGATTTAAAAACTTTCCGGGAGGTATGGATGGCGCCCGCCAAAGTTTGTTGCAAAAACCATCAGTTAGGATCTCCCTCGTTTCGCCAGATTTCAACAGCCTCGCTCACGGTGAGGTTGCGGCGCTCCCCTTGTTTCACCGCGGGCGCAATAAGTTGTCCGCCTTTCAGTTTGACAACTTCAGTGCCGAAAGTCTGTCGACAGGGAGGACTTTTCGGTTCAGCAACTTTAGCCGCTGTAACCGGCGACACAGCTTGCAAGATTATAAATCCTTCATTCATGCGTGGGAGCCAGCGAAAGCAGGCACTTCCCCCAGGTTCCTGAGAAGACGAACTGGCTCAGGGGCTTGCGTTGTCGCGGGGTAAGATCCCGTTCCTTCATACCGGGCGGTAATTCATCCTCATTGGCCATATAACCGATGGCCATACCAGTCCAGGCCTCAGAGTGTTCAGGAATATGGTAAAGATCGCGTGCCACATCAGGAAGGATACCAATCATCTGATGCACCGAAATACCGCGCGCCGTGGCTTCGATAGCCAGAGTGGCAGAGGCAAGGCCCAGGTCATGAACTGCGGCCTTGTTTTCCTTGCCATTCTTCGTGAATCTTAAGTTGGCCACCCCGATGACAAGCACGGGCGCTTCCTTGGCCCATGCTCTATTGTCAGGAACCAGGCAAGCCAGCATTCGATCAAACTCAAGGGGATTAACGCGGGTCGCAACGATGTAGCTCCAAGGCTGCTCATTATAGGACGATGCAGACCAACGAGCCGCTTCGAAAAGCGAGCGCAGATCAGGTTCCAAGACCGCCCGATCCGTAAACCCATAGGGACTCCAACGGTCGGCGATAATCGCCTGAATCGGGTGGTCAGTGGATGCTTTCTTTGCGGATGTGATAGGATTAGCAGTCATGATTTTAGGTGGGGCCAGGTTGGTCTGTGGTCGTTCTTGAAACAAGGATGGAACCATTCAAAGTAAGGCGGCTCTTAACAACCCTTTAAATAAAATCTGAATCTGGTGGGGGAAAACCACAGTCACTCGATGCGGTCTTTGTTCCCAGTCCTGAAAAGACTTCTTTCGGATACAGACGTTCACTTGTGTTGTTGTTATTTCTGAAAACTTCCGGAGAAACCAATGGTTTCTCCGCCTGCTGAAATTGCCTGAAAAGGGCTGCTGTTCCCTGAAGCCTCTCTGGAACTATTCTTGTAGAAAACATGATGCGTTTGTTTTCCATAATTGGTTCGGACCAGATTTTGGGGGGAACAGTTGCGGATGTCCCGGGAGTTCATGGTGGCGATGATGTGATTCATGGGTTTGATTTCCTCTGTTTAAGGTTAATGTGCCTGAAGAAAGGTTTTCGGGATGGGAGTATTCTTCATCTGCCGTATGGAGCGGTCCCCGCGTAAATCATTGGAAGTGCCGTGAACCGTTTTTTTCGTTTTGTGTTTATGGGCAGGCTCATCCGCGCTCCGACCTTCGCTGAGTTTGCTGTTCGAGTTTTTGGGGGACGTTTGCTTGCTCATAAGTTTAGGGATTTTATTTGGGGGCTTGGGAGTGGGCTTCAACAAACCACAACCACTTGTCTATTCCTCTGGAAATTTCGGTGAATAAATCCGCCGTATCGGCATCATCCAGCTCTTCCGCCTCATTGATTGTTCCCCGGGCTTCCCGTCCAAACGCGGCCAGCGCTGTTGAAACGGCGGAGACATGGGACGTGCCCTCGGCAATCGAGAGGGGATATTCCTCCAGCTGCGACCGTGCTGCCGAAACCCGCACCGTTCCCTCGGCGATGCCACCCAGTTGCACAATACGTTCGGCAATCAAGTCTACATAGCCATCCACGGCCCCAGCTACTTTGTCGAAAAGTTCATGCAGACCGATGAAGCTCGGTCCTTTCACATTCCAATGTGCCTGTTTCATCTGCATCTGCAGATCCACAGCGGAGGCCAGGCGCCTGTTCATCAGGGCATTCATTTCGGACCGTCGGTTCTTGGGTATGTTGTTTTCGGTTTTGTACATGGTCGGAATTTGTTCAAGAGTGGAGTTCATGGTTTTCATTTTTTAACTTTTTTTGGATTTTGGGTAATGGCTTCAGTAATTATTTGTTATGCTCCAGGACTTTTCCGGCGGCGACACCGGAACCAGCTCCAATCAAAACACCGGCCGCAGCTCCGGCGATTGCTCCGACGGGGCCAGCCACTACACCGCCGGCAACACCGCCAGCAGCCGCGCCGAGCGCCGCGCCCACAGTCATCCCGGCCACATCCAGACGCAGATTTCTCGATCCGTTGGGATTAAACTCGGCACCGAATTGATCAAAAATATCAATGACAGGTGCCGGATCTTCAATTTCATAGACCGCCACCAACACTTTTCCTGCCCGGATCACCTTGTTGTGATAAAGAGCCTGCGATTGGGAAAAGCCCCGATGAACCAGCAGGTTGGTGTAGCTGTCCTCCACATCTTCGCCGTTCTTTTTGACGATGATTTGAATATTGGATCTAAGGATTTTTAAATTTTGAAACGCCTTGACCGCCTTGTGTGCATTCTCACAGTCGTTGAATATTCCCCCGATAATCTGGTTCTGACTTTTTTTATTTATGGATTTTGGCATGTGATTGGTAGGTTGGTTTGGTTGTGTTTATTTCTCAGCAAATTGGCGCGGTGCATGGATTTTCTTGAACGCTTCCCTGGTCATGTTGATGAATACCGTGGATTCTTCGTAGCTGATCCGGATCACCTTTCCGGGGGGTATATGCACTTCGTTGGACAAAGGCCATAGACCTGATTTAATAACCAATTGGGAAATGGACCAGTTCCTGGGATTCAGCATGAAATCACTGATGTGACCAGTGTTTCCATCACTCGCCACCACTTGGTAACCGTTTACAGACTGTACACTACGCAGATGAGAGTCAGCCTTCGGAAGAGTTTCGGAATTCTGCTGTTTGGGTGCGGATTTTGCCAGCAGCTCCAAAACCGGATAGCCGCCCATACCCCAGAGATCCCCACCGACGAGGTAACTTGGTAGCCCGTAGCTGGCGTAGAACTTTTTCTCACACTGCCTTGAAACCGGTTTGTGCAGCTCAATCGGAGGGCTGTCCTGGATCTGCTTCATGGTCAGGTTCACTGAAAGAGGCTCCCCTTCATCTTTGAGGGGGCCAAAGACGTGGGGGGAAAGCAAAACATTTCGGTCAGGCACCCATGAGCGTGTGTCGGCAATGACATAGCGCACGGACCAGTTCTGATCTTCAAAATAAAAATCTTTAACGCAGCCGATTAAGCCGTCATTGGCTGCGAGCTTGCTTCCAATCAATTCTTTAAGGCTTTTCATCTTATTTACATTCTCAATGCGGTTTGCGGGGAAGAGACAGCGCGTCCTTCAAATTCTTCCCATTAAAAAAAAGATCAGGAAAAAGGCCAGAATCAGTCCCAACCCGCCGCTCGGATAATATCCCCAACCTCTGCTGTGGGGCCAACTGGGGAGCGAACCAATCAGGATCATAATCAATAAAATGAATAAAAGGATTCCTAACATGATTGCTCCTTGTTAATGAATGCTTCTTTGATTTTTCTCATGGACGAAATTAACCCAAAAAGTTGGCTCACTCTATGGGGTGTTACCCTGCCATGCCCTGCCTCCTTGAGGTTCAACTCACCCCGATGACAGAAGTAGGATGAAGGAAAGGACAGTTCGAAAAAACCCGTCAGGACAAAAATTCCTGGAACCACGCGCTGAAGATTACGGATGGTTGGCAGATCCGCTGACCTGGGATGAGCCATCCATTTCATCCAAAACCCGGGAAACAATGGCCAACAGTGCCGCGACTGAGTAGGGCTTAAGAAGTAGCGCTTTGATAGGAAGACCCGGATGCTTTTTCAACTCCTCGGTGGGGGGCACCCCGGTTGCCAGAACAGCAGGCACGATAATGTCCAGGTCGTGAAGTTTTTTGATTAACTCAATACCATTGAGATGGGACATCTGATTGTCAGTAACCAACAGATCGTAATTGTTCTGTTGCATGATTTCCCATGCAGAGATCCCGTCGTCCGCTGAATCCACCTGGTAGCCATGACCACACAAGATTTTCGTATTAAGTCTGCGGATGTCGGGCTCGTCATCGACTACCAGAATTCGTTTCGGCCTTTTCTCCTGAAAAGAGGTCTCCGAAACCGCCGTATTGCTTTGCGCAAACATGAAGCTATCTCACTTGTGGAAGTTGTATGTCCCCCGTGTTACCGATGATTCCAAAGGCAGAAAGCAGCCACAGAATGACGACAATAACCACGACGATGTTGAGAATCTGCTTAATTTTCCCATCCATCGGGATGTAATTGTTGATCAGCCAAAGCAACAATCCAACAACGATCAGGGTGATAACAATGGTGATCAGAGACATGGCTGATCTCCCAAGCTTAAGAATGGATTGGAATACATACCTTATCTTGGAGCGCTTCCCCTCAGACGCCATGGGGTCTAACCCTACCTTATCTGCTTATTGAGAGTTGCGTAGTGGTTGATACAGACACGTTTAAAACCTTCCGGCAGGATGACGGAAGGAGCAGTCAAGGTGCCCGCGCTCCTTGAGAAGGGGGCGACGGTCAGAGACCGACGCTAAAAAGACCTAGGACACTAACTAATAGTCAACTGCGCATTGCTTTCAATGATACCCGCGGAAATGGCGTAACGCGTAAGACCGGCCGTATCATGAATGTCCAACTTTTCCATGACGTGTCCACGGTGCTTTTCAACCGTTTTGATGCTGATTCCCAGAAGAGACGCCGTGTTTTTGTTGGCGTTGCCTTCCGCTATCAGTTGCAGCACCTCCATCTCACGGGAAGTCAGCTTGGGCGCCTTCCCCGTAGGCATTTTCTGGTGCACGGTCTGGGCCGATTGCAGACGGCTCATCCGTTTGGAGACATCCGCACTGAAATATTTTTCTCCTTTGACCACCTGCCGGATGGCCTGGCAGACCTCTTTGCAGGATGTTTGTTTGAGCAGAAATCCGACCGCGCCGGATTCGATGGCATTGGAGACATAAGCATCCTCGCTGTGGGCGGAAAGGATGACTATTTTCATCTTGGGATTTGATTTGAGAATCTGACGGGTTGCCTCCAAACCATTCAGTAGGGGCATGGCGAGGTCCATGATGATGACATCCGGATGGAGTTTGTTTGCCAGTATCACGGCCTGCCGTCCATTCAGCGTATCGCCCACCACTTCAAAGTCCGATTCCAAGGCAAGCATTTTGAGGATGCCTTCACGCACAATCGTATGATCATCTGCCAGTAGCACGGTTATTTTTTTCATAGTTCCTTTTGGTTGGCTGGTTTAGCTGGTCTAACTGATTTCCCGGAGGGGCCTTTTTAAACAGGGGAATGGAGACCTGGATTTCAGTTCCCCATCGCCGTGCGGATTTGATGGTGAAAGCCCCGCCCACATAGGCGGCACGTTCGAGCATACCTAGAAGCCCAAGCCCTCCGTTGCCCTTCGTTTTTGTAAAAAAATGGTCTGCTTCAAACCCGATTCCATCGTCCTTGATGGTCAGCGCGACGATGCCTTCCTTTTTCGTGAGGCAGATGCTCACCTGTTTGGCGCGTGAATGCTTGCTGATGTTTTTCAGGGCCTCCTGAAGAATACGGTACAACGCCAACTCGGTCTCTGCGGGCATCCGTGTTTTTAACGTCACACAGGTCAATTGGACGGGCACGCCGTTCTGTTTCTCAAATTCCTGGCTAGACGCGTGGAAAACGGCGACCAGGCCCAGATGTTCCAGCACACCAGGGCGCAGGTTACGCGAGATGCGCTCCACTTCATCCGCCGCATGCCCCAGCATCCGGCCTATGCCCATCGCTTCCTTCCGGGTTCCGGCATTGTGGCCTGAAAACCCATCCGCCAAGGTTTTGCTCCGGATGATGACGGCAATGAGGAGCTGGGTGATATTGTCGTGCAGTTCGAGCGCCACCCGGCCACGTTCCGATTCCTGCATCCTGACCACACGGTGGGTCAAAGCCCGGAGCAGTTCCTCGGTTCTTTTGGACTCGGACATATCTGTCACCACCAGACCGAACGCAGCCTGGTTGCTGCTGTGCTTCTGCAGTGGACAAACCGATATTCGTGCGGGGGTATGTGAACCGTCGTCCGCTTTGAGCCGCACCTCAATTTTTGAACCCGTCTGGCCCGCACGTTTTAAATGGGGTTTGAGGGCAGCCAGATCCCCCGGTGTGAGAAACGTGCGGAATGAACTGCCGATCACCTGTTCCAGAGGGCATTTGATCATACGGGCAAAGCAATGGTTGGCATAAAGGATCGTTTTGTCCGATGTCAGGGTCACAGCACCCTCATTCATGGATTCAATCAACAAGCGGTAAGCCTGCTCGGCACCTTCGAGCGTGAACACTTGCGAGCCTTCCTTGCCCGCAACCATCACCGTATCCACTTCACCGCTGCGGATGGCGCGAAGCGTTTCCTCGGCCACGGCCAGACGGGCGCGGCACTCTTCGAGTTCGCGGCTATTATTTTCTGAGCGTGTGGTTTTCACAATACGACTTTAATCTTGGTGCCCAGGTCCAATTGGACGAAGAGTTCGGTGATGTTCGCGAGGTTGCCGATGAAGCGCCGCAGCGGCGGAGGAAATTCCACGATGAGCGTCGGGGTGGCGACGATCTGGTTCTCACGCGCCAGTTCGGGCTGTTGATAAATGTCGATGACCTGCAAATTGCAGCCGCCGTTCAAATCCGTTGCGCATAATTGCTTGACGCGCAGGATGGCTTGGCGCGAACGATCCGTCGCTCCTGCAACAAACAGGCGCAGGATGAATTTATCTTTCGATCGGCGGGCGGCGGACTTCACGACAGGCTTGGTTACGCGCCGGATTCGTTTTATTTTCAGTGGCATACAAATGGGTTAAGTGGTGGCGCGCAGATCCAAGCCTGCGAGCACGCGTTCAAAGTCGGAAAGAGTGCCAATGACGGTGCGCACAGGCTTGGGCAATTGACGCACCACGGTGGGAATCGCGAGGATTTGGTCGCCTTTGGCCAATTGCGGTTGTTTAAGGAGATCAATCACCTTGATGCGATAGCAGCCTTTGAGATGCGTTTCACAAAACTGTTTCAGGTTCGCGAACGCCTGTTCGGATTTAAGGGTCGATTCCATTACATAAAGGCGCAGTTGCCAGATTTGTGACTCACGGGCTTTGGCTGACTTCCCTTTCACCTTCTTAATTTTCATGAATTGGCCCTCCCGTTGTGGGTGGCGCGAGCACGTGTGCTGGCCACTACGTTGGTATCCGCCTGGCGCAAGCGGCTCGAGGCAGCCCGCTCTGTCGTCAGCATGAGTGTGCTGCTGCTGACCTGTTCGGCAATGCGCCGCAGTTCCTCAGCTTCAGATTCGTAGTCGGAACGCAATCCACTGATTTGGCGTTCAATGGCGGTGCGTTTGCGTTCCACCTCGCGCTTGAGACCAGCCGCTTGCTGTTGATTGGTCAGCACGGCGGCTTTTCGAAGATCTTCCTGCGCCACGCGAGCCGAGCCGGTCAACACGCCGCTGGCCCCAATGTAGGCGTCCACAATGTCAATGCCGTGGTTCGAAATCAGGAACTCACGGATCTGGTTCGAGTGCGCCATGCCGCGCGCTTTCAGCACGTAAAAGACGCGGTTGCGCTCGCCGTTGCCTTCGAAGTCCTGCAACAACAGCCAGGAATCCATGAGCGAGGACATGGAGGCTTCGCTTTGTTGCAGCGCATGGCCGCCCTGCGTCAAGCTGGTGAAAAGCGTGGTGATTTGAGCGGCTTTCAGAAAGTCAATCAACCGCGTGATCATGGCTTTGCACTCGGAGTCCGTGCCGGCGTCCATCAGGCTGGTAATGGGATCCACGATGACGACCTGCGGTTTGAATGTCGCGATTTCCTTGAACATTGTGGCCAAGTGCATCTCCAGTCCGTAAAGCGAGGGCCGCGCCGAGTGGAACCGCAGCAGGCCGCGTTTGACCAGCGGATCCAGGCGCAACCCAATGGAATGCAAATTGCGGATGATTTGCTGGGGCGATTCCTCGAACGAGAAGAAGAGCACGCGCTCCCCACGCCGGGCGGCGGCGTGGGCGAAGTTGGCCGAGACGATGGTCTTGCCCGTGCCGGGCGTGCCAGTAAGCAGAATACTGCTGCCACGGAAAAATCCTTTGCCACCCAGCATCGCGTCCAGACGCGGAATGCCGGTGGCGATGCGCTCGTTCGATACCTTGTGATTGAGCGATAGCGAGGTGATGGGAAGAACGCTGATGCCGTCGTCACCAATGAGAAACGGAAACTCATTTGTGCCGTGCAGTGCGCCGCGATACTTTACCACGCGTAAATGCCGGGTGGCGATCTGGTCGTTGACCCGGTGGTCGAGCAGGATCACACAATCGGAAACATATTCCTCCAGCCCGTGACGCGTCAGTTGACCGATCCCGCGCTCGGCGGTGATGACGGCGGTCACACCTTTCTCCTTGAGCCAGCGGAAGAGCCGGCGCAACTCGGCCCGCAGGATGGCTTCGTTGGGCAGGCTGGCGAAGAGTGCTTCGAGTGTGTCCAGCACCACGCGCTTGGCCCCGATGGTATCAATCGCGTGACCGAGCCGGACGAACAACCCTTCCAGGTCGTATTCGCCGGTTTCCTGAAATTCACTGCGCTCAATGCGGACGTGGTCCACGAGGATCTGCTTGCGCCGGACGAGTGCTGCCAATTCAAAGCCGAGCGAGGCGACATTGGCGCGCAACTCCGGTTCCGTTTCCTCAAACGACATGAACACGCCCGGCTCATCGAACTGCGTCGTCCCGCGAACAAGGAATTCCGCCGCGAGCAGAGTCTTGCCACAACCGGCGCCGCCGCAAATCAGGGTGGGCCTTCCTCTGGGCAGTCCTCCGCCGGTGATTTCGTCGAGTCCCTGGATACCGGTGGGACATTTGGGCAACGGAAACATCTTGGGTTTGGCCCGGGAAGGTGGTTTTTTCATACTAATGACTTTTTCTTTACCGGAGTTCCGGGTATTGCGGGGCTTTGGAGGGGATTGTTTCATGGGTGGTTTTAAAGACTCAATATCCGGGCTTTTCTTGAAGGGACGGTTTTTTGGGAAGGGATTTTTGCTGTGATGGTGGTTCCTCTGCCCTTGACAGATTCCACCGTGAAAGTTCCACCAATCATCTCCAGGCGCTCTTTCATACCGAGAAGGCCGAGCCGTTGACGGCCCTTCGCGCGGCGAATTTTATCCACCACGAAGGATTTGCCGTTGTCTTTGACCTGCATCTCGATTTCATCCGGTAGCTTCCGAATGAACACTTGAACCCGTCCAGCTTTGGCATGGCGGGAGACATTGGTGAGAGATTCCTGGGCAATACGGAAGAGCGCCGTGCGCTGCACCGAGTCCAGCTCTTCCACCCCTGAATACGCATTCAGACTGGTCTTGATAGCTGTCCGCTTGGTAAAAAACTCAAGAAAGGAATGTAGGGCGGGAATCAACCCAAGGTCGTCCAAGACCGCGGGACGTAATTCGCGCGCAAAATGCTGCACACTGATGATGGATTCTTTCACCAATACCTGGGTCTGGGCGATGTCCTGGCCCAAGTTTTTTTTGCCCAGTTCTGACTCCCTCCCGAGGTTCGAGAGCCGAAAATTAATGCCGACCAAAGTCTGGGCAATCACATCATGCAACTCCCGGCTGATGCGCTTCCTCTCTTCTTCCTGCGCATGCAGAACCCCACGGGAAAGTTGACGCATCTGTTCCTGCATCATCCGGGATTGTTGCAGCAAGTTGGCAAGTTCACGCTCACTCTTCCTCAGGGCCAACTCGGCGGACTTGCGATGGTCGATTTCCAATTCCAACTTCCGGTTGGATGCAGTCAATACATCCATGCGGCGCTGGGCCTCTTCGTCGCGTTTGCGCGGGGTCAAATCGTTGAAAAAACAAACCACGGCATGATCACCGGCCGGCATAATGACCCTTTGCAGTTGCCACTCGTAATATTCTTCCACCCCGGTATCGCAACGGCGTTCCAGAAAATCCAATGATTGGTAGGGCTGACCAGTTTTCAGCGTATGGGTGAAAATTGCCAGAATTTTTTTGGCTGTTTTGGATGGCCACATGATCCCCATGACCTCGGATAATTTCCGGCCCAGGACAGGGTGTACTTTTTGGAAAACTTTGACCGCAGTCGGGTTGGCCTGTTGAAACCTCAGGCTGTCATCAACCACATAAACCCCGACTGGGGCTCGTTCAATCAGTGCTGAAAACAACGCCTCGTTCCGCTGCAACAAGACCTCGGAATTCCTGCGTTCAGTGATGTCACGGATGTTGCACTGGATGACGGAATGACCATTTTCCTGGTAGACATTGGCCACCACCTCGACCTCCTGATGCTTGCCGCTCTTGTTTTCCAACGGGAGGTCTTCGTAGCGGACCTGATGGTCTTTCTTCAAATTGCGGAACATTTCCCGGCTGGCCGCCTCGTCCTTGAGCAACCCAATTTCATAAAGTTGCTTTCCCAGCAACTGCTCGTGGGAGTAACCGAGCAGGTGGGTCATGAACGGATTGGCATCGGTGATTTTACTGGTGGCTGGATCCATCAGCAGAACCCCGTCATGCGCCGCCTCGAAAAGCCGGCGGTAACGGATTTCTGAAATGCGCATTTTGGATTCAGATGTCTTGCGCTCCGTGATATCCACCACCATGACCTGGCACTCCAGTCCATCTTTTGATCTTTGGGCGTCAAGATTGACCGAGCGAACCACGTTCCCCTTACACAAGAGATCAAAGTCCTGCGTGAGGATGTCCCTAACAGAAAATACCTGCTTCAAAAATTTCCGGAACTGGGGACGATGGGCCAGAGCGATGCTTGCATCAAATTTTTGCCCTACGAATCCGGAGCGTTCCTTCCCGAGGAGACGGCAAAGAGTGAGATTGACCAGTTGGATTTTGCTGTTGGCAGTCAGGGTTAGGTAGCCAACAGGTGCGTCATCATAAAGTTTGGTGTATTTTTCCAGGAGAGCCTCGGCTTTGCTGCGGGATTCCAGGATCTCCTTATTTTCCCGTTCCAGTTTGATCTGGTGATCCTTCAATTGATGAATCTGCCGCTTCAATTTGGCCTCCGGGAAGGGCCTGTCTGCTTTGGCCGGTCGTTATCCGGACCTTTGTTTAAACGGACTTCGGCACGACGATAAAGCTCCGCCATCATGGGACTATGCTCCTCGGAAAACTTTTCCGGCGAATGAGGCGGGATCGTTGGGGGAGGACGTTTCATGACTGGAAGCCCCTGCTTGCTTTCATGCCGCCAGCAGTCCAAGGCCCGCCAGCTGTGTGGGAGTCAACCGCAGAGGTTCCAAGACCAATGACCGGGAATCCGGCTTTCGCCACCATCGAAGGCACGGCTTTTAACAGCGCTATTGTCGCCTTTGACCGGTCTTGAAGTTCTGCTGATTTAATTTTCATACCCGCGAAAGAGCACACCTGGAAGCCGTCTGCCTTTTTCCCGCCCGTTTGGAACACAAGGATTGGCCAGACCATCCATTTCCTTTACCTTGGCTATTGAGCTGATGAGAGAACCGTAGGATAGACTCAACAGATCGTAGCATTTGTTTCTGTATGTTGGCGATTTGATTCTTCATGCCCCGGATTTTGGTTCCTGTTCTTTTTTCAAAGCTGGCAGCCCGCTATTAATTCCCACCAAACTCTGAATTTTTTATTCATATTCTGATGATCCGCAGTCTTCTTATCACCCGATAAAAAAAGAAATCGCCAAGAAAAAGGATGCCCGTCCATGACCGGGGGCGTATGGGGTATAACCCTACCTAGGAAGCTATCGCACCAAATCGCTTAGACTGGGCGCAAAGCTGAAGCCTTCGCAAAACTAGGCCCTGTTAGCGAATAAAAAGAAGTGCTTTTATTTTGTGTCAGTAACTTGAATGTTTCTAAACAGACAACGCAGATGCGGCTTTTAAAGCTACCGTAACCGGGCACTCTTCAACGGCGGCGTGTTTCTGGCGCATTGAGGCCAAGGTCCGCCCAATGGCCGCCCAAGCCCTTGAAGAAGGAATCCGACGCAACCAGGACTGCACTTCTTTCCAGCGCAACTCTTTTAGGTTTGTTTCAGGCAGGATACCTTTAACAGGACTGCGATTCATCGCCGCAAGGTAGGCGAGATCAAACAGTGCCTAGTCGGGCGACGCCACAAAGCCTTCAACCCGTGCGTCATGGGCATAACCTCCAAACAACTCCGGTTGGATCCGGTGCAATTCAATTTTTATTCAGGCCACATGGGCTTCACCCGGTCGGCCAAGGGTTACTGCACAATGTTTTCGCGAAATTTGCTGGATCCGACCATGTAAGCGCAAGGCTGACCAACCTGAAAGATAGGCTTGATAGGGGTCAGCGTCCGCCGTAACCAGCGCTCCTGGCTTAGTCGAGGGCTCTCCCAGAAACCAGCTACCTCTCTTGAGCGGGAAAGTCAACCAATCGTTAGCCAGTCGGCGCAACGCCATGGAGGCAGCAGGAATGCTCAGGCCGGTAATTTGGGCGGCGGCGCGTATCGTGATCCGCTTGTGGCCAACCAATTTTTTATAAAAACCGAGCGAACTCATGGAAGTTATGGCTACAAAACCGCCAAAAGATTATTCCGGACCTTTTCCGACATCGCCTTCCATGCGGCTTTCGTGCCGTAATGTTCAGCCAGGTCTTTGGGTAGAAAGGGGATGACTTGTTCCGTATGCATAACAAAACTAATTAAGGTAAGCTGCTCCATTGCCCGCGCGACCAATTTCGCAGGGGCTTGCTTTCCCGCTTCGAAAGATCCGGCCAGATGATAAAGGTCGAAAACATCCCGGGCCTGCACTTCAGCACGGGTTGCCAAAGCGTTGATCTTCTGACGATAGGCGGCCGGGGACGTGTAATGATTAAAAACAAATGGCACCACCCGATGCCCGGCCAATAAAGTTGCAGAAGGCGGTTCGACCGTGGATTCTCTAAAATACTCGTTATTTCGGCGCGAAAATTCCAACCGGGTGGGCAACATGTTGTCCTGGTAAATGACCTGAAATTTCCAGCGCTGGGCGGTCTGGGTCTGCTTGACCGGCTTGATTTCACTCAGGCTGATGCCGACCGCGGCCTGTTCGGTCAATAGCGGTTAACCGGCGAGGATCTTGTTAACCTTTTTTTCAGGATGTCTACTCCGACAATGCGGGCATCAAAATCAATGTCTTCAGAAAGACGTGCGCTATTCTGATAAAGACGCAAGTTGACCCCGCCCTACAGGCAGATAGTGCCAGAGTTGTTGACTGAGGCAAAGTGCCGGAGGAATACCAAGTGAAACCATTCTAGCGCTTCACTTTCTTACATTGATCTATATTCACATACCCGTTAAGAATTATCAAAATAGAAATCTCACCCATACTGCTTCTTGTGGCTGGTGGTAAAATAAGCGCAGACCGCATCGGCGAGCTTGGGATGCTTCCTAACGCATCACCGAAAACACCCGGAAAGACTTTTGAACCATGATGGGCAGGAACGACATAAAGGAATCAGCGGCTTCGCCAGTCCGACAGCATCTCTGAAGCGGCGACGCCTGCCCCAGAGGCTGGTGATACGGTTCTGAATGCCGCATTTCCAGCCCCTACCTCCAGCTCAGCCCAAGAGAGCGTAATGCGCGGGCGGGCGGTTGGAAGCAAGAATAAATTCATCCTGCTATCTATTGAGAGGACAAAGGGGATGCCAACCGACCCGCCCCAGCCATCCTCATTATTCCCCTTGGGATCGCTTATACCCTACCTTGTGGCTAAAACCCCATTCTTGACATTAAAAGCAGGAAACGTAAATTCTTCTGCTTCAGAGCCCCTTTGCTCCGGCAGCTCAATGGTAGAGCAGCCCCGATTTTATCGGGATTGGTTCCACTTTGGGTTTGGGGAAACACATTTCGCCTCGGTAGCTCAATGGTAGAGCAGTTGACTCTTAATCAATTGGTTCCTGGTTCGAGTCCAGGCCGGGGCACAACTATTAAAGATATTACTCCATCCTCTTTCTGATCAGGTAGAGCAGCCCCGACCTTATCGGGGTTGGTTCCTGGTTCGAGTCCAGGCCGGGGCACATTTTCCCAACATCTTACAAGCCATACGATTCCACCTGCTCTTCGTCCCAGCCAAGGTAGTGCCCAAGTTCATGCAGGTAGGTGATTCTGACTTCTTCACAGAACAAACTGCGGTCTTCTTCCGCCTCATCCCATAACGTATTCAGAAAGAGGCTGATTCGGGGAACCTGATCCGGCGATGAAGGAAATCCCTCCATGCGCGAACATCCTTCGAAAAGCCCAAGCAAGCCCCAGACCTCCTCCCCCATTTCCTCCCGCTGCAAAGGCGTCGGCTCCATCAGAAGCCGCACCGGACACTCGCTTGCTGAAACACGGATATCCTCCGGCAGTTCACCCAGCACTTCTTCCAGTTCCTTTTCAGCCCAGGCTGTCAGTAGCTCCGGACTCATTGCTTGTTTTCCAGGGTAATCCAGGTCACCAGATCGGCCAGACGTGGACGTCCGTCATGCCTCCAGCAAAGCCGGGGCTCCTGCAATTCCCCCACCCCGCAAACCCGGCTGAATCCTAAATTACCAATCGCAGACAAAACGCGGCGACCCAGATAGATGTCTGACAGTGAAATAGACGAAAGTTTTCCTTTCCATGGCTTCAAGATACTTTCCCAATCCGATCCCGGAATGACCTGGATAAAGCGGTGACCGGGTCCTGTCTCCAAAAAGCCGTCCTGCCTCAGCACCACGGTCCATGGTCTGTGTTCCCGCGCGCCCCAGAGCCGGTTCCCCCGTAACAATGCCCGCTGCCGGGCCTCGAAAATCAGGGCCTCCTGTTCAAAGTCCCGGGAGGGCGAAGGTTGTTCCTCCTCCCGTTTTTCCAACGCTGCCGCCAACTGCTCTGCAAAAATTTCCGCTTCATGGAAGTCAGGACAAAGATAGGCCTGCGGGGACAGGCAGCCAAGCTGTTCATAGGCCGCCACCTCCCATGCTGCCTTTTCTGCCAGCTCCGCACCCGCCGTTCCCGGAAAAACCAGTCCTACGCTGATCTTGTTCCCGTAGGCCAGAAAACGCCGGTCCGGTCTTGTCTGTAACCGGATCATTTGCACGGTTTCATCCGACCCGAAAACCACTACGGCATCGGCCTCCCGCATCCGCTGCGGATCATGTGAGTGCAGGCATTCAACCGACAGACCAAAGGCTTCCCCGGACTCACGCGCTTTATTCTCAAAGCCCGGCAACCCAGCAGAAGGAAGTTTGAAGACCAGCCGACTGCCCAGAATCATTCCCAACATCAGACTCATCTCCGCCGACACGTCCAGATTCGAGGCGCAGACATGGTAAATTTCCGAAGGTGCCACTGCCTGCATCCACACGTCTTGAGGCCCCTTAACCGGGCGATCCAGAATGTCCACCGAACCCAGTTCGGATTCCAGCAACGTAAGCAGGTCGGACTCGCCACGAAAGCCCAGTCTTTCGTTAGAAAAAAAGGCTGAAGCCAGCCGTATGCGTTCCAAGGTATTCATAAATCAAAGGGCAGGGAGCAACCCCTTACCGGAGCTCCGGTCAGACGTCCGGTCAGGCGGATGGCATCACCTTCCCGGATGCCGGTATCCAAAGTGGCCACTGCCATGACCGAATGGATATTGGCCAAGTCATAAAAATGGAGAAGCCCACGTTGCCCCAGCCCAGCCTCTGTTCCGGTGGCGGGATCCACCACGCGGACTTTCAGCCATGGAGGGAATCGATGCCTGCCCTCCTCCAGTTTTCCATAGCCCTGAGAAGACAGCTCCGTCATACCGTATTCATTCCATACCCATTTTTCGGAAAACCCAAAAGCATCCACCAACAGGCCGATCAACTCCTCCGGGCTGAGTTCGCGGTGTCGCCCCTTGTAACCGCCGGTATCAAAAACCACACTTCCTTCCGGAAGTCGTGATACCAGACCGTTCTCCAGAAAAAATTCGGAAGCCTGAGCCAGCGCAAAGGATGTTCCAAACAGCGCTACTTTTTCGCCGCGCTCCACGGCGGTTTCCAACAAACGCCTGCATTTAACCCGATCTAGAACAAAATCCCCGTCCACCACAAACTCCACCGGAAAAAGCCGGGGAATTTCTCCAGCCAAATGCCGGATCATATAAGCAAGGGACGAATGGGGCCTCAGCGCAAAAGAAGGAACCAGTGATATCCAGCGATGCCCGCTCAAATCAGGCATGAACGAACGAAAGCCCGTCGCCAGTGCTTTCTCATAGCATCTTCCATTTTTTAAATAATGCCGTCCGGACGCCTTGCCCGATGTTCCGCTCGTTTCGAAGACAAGCCCCGCCTCATTGTGGTCAAAGCAACAGACCGGGCCTGAGCGGAAAGCTTCCACCGGAAGCGCCGGAAACTCCTTCCAATGCCCAGCCATGGAAGACTCAAAACAAGCTGCACGCAGGAAGTTCCGGTAAACGGGGTTGCTCCCGGCCTGGGCCCGCAGCAGGCCCAACGCCAGGGCATCGAACTCCGCCTCCTCCAGATCGGGACGGAGCGCATCCAGAATCATCTCTTCCATTCTGTGAAATTAGCATTCCAACGGGCGGGAAAACAGTTATGTTTTTGCTGTGCTCGGAAAATTATCAGGAAATCCCTTTTCAACGCCCAAGCTTCCTGGCGGATCACTTCCGCTTCTTCTTTCCGGATCAGCCGTTCTGAAAGGCGATCTTTTTGCCGGTGGCGATGGCGTGATCGATTTACATTTTACCGGCCCCTGCCGTTCTCAATCCCTGATCGGGGTGGGACCGAACGGAAAAGTCATCGGCAACATGGAAGGCCGCGATGTCAGCTTGGCGGGACATTACGCCGGAGACGCCAACGCTGGCCAACATCTGGTCATGCGGAAAAACTGCCAGGTCAGGGGGCGCTGCCGCAGCAACAGCCTGGAAATCGAAGAAGGCTCCGACTACGAAGGGCTCCTCATCGTCGGGATCGAGGACAAGGACCTCACCTCCAGCGGCAAACTCAGGGCCTAACCTTTAACCACCATGGGAATCGCCTCACTTTTTTCGCGTCAAGCGCCGCCGAAGGAATGGATAACCTGCCCTGCCTGCGGACATGAACAGAAGGAATACAAGGGCGCCAACGCCACCTTCTGCCATGCCTGTGGCCACCGAATTTCCATGCAGGAGGAGATCAAACGCAATCCCCGCCGCGCCCGTAAACGGGTCGACAAACGCGTGGTTCCCTGCATCCATTGCGGCACAGAACTAACCATCCACAACAGTGCCATGTCCTGGCAATGCACGGGTTGCTCCTCGTATCTAGATCTCTGTGATCAAGAAATCAACAAGGAATCCAACGCTGAGATTCTTACCTACGGCACGATCACTGTCGGAAAAAGAGGCTTCCTCAACGGTCCGCGGGCCGAAGCGGAAACCATGTTTATTTCCGGCCGGTCCCAGAGCCAGTTGACCTGCCGCAATTCCCTCATCGTCCGCGACGGGGCCAATATTCTGGGGGAAGCCAAAGGCAAACTCATGCGGGTGGTCAAAGGTGCCAACCTGAAAACAGAAAGAATGATTGAATTCCAGACCTTGGAAGTGGCCGGCCACATGGTGGCACGCCAACTCGTCATCAGCGGCCTGGTGAAGATCGAAGCCGGGGGAAGCCTCCATGCGGACTCCCTGATTTTTGGCAGCATCGAAGTGCAGCCCGGCGGGAAACTCCACGCCCCGGCACGCTCCATCACCTTGAAAGGCTGATACCCCGACCTGTTCCCCTAGCGGTGATCTCCCGCCGCCGGGGGCTGGATCGATCCCTTGGAAGCTGATTCAATACTTGTGTTCGGCCGATTTGGATTTGTCCAGGCGTGTGAAGATGTTAGAAAAATCCGTGACGGGCTTCCCGCCAAGGGTGTCGGACTTCCCGACAAAAACAGCTCCCTCGGCCAGGCTGAATTTGGGACAGCGGACATCCCCGAAAAGCTGGGCATTGCTGGCCACTTCCACTTTGTCTTTGGAATCGATATTTCCCTGCACTTTTCCACGGATCAAAACGGAGGACTCGGCGGTAATATTGGCCTTCACAATGGCCGTGTCCCCGATGACCAAAGGTCCGTCGGCCTGGATATCCCCCTCAAAGCGACCGTTTACTTCCATACGGGAACTGAAGCTCAGGGTTCCTTTGAATTCGACATCTTCGGAAAGGATGGCACCGGATGATTTGGAGGTTTTGACAATGTCCATAGATTTAAGGGGTTGGCTGCTCTGATTGGGAAATGACGCTTGGTTGGCGGGATCCTGGTTCTTCTTGAAAACGTCCGACAACATGTCCTGATTGAAAGCCCCTGAGGGGCAAAGTCCAGAAAGAAGTGAGCCGGAACCATAAAAAAACACCACTTGTGCAAACTTGACACCGGACGCCCGCCCGTCTGTTATTAATCCTTTGCAGGTAAATTCCCATGATTCATCACATTAACTTACTTAAACTCAAGTCCTCCGTCACACCCGAAATGGTGGAGAACCTCATGGTGGAGACGCGGATCCGCCTGCTCAAGATCCCCGAAGTAATGAACCTGCGCTGCGGGAAAAAGATCGACGCCAAAAACAACTCCTACGAGCTGTTTTTCTCCATCGACTTCGAAAACCTGAATAAGTTGCACATTGCCCAGGATTCTGCCATCTGGATCAAGTACAAACACCAGATCCTCGACCCCCATATAGACCTTTTAACCGCCTACCATTACGAGATGGAGCCGTGTAAAGATATTCGTTACTCCTGAGAAGACCTCCGGAGTCGGAGCTTTTCTAGGCCCGCGCTTGCAGTAGATCGCGGACCACACCCAGGGACCAACAGGCTTCCCCCCTCGTCACTGAGAGATTAGGGCTGAGCGAGAGAACATTATTTTCCACCCCGCCCCCCAACAAAACGATGCCACAAGCCAACGCTTCTTCAATAATCCTCCCGGTTCTTGCCGGTAAGGCATGCCCGAACGAATCCCTCAGCTCAATCCCCCAGAGCAATCCCCTCCCTCGGATTTCCTCCACATCCTGGATTCCGGCCATCATCGCGATCTCCTCTTTCCACATGGCTGCCGCTTCTGCCACGTTTTTCAAGGTTTCCGCTTTGATCCACTCCCGCAAAGAGGCCAAAGCCAGGGCGCAGCCTACCGGATGACCCAGAAACGTGCTGGTGTGCAGAGCTTCACCTGTCGATTCAGGCCAGGCATCCATGATCTCTGCTTTTCCCACGCAGGCGGAAATCGGAAAGCTCCCGCTCATCGCCTTTCCGAGGCAGATCAGGTCCGGCACCACCGAAACGTGTTCGCAGGCAAACAAAGGACCTGTCCGGTAAAAACCTGTATAGATCTCATCCAGAATCAACAGCAAGCCGCTCTCATTACACAATCTGCGCAACAAAGGAAGAAAACCATCCGGCGGAACCACATCGCCACCGCGTCCCTGAATGGGTTCCACCAAAACCGCTCCCACCCTGCCCGTGCCTGCCAGCAGGCGGATGGACTTTTCCAGATCTTCCAAAGAATCGTTTTTTCGGGATGGATAAGGCAAAAAATGGGCGAACTCTTTCAGTTGGGCCTGAAAAGGGGAACGGAATTCACGGCGCCCTGTCACTGTGACCGCACCATACCCCAGGCCATGATATCCGCCTTGGAAGGCAATCACCTCGCTTTTGCCCGTATACAGATACGCCGTCTTTAAGGCCGCCTCCACCGCTTCAAATCCCGCATTTCCCAGGATCACCTTGCCCGTCCCGGACAGCCATCGCTCAAACGTGATTCGGCTTAACAACTCACACAATTCCACCTTGAGCCGTGTCGGGTGAACATCCCCCATTCCGTGATACAAACGGGCCGCTTGTTCCTGATATGCAGCGATCAGATGCTCTGCACCAAAACCTGCCATCGCCACACCAAATCCGCTGGTCAGATCCAGAAACCGGTTTCCGTCCACATCCCAGACATTGGCACCTTCCGCCCTATCCCAGAAAACGGGAAAGCGCGAGGAAACATAGGTGACATTACGTGACTCATGCGCCCTGAGGCGGATGGCCCATTCCTGGGATAGCGGTCCGGGAATCGCTGTAATCAGTTCAGGTAACACACCTCCTTAATAAACTGGAAAATTCAAAGCGGAAACCGGAAACTTCTCCCCATGCCAATTCCGGAACCCGAAATCGAACTCGTCATTGCCCGCCACGAGGAAGACCTGGCCTGGGTCCACAACAGCGCGCCGGGAATACGGGTTACTATTTACAACAAAGGAGGCCGGGCCATTCCAGACGCCATCCAGCTCCCGAACGAAGGCCGCGAAGCCCAGACCTACCTGCATCACATTGTCACCCGCTACGGGAATTTGGCTCCGTTCACCGTCTTCTGCCAGGGCCACCCCTTCGACCACTGTTCCAATTTCCACGCCGTGCTCCGCGAACTCAAAACCCTAAACCCACCTCTCCATCATAGCCTTGGCGAAGGCGGGAAACTCGGAACATTCCGCTGGCTGGGTTTTATTATCGACTGGGACGACGCCAAGGGGCAGCGACTCTTCCGGAACTGGAGCAAAAATGAACCTCAGGAAAGCCTCGATCTGGAACTTTTTTGCCGGGAAGTTCTTCAACAGGACGGAAGCGAACCCTTCGTTTTCTTTCCGGGAGCCCAGTTCATTGTTTCGCGCGAGCTCATCCTGTCGCGGCCCAAACGCTTTTACGAAAAGGCCCTGAAGCATTCGAAAACCTTTCCCCATGCCGCCCATTGTTTTGAAAGAACCTGGGATCGCGTCTTCGGGATAAATGGCATTCCTGAAAAATACTGGAACAAACCACTCCCGATTTACCTAAAGCCGATCAAACGATTGAGCTGACAAAGTCATTACGGGGTCATTACGGGGTCAGTCGTTAACAATTAACACTTTCCAAAAAGCAGGGAAATGAACGATTTGTTAATAGTTGGCGACTGACCCCACCTGGCCAATTTCAAGAAAATGAATTCCAAACCCTTGTGTTAGTTCCGCTCAGATCAAACCCCTTTCTGCTTCGGATCCCAGATAAATTTGTGCATCTGAAGCTGGAAACGGACATCGAGCTTGTCCTCCAGAATCCAGTCGACGATTTCACGGGGATGAATTTTCCCAAACACGGCGGAAAATAAAACCGCTCTTACCTTGTGGTTAAGATCGTGGGTGAGAACTTTTTCCCTGGCCCATTCGTAATCACGGCGCGAGGCGATCACGCATTTCACCTCATCGTTCCTGTTCAGCAAAGGAATGTTCTCCGCACGGTTCTTTTCGCTCATTCCGCTGTCAGGACATTTCAAATCCATGATCCTCACCACCCTTGGATCCACCGGTCCGATATCCCGATGACCGCCGGTTTCCAACAGCACCTGATATCCGGCGTCGCACAGTGCGTTCATCAGGGCGATTGATCCCGGCTGTAAAAGCGGTTCACCGCCGGTCAGCTCCACCAGAGGACAATCCAGCTTCTTTACTTCGCCCAGGATTTTTGAAAGCGTTTTCTTTTCGCCCCCATAAAATGCATATTCCGTATCACACCAACTACAGCGCAGATCACAGAACGTCAGCCGGACAAAAATACACGGCAACCCGGCAAAAGTGCTTTCACCTTGCACACTTTTATAAATTTCATGAACAGTCAGCTTTTGTTCCAAATCCACATTCATAGAATAGACAGATCCCTACTCAACCACAGAGCCCCCGGCTGCACAACTCTCCCCAGTTGTGCGACAATCATAGTGACGATCGTCGGTTTGATTGTCGCATCAATGTAGATGCGGGTAATTGGGAATGACATCAAAAATAACCGGCTTTAGGATGGATCATGTCTTCAAATCGGCCTCTTCTCATTTATGACGGCGAATGCCGCTTCTGCTGCAAGTGGGTGGAACGGCTCCGCGCCTTTCTCGGCCAACGGATTGACTACCAGCCCTTTCAGGACTGCGGCTCCCGTTTTCCTCAAATAGCTCCCGAACTTTTCGACCGGTCGGTGCATCTCGTTCAAATGGATGGAAGCTTCTGCTCTGCAGCGGAAGCCGTATTCACCGCCACAGCTCTGCGCCCGGAGGGAAAACCGCTGCTTTGGCTGTATCGCTATCTGCCTTTTTTTGCACCCATATCTGAAGCTGTCTATAAATGGGTGGCCTCACAGCGTGTTGGCCTTTCAGCAGTAGACCGCGCCTTGACAGGTCTGACGGGCGTTACACCAAGCTACTCCATTTCTTCATGGCTCTTCCTGCGCGGGGTTGCGCTGGTGCTTTTGATTGCATTCCTCTCACTGGTAGTCCAGGTCAAGGGACTGATCGGGGATCACGGCATCGCCCCCGCCCAAAGCTTCCTCAGTCAGGTGTTCCAGCATCTGGGGCTCGCTTCCTTTCATCAGGTGCCGACTATTTTCTGGCTGGGCGATTCCGATTGGATGCTCCAAGGCGTTTGTCTGCTGGGTGTTGTGGTTTCCTTATGTGCCCTTTTCGGACGGGGCGGGGCCGTAGCTTTCCTGCTCTGCTGGTTTCTTTATCTGTCCTTGGTCGTTGTTGGCGGGCCTTTTCTCAGCTTTCAATGGGACTCGCTGTTGTTAGAAACCTGTTTTCTTGCTGCGCTTTGGGCACCGTGGGCTTTTGGAAAAATCCGGATCGGAGAGTGGAAACCCTCCTTCCTTGGGAGATTGTTGCTACTCTTCCTGCTTTTCCGTCTGATGTTCGCCTCGGGACTGGTTAAACTTGGAAGTGGCGATCCGACCTGGTTTAACCTGACGGCATTAACCTATCATTTTGAAACCCAGCCTCTTCCGACCCTGTTAAGTTATTACGCCCACCAGTTGCCGGAAGTCATCCTTCGGCTCTCGGTTCTGATCATGTTCGTCATTGAGCTTGTCCTAGTGTTTTTCATTTTCGGTCCCCGCCGACTGCAACTGACAGCTGCGGCCTGTCTTCTTTCGTTTCAAGCACTGATTGCTCTGACCGGGAATTATTGTTTCTTTAACCTGCTTACCGCACTTCTATGTCTCCTGCTCATTGATGATGAAAGCTGGAAACGGCTATCAAGGGGGAAAATCAAAATCCCCCTTCTTTCAGACAACAGCTTCCGTTTACCTTCGTGGAGTCTGGTTCCCATGGCCGCTCTTGTCTTGCTGGCAGCCCTGATGACCTTCTCCGGCCAGGTGAAGCCGACTCTTTCCTGGCCGGACTGGACACACCAATGCTACCGGATCATCGCCCCATTCCGCAGCATCAACAGCTACGGCCTTTTTGCTATCATGACGACCACCCGTCCGGAAATTGTGATGGAAGGCAGTCGTGACGGCAAAGTCTGGTTGGAATACCGCTTCAAGTGGAAACCCCGTGATGTGAACAAAGCCCCGCGCTTCATTGCCCCGCACCAGCCACGCCTCGATTGGCAGATGTGGTTCGCCGCGCTGGGGAATTACCGCCAGAACCCCTGGCTGCTCAGTTTCGCCGAAAAACTTTTACAGGGTTCCCCGGAGGTATTGGCCCTGCTGGCAGAGAATCCTTTTCCTGATCAACCCCCGCGCTACATTCGCGCCCTTGTTTACGACTATCAATTCACCACCATGGAAGAAAAAAGTAAAAACGGACAATGGTGGAACTCCAATTACCAAGGGATTTATTTGCCACCGATCTCCCTGAGAGATGCTCCTTAGAGAATCTCGATCAGAATGAAATCCCCTTTCATGCTTTCCATTTCCTCACAAAATCCGGAAAGTCACAGCCTTCGCATTGGTTGAAATCCTTCAAACAAAAATCCTGATAAATCTGTAACAACCCTTCCTTGACCAGTAGCGAACGCCCGGCAGAACCCAGGTTGCGTCCTCCCAAAAGGCGGACAGCCGCCACGGAAGCCGTGTGCATGATTTCCGAGGTTTTCATTTCTCTCAGATTATCGCGCATCCGCTCGTTCCCCCCGGCCATTGCCAAAGGGCCAACTACATTGAACCAGAAACGCAGACAACGGTCGGGCCCTATCAACTGGATAGCCTTCCCCACCGGACTGTTCAGTGTGTAATGCCTGTCCCAAAAGGGATGCTCCAGGGTTTCAAGCAATTCCCACAATTCCGAAAAATCCCCACCTGTCACCACAGCCGAAAAACGTTTCCAAAGAGCCCTGTCCGAAAGCAGGCTCAGGATGGCGAGGCGACGCTCAGGACGGTTCAGAGGTCTCACCCCGCGCAGATTCCAGGCCTGACGCGGCAATCCGTGTTCCTCCCACTCCGCCCTGATCTGCCACCACTCGTCCCAAAGGGAGCGGAACCATTTGTTACCCTCCGCCGCCTGAGGAAGAGTCTGGCCCGGCAAAAAACCCGCCAGGCCAAAGAGCAGTGATTCCCTCTTCATGGCGTTTTTTTCCTCCTGCAATAAAGACAGCGGGAGACGCTGGGCAAGGCTGCCGAAGGCTTCGCGATTTCGGGCATAGCCCAGCGCATCGGCCAGGCCCTGCCACAGGGCCTGATCCCAGCCATGACATTTCACCCGCAACGCCCAGCATTCCGCCCTCCGCTGGAAACGATACCAACCGGCATCCTCCAGAAGAGTGGCCACTTCCTTCACGGAGAGGTCGGCCAACTCTTTCCGACAATGACCCACCCGTGCCCCGACTTGTCGTTCCAGATTCGTGGAATTGAAATGACGCCTCGCCTCCGGCAACGGGACTTTGAGCTGACTGGAGAGTTCCAGAGTCCGAACGGAACGACGTTTGGAATCCCCGGCAAAAAAAAGACGTGGGCCTGCTTTCCACACTACGTGCAGGATCACGTTGTCGTAATGTGGATCATTTTCATGACCGTGCTGTCTCCAGTCCGGAGCCTCACAATGAATTTCAACGTCACCAACTTCCGTCCTCCCCTCCCGGTTGACCAGGGCTCCCCGTGTAAAATCCGGCCCCGCCCCGTGATTCCAGAATCCAGGCTGAAGGATCCGGACGCTTTCGCCAGTCAGGGTTTTCAAATCCTCCCGATAAAGTTGCTCGAACCAAAGCCTTTGCACAAAAGCCTCATCCACAGACATGGGCTCTTCCTTTATACCGGTGTATTTTCCGTAAAGATTCATAACATGTTTTTCTGCCCAGTATTCATATCGCGTCAAATCCTGTTACCTGTCAATCTTTACAGCCATGGGAGCCACACTGACGCCCTCAACTACGAAAAGACTGATGAAAAGCTCCACTGGGTCCCTGTCCTGAATGCAACCAAAGCCAGCCTTCAGGCTGGCAGTTTTTTATTTCCAACCTATAATTGGATTGATTATGAAATGTGCGTTCTTTTCATTCTTCATTGGCTTCACTCTCTGGCTGCTTCCCCCGTCCATGGCTCTGACGCCGCAGGAAGAACCCATCGTCAAGGTCGTGGCTCTGGCCCGTCCCAGTGTGGTCAACATTTACACGGAGACCTTGGTGGAACAGGCCATCAGCGATCCATTTGACGCTTTTTTTGATCGTTTTTATGGAGGTGGCAGTTATCGCGGAGGACGTATTGTCCAGGTGCCCGTCCGCAGCCTGGGCTCCGGAGCCATTATCCGCCCTGATGGCTACATCGTGACCAACCAACATGTGGTGGCCCGGGCAGCCAATACCAAAATCAAAGTCACGCTCCCGGACGGCAGCACCTTTGAGGCCGTGCCCGTGCAGGAAGACCCGGACTTGGATCTGGCCCTGATCAAAATCAAAAGCGACAAGGCCCTGCCCATCCTCAACATCGATGATCTTTCCCCAAACCTCCTCGGCCAGACCGTCATCGCCATCGGCAATCCCATCGGCTATGAAAGCAGCGTTAGCACGGGCATCCTCAGTGCCACCAACCGCACCTTGACCATCGGCGGAACCTTCTACGATTCTCTCCTGCAAACCGACGCCGCCATCAATCCGGGAAACTCCGGTGGGCCGCTTCTCGACATCAACGGGAAATTTGTCGGCCTCAATACGGCCAAGGCAGCGGCCGGGGCAGAGAACATCGGTTTTGCCATTCCCGGCGAGCGCGTTTCCGTCTTTGCCAAAAACGCCATCGACATTGCGGAAGGGAGGAAAGCCCCCCCTCCGGTTGCCGCCCTCGATAAAGTTATTCTGGAACGTTTCGGGTTGGGAATTCAGGAAATGGACAAGGAGCTGGCGAAATCCTTCGGATATCAGGTGGATAGCGGTTTGGTGGTGACATCGGTGCAGGAGGGAAGCCCTTCCGATACAGTGGGAATCCGCAAGGGAATGTTGGTTACGGGGCTGGGCCCCTACCGCCTCCGCTCTCTGGAGGATCTGCCCAGGCAGTTGGCCAAGCTGAAGAAGGGGGAAAAAGTGCGCTTCACCCTGGCCTTCAACGAACAACGCAGCAATCTCATCCTGCGCCGCAGTGTGGCAGTGAATCTGACTGCGAGGTAACACCCAGGGAACTCTCCCTTTTTCAGTCATTTTGAAGATGGTGAAGAACCCACCGGCACCAACTTAACGTAAGGATTTAATCAAACAGGGATCTAAGATCTTCCGACAAGGCCTGTGGAGTATTCGTTGCACTCAGGATGACACGGTGGGCTGGGTCAGCCTTCATTTCCTTTGTTCTGGACGCTGAACAGGATGGGGTGAAGGGGGACTTAACAGCCCAAGGAACTTACTTGTTGGGCCAGTTGGCCATCCAACGCAGATAGCGCGCCTTGGCCTCTACCGGGGTTGTCAGGGAGACAGCCTCCCTTTCACCTGAAGTACTCCACAGATCGGGAACCACCACGTTGAAAAGGGATTTGGTATTGGGTTCAGCCACCGTCACACCATCGAACTTGTAGTAATAGCCGTAAGGATATCCCCAAGGATCTTTGATATAGCTGTTACTTGTGGGGTTGCCGACTTGGTTTTTTTTAAGTTCGATGTACTGCGTCCTACCAGTTGCAGTCAAGCCACCTTCCAAGCGAGTCTTGCCTGTCAGCTCAGCAAAAAGCAGTTTACTGCCAGATCCTGCAGTTATGGCTCCACTTCCATTCATGGAAACATTTGTTCCCTCATAAGCAGACAAAACTGAAGGGGTTCCGAGATTCCCATTATAAAGGCTACTTGTTATTCCTATATCAGATATCGAGGGATAATCCCCGTTATCGATTTTGTAGCGCTCCAAGGCCAATTCAATCGCGGCAATTTCACCCTGGGCTCTGGATTTGGCGGCTTTGTCCTGCACGACCTTGGCTGCTCCCAAGGTTAATGCGGTCAGTATACCGATGATCGTGATGACCACCAACAATTCGACCAAGGTAAAGGCTTCCCTGTTTTTTTTACGCATGACCTTATTTCCAACTGCGAAGGTAATTCTTTCTGGGATCTGCCGTTCCGTCCCAGGTATCCCCCTGCGGTCCTTTTGACCAGATAGCCAATCCGGCATTAATTTCTTCAGCATTGTGCAGACCATTGGTATCGCTAGGAACTCTAATGACATTGTCATAATTCGAATCAGCTTTTAATGAATACGGTTGGCTCCACGGATCAACAAAAGCGGTTGCGCCGGAAATAGGGTTAGGAGGGCTGGCGTTGGTCTTGCTGAGTGTGCCCGACCTGAGAATCTTGGCGTTAAATTCCATAAAGACAATCAGACGCGGATTCTGACTGGCGGCATCCCGTCCCCTTAATAGATTGTAGAGATTGGGATCACTGGATTTGACCTCTGGCTCAGCAGCAGGAAAGGTCGTTGTTGGCCAGTTCCCATACTCCGTTTGGTAGGCCGTCAGCGATACCCGGAGCTGGTTTACCATGGCTGAGGCCTCCGCTTTTTTGGCTGCTTTCAAAGCCCCTGCTATGGCTGGGAAAGCCAAGCCGGCCAGGATACCAATAATGGTGATTACCACCAGAAGCTCAATCAGGGTGAATCCGCGGGAATGTTTACGGAAAGGAGTCATCATCATCTTTACAGCTTACTTTCGAAGAGTCGTTCTGTAAATCGGAAATTGTGAGGTTGTGGAAGGGATTTTGATGCCCGCTAAACACGCGAAACCGCGCGAAATTTGGATACTGCTAAAACACCTGTGCTTTTTTCGCGAACTTTTGCGTGTTTCGCGGGCACTTTTTTTCTTAGGATCTTCCTTCGATTTCTTTTTCCAGACGCTCGGCCACCCACTGCTTCAACATGCTTTGATAGTTCAGGTAGCGCTGACCGGCCAATCGCTTCAAGCGTGCCAGCATGCGCGGGTCCATGCGCAGGGTGATGGTTGTCGACTCATTGCTGTCCGACTTGACGCAGGCCCCCTGCATGAGGCGGCCTTCCAACTGGTTCGAAAACCAGAAGTCACGCTCCTCGTCGATGGATTTAAAAACAGGGATCTGATCCCAATGGGTGATGATTTGCATGGGCTGGCCTTAAAGGAATTCCCGGACTTTCCGGTTATAAAAAAATTCTTCTTCCTGGGTCATGTGACGGGCTGCGATGACTTTGACCTGTTTCCCGTTGGAGCTGTAAACCGAGAAAACACCGCGATTGCTCAAGGACATACCCAGACAACAAAAACGGTTCATTTCAGAAATAGCCCCTTTGTCCGGCATCAGGCGGATGGAGTACGGATCTTCGAAACTTTCCGCCACTTCTTCAGGGCGGACGTCCTTCGTCGCAAAAAAACTCCAGTCAAAATCCATAAATCAGACCCTGTTGACAGTAAACCGATTCCACCATGGTGAAAAGGAAGAACGCTGAAAAAGTGAGAAGATTCCGGCAAAACCAAAGCCGATCGTGAACAAAATAAAGAAAGGAAGAGAAATCCAAAGCTCTTTTTCCCAGGCAAACCAGATAAAATAGCCGTAGTAGGCCGCCATAACCAGTTCCAGCAAAGGCAGAAGGGAACGGGCTGCCTTATATTTCTGGTTCCACCACTTCTGCACACCCGTTCCAATGCCGTATTTAGGAGTGCGGGCAAAGTCTGTCTGATGGTTGAAAACGGCCTCCAGCACCGCTTTGGCATTGTTCAAACAGAGTCCAATTCCGGTGGCGATGAGCATGGGAACATAGACCAGGATCTTGTACCAGGGGTATTTCAACTCCCGCAATACCACACCGTAAAAAACAAAGATGGAAAAGGACGCCATCATGAAAATCGGAACGTCGATAAGAATGATTGAGTCCCAGTGGAGGCCGGCATTTTTGGGATTGGGTTGGATCAAAACCGCCAGAAGTGCCAGCAGCAGATAGGCGAAATTCGAGGTCAGATGAAAAGTCGCCTCCAATTTGATCCGCAGGGGCAATTGGCTTTCCCAGACCCGGGGCAGGATTTTCTTACAAGTCTGGATCGCGCCTTTGGCCCAGCGATGTTGCTGGGCTTTGAAGGCGTTCATTTCCATCGGCAATTCGGCGGGGGTGATGACATGCGGAACAAAAACAAAGCGCCAACCCTTGATCTGGGCACGGTAACTAAGATCCAGATCCTCCGTCAGCGTATCGTGCTGCCAACCCCCCGCATCTTCAATACAGGTCTTTCTCCAGATACCGGCAGTGCCGTTAAAATTAAAAAAACGTCCACTGCGGTTGCGGGCGGTTTGCTCGATCAACAGATGCCCGTCCAAGAGCAAGGCCTGAACTTTGGTCAGGAAATTGGACCCGCGGTTGATGTGGCCCCATCGGGTCTGGATCATTCCAACACCGGAATCGGTAAAGTAATCGATTGTCTCGTGGATGATCTCCGGAGCGGGCACAAAATCCGCATCAAAAATCAAAATAAACTCACCCTTGGCCACCTGCAAACCCGCCTGCAGGGCACCCGCCTTGAAGCCGGTTCTGTCCGTCCGGTGCAGGTGCTCAATCTGGTAGCCCTGCTCACGAAATTCCTTCACGATCCCGGATGCAAGTTCACGCGTCTCATCGGTGGAATCGTCCAGCACCTGGATATCTATCAAATCCTTGGGATAATCCAGCGCGACCACGGAACGGATCAGGCGCTCCACCACATACAACTCATTAAAAATCGGCAGCTGCACCGTGACCCGTGGAAGATTCTCAAAGCGGGCCAGGGGATTGATTCCTTTGTTCTTGAAACGGTAATACGTGTAGACCATCCAAAAACGGTGAAGCCCATAAGCCGAAAGGCCCATGACCACCAAGACATAACTCACGGTCCAAAGTATTCCCAACATAATTCAAAAAATGAAGGCAAGTCCCTGAAAGCCTTAGACTTTCCTATTGCACAACAGCGGATGTTGCTGCTTCAGTGAGTAGGGTCAAGCACAAAGAAACCCTGCATGCTGCAACCCTCTATGAATTCTTCCCTGAAACTGGCCGTTCTGGGCTCCGGGCGCGGCTCCAATTTCACCGCCCTGGCCCAAGCCATCGAAACAGGTCTCCTTCAAGCACGGGTCTGCCTCGTGGCCAGTGACCTGGCCGATGCCGTCATCCTCGAAGAAGCACGCAAACGCTCCCTTCCCACCTACCACTGTCCCCCCAGCCGATTCAAAACCAAACTGGAACCTGAAATCGAAAAGGCTTTGGCCGATCAACTCTGGAAAAGCGGGGCGGACCTCATCGTTCTGGCCGGGTTCATGCGGGTGATCAAGGAACCCCTGCTCAAAGCTTTTGCGGGCCGCATACTCAACATCCACCCCTCCCTGCTCCCGGCATTTAAAGGCCTTGCCGCTTGGAAACAGGCCCTGAAGGCAGGTGTTGCCGAAACCGGATGCACCGTTCATTGGGTCGACGACAGTCTGGATGGCGGCCCTGTGATTCGTCAGAGCCGTGTGCCTGTTCTTCCCGGTGACACCGCCGAAACGCTACACCAGCGGATTCAAGTCCAGGAACACCGTCTCTTACCGGAAGTGTTGCAGCATATCGCGACAGGAAAGATCCCCTTGCCGGAATAAATTTATCCGTGAAGAAAAGCCCCTTTCTGAACACTTGCCGTTGACCCCTAAAAAACTTCTGATACGTTTTCCAAACACGTCTTACCCGATGGTGTAACGGTAGCACAAAGGTTTTTGGTTCCTTTTGTCATGGTTCGAATCCATGTCGGGTAGCCATGCGTTACCGACCTTCTCCCCACCTTGCAGAGCAACTCATAGGGATCAATCGGGGTAGGTTTCCAAGGGATTCATCCATGTCGGGTAGCCATGCGTTACCGACCTTCTCCCCACCTTGCGGAGCAACTCATAGGGATCAATCGGGGTAGGTTTCCAGGGGATTCATCCATGTCGGGTAGCCATGCGTTACCGACCTTCTCCCCACCTTGCAGAGCAACTCATAGGGATCAATCGGGGCGGGTTTCCAGGGGATTCATCCATGTCGGGTAGCCATGCGTTACCGACCTTCTCCCCACCTTGCGGAGCAACTCAAAGGGATCAATCGGGGTAGGTTTCCAGGCGATTCATCCGTATCAAGCAGCCTAAGCTACCCTCCTTTTAAAAGTTGTAGCCGGGGCATACGAGCCTAGGAAAGGAAGTGGGTGGGGAATCGAGGTTGGGAAACCCCGGTTACAGCTACTAAACCAAACGAGTCCCCTGCCCGTCTCCACCAATTTTCAAGCCAGAGCCGCACGGATCGGATGCATTATTTTTTCTGCCAGTCGTTCGATCGCCGACTCATCCGTATATTCCAGAAGCAACCTGAGCTTGTTCTCAGTCCCTGAATAGCGAAGCAGAATTCGCCCTTTCGTTCCCATCTCCTTTTCGACCTCCAGGATGGCTTTCTGCACCAGCACGATACTTTCCAAAGGTTTTTTTTCGCGCACCTTCAGATTAAAAAGTTTTTGCGGATACTTGCGCATGACCCGCCGCAGTTCTTTCAGGGGCTTTTGCTCCAGAACCATCACATTCAAAATCTGCAACGCACTGAGCAGCCCATCACCCGTTGGCAGGCAATCCAGAAAGAGCATATGGCCCGATTGTTCGCCGCCGATAATATAACCGCCCGCCTGCATCGCTTCCATAACATAGCGGTCACCTACGGCTGTTTTGATCACTTTTCCCCCGGCCGCCACAAAGGCCTCTTCCAGTCCCAGATTGCTCATCACCGTGGCGACAATGGCGTTCCCGGGGAGATTTCCCTTCCGCAGTGCATGCAACCCGGCTATAGCAAGCAATTCATCACCATCCAACACATCCCCGTCTTCATCCAAAAACACCAGACGGTCGGCATCACCATCGTGAGACAAACCTATGCCGCCGGGAGTTTTCCACATTGCGGCCTGCAACAATTCGGGATGCAGACTTCCGCAATCCGCATTGATGTTTTTTCCATCCGGTGACGCTGCCAACGTTTCCACATCTGCCCCGAGTCCCCGCAGGATGGCCGGGGTGCTCTGCCAGGCCGCACCGTTTGCCGCATCCACCCGTATCCGGATTCCTTTCAGGGAAAAGGTCTTGGGAAAACTCTGGACCAGATTTCGGCTATAAATTTCCATGGCCCCGGGATCGGCCTGAAAAGAAATCCCGTCACTCTTCCACGTGCCGTGATAACGGGGCAGAGCCGCTATGCGTTGTTCCAATTCCAGCTCCGTTTCATCCGACAACTTGTAGCCCTGCGGCCCGAAAAACTTGATTCCATTGTCCAGGTATTCGTTGTGGGAGGCGCTGATCATGACACCGGCGGCGGCCCGATGATGGACGGTCAAAAGCGAGATGGCCGCCGTCGGAAGCACTCCGGCCCTGATGACCCCGGCGCCTCCATCGGCGAGACCCTGACAAATTGCCGTCTCCAACAAAGGGCCGGATTCCCGTGTGTCGCGCCCGACCACAAAGACCGGTGAGGAAACGGTATCCCCGAAATATCCAGCCGCTGCCTGGGCACAGCGGTAAACGAAATCAGCTGTCATGGGTTCCCTGCCAAATACACCCCGGATACCATCCGTTCCAAACCAATTTCTTTTCCGTTCACTCATAAATCCGTTATACCCTATTCTGAATATTCCATTCTTTGTGCCATGAATAAGGGTCTATGGGCAGAATTAAATGAATCGGCCCGAATTTTCGTTCCGTCATCCTGGGCGCAGCGAAGAACGCACATGCACCACCGGGAGATCAAATCATCTTTCTGTAACTTTGCCCTGTCTGGAAAAATACCTGCGAGCCTTTTGCTTTGATCAGGATAACTGAGGCCTCTCTTGAATCGCCTCCCACATCCGGATCAACTGGGCATGCTCCGCCACGTCATGCACCCGCCAGACCTGTGGACAAGGGTATTGAAGCAACGAAGCATAGGCCGCCAATCCTCCGGCCAATCGATCTTCCGCCGCCACACCGCACAGTTTCGAAATAAAAGATTTGCGCGACAAGCCCCAAAGAATAGGCCGCTTAAAATCAATAAACGTGTTGCTCCGGCGCAAAAGTTCCAGGTTATCTTCCAGTCGCTTGCCAAAACCTATTCCCGGATCAAAAACCAATTGATCTTCGGCAATGCCACGATAAAGCAGCATCTCCCTGCGTTCCCGAAGAAAAGCCTGCACTTCCTTCAACACATCCGCGTAAACCGGGTTGTTCTGCATGTCCTGTGGACGTCCCTGACTATGCATACAGATATAGCCTGCCCCGGTTTTCTCCACCACTTCCGGCATTTTCTTATCCCAAAGACCTGCCCCCACATCATTGATAATAGCGGCACCGGCCGACACCGCCTTTGCCGCGACTCCAGACTTATAGGTATCAATGGAAAGGGCCAAAGCCGGATAGGCACGACGCAGACTTTCTATCACGGGCAGGATACGACGTAGTTCTTCTTCTTCCGAAACCGGTTCCGCACCGGGCCTGGTCGATTCACCACCCACATCCAGAATCTCCGCCCCTTCGCGGATCATGATTTCCGCCTGGGCCAGAGCCTGATCCTGAAGAAAAAATCTACCCCCATCAGAAAAAGAATCCGGAGTGACATTCAATATTCCCATCAAGAGGGGACGGCAACCAATCTGAAACTCTCCGTTGAGGTGGCGCCAGATCATGGAATTTTTACCCGAGAAAAACGCAGCGACACGTTAGGAAGAGATAATGGTAAGTTTCTTTTCTTCTTTCCCGGCGATTCGCGTGTTTGGCGGGTTAATCTTTGAAATCAGGCTCCAGCCGGAGAACCTTCCAAACCGGGCAGGAGACCGTCGTCCCCTTTTTTCTTCTCAGGTGTGGGAGCGTTCTCCAGTTTCTCCGTGGGAAGAGGTGTGGCAGGGGGGGAGATATTTTTGGGCGGCGGGTTCGTCATACGCCCGGTGCGGACGATGTCCTGCACCTGTTTGCCGTCCAGTGTCTCAAACTCAATGAGGGCCTGGGCGATGATTTCCACCTTGTCCTTGTTCTCGATGATCAGGATGCGTGCTTTATTGTGAGCCTCGTTGACCAATCCGCGGACCTCGGCATCAATCTCCTGGGCTGTCGCTTCGCTGTAGCTACGGGACTTGGAAATGTCCCTTGCCAAAAATACATAGTCATCATTGTCGCCATAATTCACCATACCAAGTTTGTCGCTCATGCCCCATTCACAGACCATCTTCCGGGCAATGGTTGTCGCCTGGCGGATGTCCATGGAGGCGCCGCTGCAGACATCCCCGAGGAAGACTTCCTCCGCCACACGTCCGCCCATGATCATACACATCATATCGAGCATTTTCTTTCTGTAGTAGCTGAAGACATCTTTTTCCGGCAACGACATGGTCACACCCAGTGCCGGGCCGCGCGGGATGATGGTGACCTTGTGAAGAGGATCGGTGTTTTCCAGAAGCACGCTGAGAATGGCATGCCCCGCTTCGTGATAAGCCGTGTTCTTCTTCTCGTCCTCGCTCATGGCCATGCTGCGCCGTTCACGGCCCCAGCGGACTTTATCCCGCGCTTCTTCCAGATCCGACATCTGAATGGACTCAGCACCACGCCGGGCTGCCAACAAAGCAGCTTCGTTGATCAGGTTGGCCAGTTCCGCCCCGGAAAAACCGGGCGTTCCCCTTGCAATAACACTCCACTCAACCAACTCCGAACATTTTACTTTCAGCGCATGCACCTTCAGAATTTGTTCGCGGCCCTTCACATCGGGCAGGTTGATCATGACCTCACGGTCAAAACGGCCCGGCCGCAGCAAGGCAGGATCCAGCACGTCTTTCCGGTTGGTCGCCGCGATGATGATGACACCTTCCTGGGTGTCAATGCCGTCCATCTCCACCAGCATGGCGTTCAGGGTCTGCTCCCTTTCGTCATGTCCACCGCCCACGCCATGGCCACGACTGCGGCCCACGGCGTCGATTTCATCAATGAAGATCAGGCAGGGCGCAGACTTGCGGCCCTGTTCAAACATGTCGCGGACACGGGAAGCACCAACCCCGACAAACATTTCCACAAAGTCCGAACCGCTGATGCCGTAAAACGGCACGTCGGCCTCGCCCGCAATGGCCTTGGCCAGCAGGGTTTTGCCTGTTCCTGGAGCACCCACCATCAGAACCCCCTTGGGAATGCGTCCGCCCAGACGCTGAAATTTTTTCGGATCCCTGAGGAATTCCACGATTTCGCTCACTTCCTCTTTTGCCTCATCCACTCCGGCCACATCTTTGAAGGTGATCTTGTTTTTGTCCTTGTTCATCATCTTGGCCTTGCTCTTGCCAAAGTTGAACGCGGACTTGCCTGCCATTTTGATCTGCTGGCGGAAGAAGAAATACATCAGCAACAAAAAGAGCAAAAAGGGCAGCAACATCCCCAGAATCTGCATGGTCGGGTTGTCGTTGTAGTCCTGGGGAATGCTTGCAAAACCATAGCCTTTAAGAACTTCACTCAGATTGCTCTGATAGGAGAGAACCACAGGAGCCGAGTAGCGCTGGCCCTTGGGTTCCCCCGTCACAACCACCGGAGCACCGATTTCTTGCACCGCCAAAGGTTTTAAAGTTCCTTCCAAGTGCGCTTTGCCGGAAGACGGATCGGAAAACAGGTTCACTGTTTCCACCTGTTCGGTTTTCAGGTATCCCTCAAACTCTGCAAAGGTCAATTTCTTAACCACACCTTCGTTTTGCGTCCGATAGGCAACAAAGGCCAGCAACAGAATGGTGGATGCAATCAGAAAAAGACTGAGCCCTTTCCAGTTTCCGGCAGGTTGACCGCCGTCACCGCTGTTGCGAATAGGAGCCTTGGGTAATTTGGGAGGCTTGGGAGCTTTGGGGTCTTTAGACATGGAGGATTAACCTATCACAGCTCCACGCCTTTGGCAATAAGCCCCTTCCCCAACGGTTCCAGAAAAGAGACTCCTGCAACACCCCTTTCAAGACGGGCTTGCGCTTCGTTCTACAACAACCTATTCACATGGAATGGAATCGATGGCCGAGATCTTGTCCCTGGCCCGCCAACACGGCTACACCGATCTTTTTTTCCGCCTCGGCCAAGCCCCCCAGGGCCGCCTGCAAGGCAAATTGCAACCCTTGGACTTAGCCCCTTCAGATCCCGCATTTTTCGACTCGCTCCTTTCCCACCTGAACTGCCCCGCCACCGCCACAGATTTCGACACCGGCCTCATCCTCGGAGACGGCAGCAGGGTTCGGGTCAACCTTTTCCAAAGCCTCGGCCTCCCCAGTGCCGTCATCCGCCTCTGCAAAACAGACATCCCTGACTTGGATTCCCTCGGTCTGCCCACTTCTGTCATCGAACGCTGGCTCAACCGACGGGCCGGCCTTCTCTTGGTCAGCGGACCGCCCGGCTCCGGAAAAAGCACCACGGTCGCCTCCATGCTCGAAAGACTCAACCTCCTCAGCCCCGCCCATGTCATCACCGTGGAGGATCCTGTCGAATACGTTTTTAGCAACAAACTCTGCCTGTTTTCCCAACGTGAAGTCGGTCTCGATACCCCGGATTTCACCACCGGCATCAAACAGGCTCTACGGCAAAGTCCTGATGTCATTTTCCTGGGCGAAATCCGCGACGTAAACACCGCCAATACCGCCCTCCAAGCTGCTGAAACCGGCCACCTCGTCCTCTCCACCGTCCATAGCTCCAATAGCGTTGAAGCCGTCGAACGTGTCATCCGCCTCTTCCCCTACGAGCAACGCGACTCGGCCACCGCACTTCTTGCCTCATCCCTCTGCGGCTCCATCAGCCAACGCCTCATCCCTGGCCCCGATGGCCTTTTCCATCTCGCCGTCGAACACTTTGAAAACCAGGCCCTCTGCCGCAAACACATCCTCAAAGCCGAATGGAAAGACCTGGCCGATTTCATCGGGCGGGGCGGCGTTCCGGAAAACCGTTCCCTTCTCCAATCCCTCACCGACATGGTCCGTTCCGGCCTTGTCTCGCAGGAGGAAGCTACCCATCATGTTTCCAATCCCCAGGAACTCAACCGCGCCCTCCAGGGAATCAGCGGTGGAATGACACGCAATTAAGCCCAATAACCAATGCTCAGCCTCCTCGAAATCTTCCGTGAAGCCACCCAGCGTGGAGCCTCCGACGTCCATCTCGTCACCGGAGCCCCGCCGAGCCTGCGCGTCGATGGCGTCATTCTTCCCCTCTCCTGCGAGCCCGCCTCCGCCGATGACTGCCGCGACTTGGTTTTCAGTGTTCTGACCGAAAACCAGCGGGCCCGCTTTGAGGAAAACCTGGAACTCGACTTTCTCCTGGAAGTGGAGGAAGTCGGACGCTTCCGCGCCAACGCCCACTATTCCAAAGGCTCCGTGGAAGCCTCCTTCCGACTCGTACCCGAAACCATTCCCGACCTCGCCACACTCGGACATTATCCCGCCGTCGAACAACTCCTCGACCTGAAACAGGGCCTCATCCTCGTTACCGGAGCCACCGGAACGGGGAAAAGCACCACCCTCGCCTCCATGGTGCAAACCCTGGCCGCGCGTGAATCCGGCATCATCGTCACGATCGAAGATCCGATCGAATACCTCTTCCACAACCAAATGGCGCTGATCAAACAACGGGAGGTCGGGCACGACACCAAATCCTTTTCTGCCGCGCTTAAACACGTTCTCCGCCAGGACCCTGACATCATCGTTATCAGCGAAATGCGCGACCGCGAAACCATCCAGGCTGCCATCACCGCTGCGGAGACCGGCCACCTGGTTTTCGGATCCCTCCATACCATCGATGCCCCCAAATCCATCGACCGCATGGTGGACATCTTTCCGTCCGAGCAGCAGAACCAGATCGTCACCCAGCTCTCCAATTCCATCCAGGCCGTGCTCTCCCAGCGACTCCTACCACGGGCCGACAGACAGGGCCGTGTGGTCGCCACCGAACTGATGATCCCCAACACCGGCATCAGGGCCTGTATCCGCGAGCGGAAAACCCACCAGATCTACGGCCTGATGGAAATCGGCAAACAGGAGGGCATGCACACCATCGACGACCATCTCATCGCACTTCTGGATCAGGGCCTGATCACAGAAGAAGAAGCCCTGATGAATGCCCGTGATCCGGCACGAATCTGACATGGAACTCCCGTTTATGAACCGTCTCCACCTCAATTTGTTTCTTGCCTCATGGGCCGGCCTTCAAGTTCTGGCCTCTGGAACTTTCTGTCATGCCGCTGAAGAAAATGAGCTGTCCCGCCCGGATCAGGTCACCTTAAAAGCCGGAAGCCCGCTTCCTCCCGGCATTACCACCCGCGAAATCAACGGTGCCATCCTGGAAGAAAGCGATACAGAACTGAGACTGGAAACCTCCAAATTCCGGGGCATCAGCAATCTCCTAACCCTGCCCACTGCCTCCATCGAGTCCGTCAAACGCGGCGATCACGCAGAACGTGATTATGCCCTGCTGAAACCGCTGCTCCAATCTGCCGAAACCTCTGCCACTGCCGATTACTATCAAAAGGAACTCCTTCCCCGACTGGAAAGCTACATCGCCAAACATCCTTCAGGCCCGCGCACCCTTGAGCTTTCCTCCATCCTTGACACAGCCAAAGAAGATCTCCGGCAGGTTCTGCAGGAAGATATCCGTTTTGGCGGCTTCTGGCTTCGCCGCAAGGAACTTTCTCCCGAATACCGGGCCGATCTGTTTCTGTGGCAGCAATTACAAAAAGGTATGACAACGTCGTCCGCTGCGGAATTCAATACCCTGACCGATAAAATCCTCCTGGCCAAAAACCGTCCCTACTACCCTTACCTCGTTGAAAAAACCCGCATCATCTCGGGTCTGCGCATCCAATCCATCACAGAAGCGCTGCCAGATCCGGCTCTTGCTTCAACCAATCAACCCCTTCAGAACGAAATCAAAATCCTAAGCACCCTGCAGGTCGTAGACACCGGCCCCCTGAAAAAAGCGGTTTCCTTGCTGGGACGAATCCAACAAACCGTTGACCAACCCGTCCTTGACCTGCCCGAAGTCAAAGCCCTCCTCGCGGAATGCAGCCTCCTTTGGCCGGAACTCGACGGCACAGATCATGTCCTGCTCCAAGGATTCAGGCATCAACTTCATTTGGCCGAAGCCGGGACCGGACAAAGCAAGCAGAGCCTGAAAAATGCTTCCGATCTGTTGCCCCTTATCCAGAAAGCCCCTCCCACCCTGAAGTCCGAACTGGAAACGGCCAGCAAACAGCAGACCATCCAGCAACTCATGCAGGAGGCCTTGACACTATTGGACAAGGGGGCGGAAGCAGAAGCCATCGCCCCCATCAACCGTATCCGTGGGATGATCCCGGCCGAAAGTACCCAGCAACAGGCCCTCCAGGATCTGATCCTGAAAGCCACGGAATTACTGACTAGCAAGGGAATCGAAGACAGCCGGGCCTTCCAATCCGCAGGCAACCGTGAGGCCGCTCTTGATGCCCTGAGAAAAACCGAGATCCGTCTTATCAGTTATGGGGCTCTCGACACCCAGCGGGCCGATTTTCTGGCCGAAGAGTGTGTGGCTATCGCATCCCAATCCGCAAAAAAACTGCAGCTCATCACCTCCATCAAAGCCAGCTACGCCGGATGGTCCATATCACCCACCAATATCAAGGCACGCATCTCCTGCATCATCGTGGTTGTTTCCATCCTGGCCACCGCCCTGGTCTTTTTCATGGTCCTGCTCATGGTCTGGGCCTATGTCAGCAACATCCTGCACAAGGATCGTTTTGATAAACGTCTCCATAGCCTGCGCGAAGATGAAAAATCCCGCCGCATCTCCTCCGCCCGCCGCCGTAAAACCGGCGGCCAGAAATAAAAATACAAGGTTTTGCTGTTTTCCTGCTCACTCGATAAACAAAACCCCGGATCTCCTGCGGCAATACTTTCCCTTGCTCAGGTTCACCTTGGCCGGCTTGTCCCTCAGGAGCAGTCCCCGGACCGCTTCAATGTCTTCAAAGGAAAGATCCTTCACTTTCCGCGACAATAACCAACTCCGGATCGCCCGGCGCTGCAGGGTAACGGGGGCTTTTTTCAATCCGGCACAGGCCAAATTCTCCGGCCAGACCTCCGGCAGAAGCTCCTCCCAATAAACATTCTCGTCACTGAGTATCCGTGCACAACGGGCCAGAACCGGTGAGGGATCACGTCCCGTCATTTTTTGAAGAGCCGGCAGTAGCCGGTGCCGGATCCGGTTTCTCAGATAATCCTCCGATCGGTTGCTGGCATCCTCCCGCCAGGATAGTTTCCAATTCCTGGCCAGGCTTTTTAGCTCCGCCTTGCGGAAAGTCAGCAAAGGTCTCACCCATTCCACCTTTCCCATCTTCCGCCGCTCCGGCATGGAGGCCAGACCCTCCGGCCCCGCCCCGCGCAACAACTGCAATAAAAACGTTTCCACCAGATCGTCCGCATGATGGGCCAGCCAGATTTCGCCCAACCCATTCCGCTCCGCTACCTGTTCATAAAAAGACCTCCGTGCTTCACGACCGGCCGCTTCCGTCCGCGCAGACCCGGCCCGGAGTTTTTTGCCAAAGAACGGAATCTTCCGCTCACGGCACCAGGCCTTGACCCAGGCCGCATCCGCCGCACTCTCCATTTCCCTCCAGCCATGATCAACATGCAGGACCACAAAAGCCAGACCCAGACGATGCAGTCCCTCGGCCAGAACCATGGAATCCAACCCCCCGGACAAAGCCAGGCCGATCTTCGACCCCTTGGAATCTTCCATGGTTCTCTGCAGGGCTTTTAGATAAGGATCTTCGCGCATGGATACTTGGCTTCAATTATGCAGGTGCTTGCCCGCGAAACACGCGAAAAAGCGGAAATGACAGAACGTGGCCTAAAGCGTGGTTTTTTCATGAAAACAAAATTCTTGATTGGCGTATTTTCGCGTTTTTAGCGGGCTACTTCCCTCTTCACTTGCCTATCGGCTGACTTGGTGCCAGCTTTACCCCACATGAAGAAAGTCATTTTCGGCATCCTCGGCCTTTTCGTGATCCTGATCCTGGTCATCAGCCTTTTCCTTAATCTCTATCTGGTCACGGGCTCCATCGGCCATCTGTCCTCCACCAAAGTCTTTGAGGAACTCCAGGTCGAAGGCAGCTCCTACCTCTCCGACCGCGTCGCCGTCATCGATCTCTTCGGCATCATCAGCTACGGAGTGCAAGGAGAAACCTATGAAAGCATGGTGGACGATTTCATCGCCAAGCTGACCCAGGCCCGGGATGACGACAGCGTCAAAGCAATTGTCATCCGCATCGACAGCCCGGGAGGCGAAGTCACCGCCAGTGATGTCATCTACAACCAGATTTCCCAGGCGGACGAGATCAAACCCGTGGTCATTTTCATGGAAAGCGTGGCAGCTTCCGGAGGTTATTACAGCGCGGTGGGCGGACGTTATATCCTGGCCAATGAATTAACCATCACCGGCAGCATCGGCGTTATCCTCCAGACCATCAACGTGGAAGGCCTTGCCTCCAAGATCGGGGTTAGCAGCCCCACCTTCAAATCCGGCAAGATGAAGGACGTCCTAAGCCCCACCCGCCCGATTACCGAAGATGAAAAAGTTTACATTCAAAACATGATCGATGAAACCTACAGTAAATTCGTGGGTGTCGTGGCCAAGGAACGAAGCCTGGACGAGGCCGAACTGCGTGGCGGCGTTGCCGATGGCCGGATTCTCAGCGGCAAGGCCGCACTGGAAGCCGGACTTATCGATCAAACAGGTTATTATCAGGACGCTTTGGCCAAGGCCCGCGAATTCGGAAAACTCGACAAGGATGCTCCGGTCATACGCCTGGTTTCCCCACCCAACTTCGCCCGCATGTTCCGGATCTTCGGAAATGCCCAACCTTCCAAACTTGAAGTGAACCTCGGCCCCCAGTCCCTGAACATGGAAGCGGGCAAGTTTTACTTCATGTCCCAGCACCTATTCATTAAGTAATCGGCAGGCAGACCGGCTCTCCCCATGAACTTCGCCGATCTGCTGCTGTCCTGTCTTCTTATCGCAGCCCTTTTCAGCGGGCTGTATCTCCTCCGGATTTTTTTAGTTACCTGGAAGCCCGAACACTATCACCAGAGCCGGATTATCCCGCTGACCCTGCCTTGGACGGACTTCATATTGTTCGGCACCGGTTTCGTGCTTTGTTATTGGCAGGCGCAGTCTTTTGTCATCCTGTATTCCTTGGCCTTTATCATCAGCGTTTTGATCTTGCGCGGCCAAGCCCCCCTTCTTCTCTGGAATCTGCAACCGGGACAGATCCCCTCCTATGCCAAAACAGGACTGAAAACCTATCTGACAATGTTTCTCCCTTTCAGTCTGCTCACCGCCGCCTGCGCCACTGTCTTCTCCCGTCTTGGATTCAAAGACATCAACCAGCCGGCCGTGGAGATGTTCATGCGCAGCGAGGGATTTCAGACCATTGCCGGCTTCCTGTTTTTTGCCTGTGTTATTGCCCCCATCTGGGAGGAGATCACCTTCCGCGGTTTCCTCTACCCCTTTCTCAAAGCCAAAACGGGAAAAACCGCAGCCCTCATCCTGAGCTCGCTCCTTTTTGCGGCCCTGCACCAGCATCTGCCCTCCTTCATCCCCTTGAGCTTCCTGGGAGCTCTGCTGGCCCTGCTCTACGAACGCACCGGCAGTCTGGGATATAGCATTCTGCTACACTCTTTTTTCAACCTTTCCACCTGTCTGGTGCTGCTTCTCTTGAAATTTGGATCCAATCCCGATCTGTGGAAAACCATGTAGGGGAACGTTTCAGCACTCACTTTTCCGGGTCGGGAGCCCCCCCGAAGGGAACCCAGCTGACCTTCGACATCGGTGCTTTGGAATCCTCAGCCGCAGGATTATCCTTCAACTCAGCTCGGCTCACCAACTCCACATGCCCGTCACAAAAAAGAACATGGGCCTTGGCACCGGGATCCGGATCTTTTTTACCGTGCCGGAAGCGCACATCAGCCGCCTGCACCCGGGGGGAAAGCCCCGCCACTTCCGTCAGAAAAACAACCCGCGTCGGGTCATCAATCTCAAAAATCTTGAACGGCGCAACTCCCCGGTCCGGTTGCAGGCGGGCATTCATACCATAGGAAAACCGGACTCCTGCCTTTTCCTTTTTCGACAGGGCGGGATCCATCCAGAGCGAAGGTTCTCCCGGCTGCGGAAAGGAAGGCAACTCGGCCAGGGGCGTCTGCGAAAGATAGGGAGGGAGGCTGTTATACCAGGCCAGCTTGTCCTCGGTCCGGATGTCCGCCCCCCCTGTTTCCGGAAGACGGTTGTCATACTCGGTCAGGAACAGATTCAGCGCGATACCCCACTGTTGCAGGTTCCCGGCACTGGCCTGCCTGGCCGCCGCACGTGACGCGTTCATAAAATACGGAACCGCCACCCCAAACGCCACCACGGCAAGCAGAAGAATGGCTATCCATTCGTTAAGTGTCACTCCCCTTTGGAAATGGACTGCGGCCAAATGGGATCCCCCCCGGTTACTCGAGCTTTTCATAAACCCAGTCTCCGAGTTTGGGATTGGATGAAGGCAGGGGTGCTCCTGCCCTGATGGCCGTTTTTACAAAATCAAATTCGTTGACCGTTCCCACCGCCTTGACCTGATCCTGTCCGATCCCCAGCGATGCCTGGAGGATGCGGGCGAAGTAACGGGAGGTAACCACCACAGGTTTGATCCCGGCCCCGGGCTTGGATAGGATTACATAGCCCTTCATCTGCCTGAACCGGACATATTGCTCCGGAGTCAGCTCCAATAAATCCAGCTCGTTCGTCCAAGGCAGGGCATTGTAAAGTTTACTGGCTGTCAGCTTTCCCGGATCCAACCCTCCACGCACGGAGGCCGCCGAGTAAAACACGACACTCGCTCCCGGCACACGGCTCAACGTGGCCAGCTGAAATCTCAGGAGCGCTTCCTCGTCAACCGCTTCTTCGATCTGACCCAAAACCTGATCCGCCTGCCGGATCTTTTCAGCAAAGGGGGCCAATGTGCTGATGATCCCCGGATCTGCCGGCGCGATATTGGCGTTGAGGGGGATCAGGCGGGGCTGCCCTTCCTGTCGCCAACCGGTTTTGTCACGGACCATCTCCACCCTGGCCACCGTGAAGCCCCGGTTTTGGCGAAGGATGTTTTCTGAAACCGGAATTCCCCAGGAGCTGAAATCCCGCTGTTGCCAGGTATCCCGCCTGGTGGATGAATAAATGCTGTGGGCCAGGATGAGATCCACCCCGAGTCCTTTCAACTCCTTCAGGTAAGCCTCAGGCACCTGTTCGGATGGCTCGAATTTCATCCAATGAAAAAGCATCAGGGAATCCGGCGACAAATTCCCTAACGTAGCCAGAACCGCCGGATAATCGCGCAAGGGATCAACGTTTCCACCGGCTGTTCCGAACCAGACCGGAAAACGGTGGGGTGCTTCGGATTTTTCCAGGTTTCCGTAGAAGTTAGGCAATAGAACCAGGTCGGAACCTTTCCCGGGAATTTTTAACGCAAGCTTGGCTCCGGCCATGGCGGGCTGATTCCCCCCGCGCACAAAAGGAATCAAGATCGGAACCTTCAGGGTGGAGACCATGCTCTCGTCAAGATTGGCGTCCAGATTCCCCAGGAAAACAGCATCATACTTCAGTTCGTTGAACAACGTGACGACGTTTTGTGCCTGGGTGGCATAACTTGCAAACGAGCCCAATAGGCTGTCTCCGGAATCGATCAATAACACGCGGGCTCCTTCTACAGCCGCCTCCGCCCGGACCTGCTTCACATAGGAGGCAAGATATGGATAGTGCTGGAGAGGTGCCACACCTTTCAACTCAAGGGGGTAGACATTCCCGGCCATGCGGCCTGTCTGCAGGATAATAACCTTTTCCTGCGGTGCCTTCGCACAGCCTGACAACAGCAGGACTCCCAGCAGCATTCCATGAAATATTTTCCCTATCATGGGCATAACTTGAGGGCTGACTGTGCCGTTTTCATGGCGATTTATCCATAATTAAAGGCAATTTCATTTAATTTTCCTTGAAAACGAGGATCAAGACTCCTATGAACAGCTGAACCATTAACGCAGGAGTTAGCGTATGTCCACCATTCCAGGAGCAGAAAAAAAGATAATTGCAGGTATTTGCGGTATTTTACTAGGTGGTTGGGGTGTGCACAAATTTATTCTCGGCTACACCAAAGAAGGCATCATCACTTTGGTGCTATTCTTCCTGACCTGCGGCTTGACCTGGATTCTTGGTTTGATTGAAGGCATCATTTATCTGACCAAAACCGACCAGGAATTCGTTGACACCTATATTACCAACAAAAAAAATTGGTTCTAATTAACACCCCGACCTAATCAAGAAAAATACTTATGAGCACCCCCTCTGAAAGCGATATCAAATTATGGAACATGCTGGCGCACCTGTCGGCTTTGGCAGGCTTCGTCGTGCCCTTCGGCAACATCATCGGACCTCTGATTGTCTGGCAGGTTAAAAAGAACGAAATCCCTTCCGTCGATCAACATGGCAAGGATGCGGTCAACTTCCAAATAACCGCCACCATCATCCTGGTGGCTGCCACCATCGTTGCCCTTATTCTAACCTTCGTCGTTATCGGCGCCCTTCTTTTCCCAGTCATCATGCTGGCAGGATTGGCCGCCATCGGACTTTCGGTTTACGCTGGCATCCAGGCCAACAACGGCGTGGCCTTCAAATACCCCTACAGCTTCAACCTGATCAAGTAACCGCTTCTACTCTTCGCGCTTGGCCTGCCTCCAGAGCAGGTCAAGCTGCTGAAGATCCGTCTCTTCCATCCGAAGGCCTTTCTCTCCGGCCAGCTTTTCCACCTTCTCAAAGCGCCTCACAAATTTATTCGTCGCATCCCGGCAGCACTGTTCCGCATCCAGTTTAAGGTGCCTCGACAGGTTGACTACGCTGAACAAAAGATCTCCCAGTTCTTCCGCCACTGGCCCTGTGAGGATGGAAGGATCAGGCTGTTTTTCCAGGAACTTCAGCTCCTGCTCCAACTCATCCATCTCTTCCCTCACTTTTTGCAGCACAGGCTTCAGCTCCTTCCAATCAAAACCGACCTTGGCCGCTTTCTTCTGAACCTCCTGCGCCTGCATCAAAGCCGGCAGGATCGGAGGTATCCCCGCCAAAGCCCCTTTCCTCTCCGGCTTCTCCAGCTTCTTCAATTCATCCCAGCGCTTCAAGACCTGATCCGAAGTCGTCAGCTTGTCCTCTCCGAAAACATGGGGATGCCTCCGCACCAGCTTGTCGCTGATCCCCCGTGCCACCTCTTCCAGATTGAAAACGCCCCGCTCCTCTGCCAACTGCGCATGAAACACGATATGCAACAAGACATCACCCAGTTCCTCCTTGAGTAAAATATCGTTCTTCTCATCAATGGCCTCCAGTGCTTCATAACACTCCTCCAGCAGCTGGGCCCGGATACTTTCGTGCGTCTGCTCCTGATCCCAGGGACAACCTCCCGGACCCCGCAGCCGCGCCACAATTTGTTTCAACTCATTGATCGGTTCCATCCCACTGGGATACGGACACATGCGAACCAAGGCAACACAGGAATCCATTTCAGATCCATTTTCCACCCGGATTAGCTTCCTGCATTGCACTGAAACGGATGCTGGCTAGTTCTTGAAGATGGACGGCATCAGTAGTCATTTCACCTGGATCGATTGGGCCATCATTATCGGTTATCTGGCTCTCACCACCTGGGTCGGCCATTGCCTCAAAGGTAAACAGGCCACCATCAAGGATTTCTTCATGGCCGGCCGCAGTCTCCCCTGGCAGGCCGTCACTGGTTCCATCATCGCCACCGAAATCAGCGCCCTCACGTTTGTCGGCGTCCCCGGAATGATCTATGCCGCCAATGGCGACCTCACCTATCTCCAATGGGCGATCGGTTCCATCGCCGCCCGTTTCATCGTGGGGATCTATTTCGTCAAACGCTTCTATCAGCACGATATTTACAGCCCCTACGATTATATGGCCCAGCGACTGGGTGGCGGCATCAAACTCCTGACAACAGGCATGTTTTTCCTGGGCTCCATCCTCGGCCAAAGTGTCAGGCTCCTCGTCACCGCCATCGTCCTGCGGACCGTCACCGGGATGGATTATCACCTTTGTATTATAGCCATTGGTGTTGTCGCCGTGATCTGGACCTGGATGGGGGGAATGACCACGGTCATCTGGACCGATGTGATGCAGTTCGGCATTTTTATTTTCAGCGGCCTCCTCGCTCTTATTTGGATGCTGTCCGACCTGGACGGCGGTTGGCGTTCCATGTGGGAGACCGCTTCCGAGGCGGGCAAACTTCGCATCCTCAATCTCAGCACAGATCCCACAGTCGAATTCACCCTCTGGGTCGGGCTTCTGGCCATGCCCTTCCAGAACCTCGCCGCTTTCGGCACCGACCAACTCAACGCCCAACGCATGTTCTGCTGCCGCAGTGCCGCTGATGCCCGCAAAGCCATCATCTTCAGCAGCTTTTCCCAGGTGGTGACCATTTTGATGCTTTTTGTCGGGCTGTGCCTTTTCGCCTACTACGGGCAACACCCTCCCGATGACGTCACCCGCTCCATCTTTGTCAAAGACCCGGACTTTGTCTTTCCTATCTGGATTACCACAGTCCTGCCCACCGGCCTGTCAGGCTTGGTGCTGGCCGGTGCCTTCGCCGCCGCCATCTCCAGCCTGGACTCCATCCTGGCCGCCCTCTCCCAGACAACCCTCGCCCTTCGCAAAAAATCCTCTCTGCCCGAAGACTCCAAAAAACTCATTTTCGAATCCAAAGCGCTGGTTCTGTTCTGGGCCGTCGCCCTCTGCCTCTCTGCCATGGCCCTTAATCACCTCCGCGGGGACATCAATATGGTAAATCTCGCCTTCGGCATGGTAAGCTATACCTACGGCCCCATGCTGGGCATTTTTCTGCTGGCACTTTCCCCCCTCCGCCCACGGCTGGGTGGAATAATCCTGGGAACGGTTCTGGCAATTCTAACAACTCTGTATGTTCGGCCCGATATCTATACCATCCTGAAAAATATGGAATGGATCACACCAGAAACAGCCACCAACTGGAAACCGCACCTGAGCTACGCCTGGCTTTATCCCATCACCACCATCATCACCTTCGGGTGCGGGCTGTTGACCACGATCCTCTTCCCCGTCCGGCCTCCAGTGCCTGTGCCTGTGGATCTCAAGAAATAAAAATTTTCTTGTATCCATCGTTCTGTTGAATTGATCAGGGCAGCGCCCAGTGCGCACGCTTGTCTTCATAAACAGCTTTGGGCAACAGAACATAGAGCGGTTTTTGTTTCGGTTCCACCCATGTTATCATTTCACGAAGGTTTTCCTCCGCCATCACCGTGCAGCCGTAACTGCTCCGCGCCCCTCCATCCCGCCAGATGTGGAAAAAAATCGAACTGCCCGCCCCTTTGACAATATCGGATTCCGCATTGTGTTTGATGAACCATTTCAAACGGTGCGCCGGATCATTCAACCGCATCTGTTGCTTTTTCTCCCATTCCGTCTCGGGGCCCCGGCCAGGAAGAACCACGTGCTGGTTGTAAAAATCCGAAGCCTCATCCTCCACCCACAGATCCTTTTCCGTCACTAGATAGACCTTCATCCCCGGACGGGAGTGCACCGCAGCGTCGTAGCTGTAAACATCCCCGAGAGAAAAAACCCCGGCCGGTGCCCGCTTGTCCCCTTCTTTTTTCTGCACACCGGAAAGACCGGCAGGATGCAACCCCCGGCCCCAGGCCAGTCCGGAGGTTCCCAATCGGCCCGGCCAGGCTTCTCCAACCTTCTTCCAGACAGAACCGCTCTTTTCCCAGCGCTGCACCTGCACGGTCGAATCATTCCAGTCGTTGCTAAGCCCGACAATCAATTGCCTGGTGTCTTCCGGAATCCTAAAACTCTGTGCAAGCGTCTTTTCCTGACAAATAACGAGGAGAAACAGTACAGACAAAACAAAAAAAGCTTTACCCTTTTTCATGGTCATTGATCCCCGTCTTCGCCCCGGAATCGGCGCATGCGTGCTTTGGCTTCGGCCCGCTGTTTTATCCCACCATACCAATAAGGCCCAAAAAAGAGAAAATAACTGGAAAGCGCCGCCAGGATTTGCAGACGGGAAGCCGCTTGCCCGATAAAGACCAGGAGCGTGATACCTCCCACCACTATCCCGATCCATTTCAACTTGATCGGAATGGGTATGGGGAAAAGAGTGATCTCATATCCCGAATAAAGCGAGGCAAAGGCCAATAGCAGAGCGGTGGCGACGTGGGCATTGCTCACGGGCTGTAACCAGGGCCCCATGGCCACCGCAACGAGCACAATCCAGGGAATGAAAAGATACAGATTGAGCGCAAAGGGACCCCACTCCGCCTCCAGGGACTCTCCGATGTTCCAAAGAAACATCAACCAGAATACAAAAAATAAAATTCCCAGAAAACTCGTGGTGAATCCACTGGCAAAGAAAAAGGTCACGAGCCTCCACCACTCGCCTGCCCTGACCGCACCGGCGTCCAGGATCAGGGAAGCAGCAAAACCCGGACTGAACGCATCCAGTACAAAAGAACCCACATTCAAGGCCACCAGAATACGGATGATATGCGGAATTCCCCAGCTTCCGATCCGGCGGTTCAACCATTCAACCCAGATAGGCAGTTCCATCAGCGGCTCCGGGTTGGGCTCAGGCCTTGCTGGTGATCGTGTTCCAGTTCGCACCGATCTTCTCGGCATATATCTGGAAATCTTTTTCGTGCATGATCAGAACCGCACGCACCACGCTGGAATCATCCGTGCGCCCCATTTCTTCCAACACATCCGGAATCAGATCCACCCGCTTGTGGGCATAAAGCAGCGCAAAAATCGATTCAGCAATGGTGACGTAAGGTATTTCCGGTGACTGTCCTTCCGCATAATCCTCCACCACATCAGCCAGAAAGGTCAGTTGGTCGATCAGATGGGGAAACTTGGGGGCCTCAATCTGCGTGAACTCCAGCTTCAGCAGGGGCAACTCGCGCAGGAGACTTTTCAGAGTGAGTTGATTGATGCGTCCGGCACCGTGACGGACAAAATTGGCAATTTCAGACATGGAAACATCTTATTCGTTTTCTCTCAAAAACAAGAGCTTATTCTCAAATCCTGTTTAATTTTTCCAGAGACCTTCAACCCGGTTCTGCCGCCCCTCAAACTCTTCGTCACTTAAAACCGGGGATGACTTTTCTGTAAATGCGTCATCTTCCAAGGAATAGTCAACCCAGGAACGGCAACCCCGCATTCCGGAGGTTTCTGCAACCCTCATGATCTGCTCCCGTTTCCGGATCCTCACCAACGCGGCGTGAATCAAATACCTGCCCTGATACTCAAAGCGTTCCTTCACCACGGACTCGTTCCAGATATGGAAGGGTTGCAAGGCCCGGACTTTTTCCCAATCTGTAAGCACCGCCGTCGCCACCACCTCCGCTTCGTAGCGGATCAACCAGGAGCCGTCGTCCCCGCGAACCTCTTCCTGAAGAGGGGACCAGCGAACCTGTTCTTCCTGTTGATGAAAGAGCGTAGGCAAAAGGTGGAAACGCGGATGGCTGAAGGCAAACCCATCCCCTCCCTCTGCAATCCCGCCCTTGCGCAACAAAACTGTCTGAACCCCGGCACCGAGAGCTTCACAAACCAACGACCATTCTTTGTAACCAACGGTCAAAAGAGCAGTTTCTTATTTTTGATGAAATAGGCCGCACCTGAATAAAGAGTAATGATCAGAGTCACGTAAAACATCGGCTGCAGGAGATACAGCTTGAGTTCATAAGCTTCGTGCGGCAGCCACCCCATCCCCTCCAAAGCCAGGTAAAGCAAGGCCAGCAGTGCCGTCACCATCTGCGAAATCGTTTTGTGTTTACCCATTTTTTCCGCCGCCAGAATCACCCCCTTGGATGCCGCCAGGGTCCGCAAACCGGTGATGAGGAATTCCCGTGCAATGATGAACACCACAATCCAGAAAGGAACAATGTCCTTGGCTGCCATGCCAATGAATGCCGCACTGATGAGAATCTTGTCCGCCAAGGGATCAAGCAGCTTGCCCATGTCCGTGATCTGGTTCCACTTCCGGGCCAGATAACCGTCCAACCAATCAGTCAGACTGGCCAGAACAAAAACCACGAAGGAGGCCATGCCGGACCACGGGGTTTCCAACGCCAGCAGTAACGTGAAAATCGCACAGAGAAAGAGGCGTCCCAGCGTCAGCTTGTTGGGTATGTTCAGGCGGGCCATGACCGTGGAAATGGGGGTTATTGGCTGGGCATGGAAACCCTCTGCGGACCCTGCTTGGGGTAGGGGCCCCAATTGGTGCCATTATAAATCACTTCCACTGCGGATGCCTCGCGGAAAGTAACGATGAAGGAGTCGGCCACCCAGGGCTGATCCACGCCCGGTGACGTCTGGGCCGCCGGCAGGATGTCCTCGAAAAGGACGATTTCTTTTCCACCCCGTATGCCTATTACCTTCACCCATCGGTCCACCTGCGGCACAGAATCACTAGCAATAAGCTGGAGCTTGTTCGTTCCTGTGGCAGGCACCACCACCGCCGCCGCCGGCTCTGTTACGGGAGTGGCGACCGGCACGGCTGACGGCACTGGGGCAATCGGCTTGGCCGGTAAGGGATTTTCCAACGGTTTCGCCATGGGGACGCCGTCAACAGTAGCGGAATCTTCCTTGGATTTGTCAACCGCAGCCACAGCCTTTTCCACCACGTCGGCTTCGCGGGCTATGACTTCTTTTTCTTCCGGGAAAAGATCCGGCCAGACTTCGTAAAGTTTCATTCCCCCGATAATCAGGGCGACCCCAAGAACACCCAACACGATGACGAGACCTACGCCTTGGGAAGTGGCCCGGGGCGGTTGACTGCGCTTGGGAATGGATTCCAGATCGTCCGGGTGCAGTTCCAGCATATCAAGCGACTCATCCGTCACCCCCAGATTCAGTTTCTTGAGGAGGCTCCAGCCGTCCAGGCCCAGTTCACGGGCATAGATCCGTATAAATCCACGGGCATAGGAAAGGCTGGGCAATTTTTCAAAAGCATCCAGCTCAATGAGGGCCAGGGCGTCCCGCTTGAGCTTGGTGCGCCGCGCCACCTCTTCCAACGTCCATCCACGCGCTTCACGGGCTGTGCGCAGCTGCTCACCAATACTCTTTTCCTGATTAACCGTTTTCATTTGGTATCTAACAATTCTTCAAAATTAAACTGATCCACATTGACCAGAATCTCCCTGTCCTTGGCCCCATCCTTGGGTCCAACTATTCCGCAATCCTCCATAAAATCAATGACCCGCGCTCCGGTCGAATATCCAATGCGCAAACGCCTCTGAAACATGGAGGTGGAGGCTTTTTTCTCCTGCCGGATCACCTCCCAGCACTTGCGGTAAAGCTCCTTCTGATCTTCCGTCAATTCCTCCTCATCCATACCTTCCGCTGAGGCCTTGTTCAGTTTGGCATGGATCTCACCCTCATAGGCAGGCTTGCTCTGTCTGCGGATGCTGTCCACCACTCTGGTTACTTCCTCCTCACTGACATAGGCCCCCTGGGCGCGTATCAGCTTCGAAGATCCCGGTGGCAAGTAAAGCAGATCACCCTTGCCAAGCAAGTTTTCCGCACCGTTTTCATCCAAAATAACACGGGAATCCAGCGCACTGGGCACTTGGAAGGCAATGCGGGACGGAACGTTCGTCTTGATCACACCCGTGATAACCTGCGCACGTGGCGTTTGTGTGGCGATGATAAGATGGATGCCCGCCGCACGTGCTTTGGCCGAAAGACGGGCAATCGCCAGTTCCACATCCGCAGGGGATGTCTGCATCAGGTCGGCCAACTCGTCAATAATGACCACGATGTAAGGCAGCCGGTCCGGCATTTCCAGATCGGCGGCAGGAATTTCAATCCCTGGAAGAGACTCCTCACTTGCAGATCCATTTTCCCCGTCAGCGTCTTCTTTTTCCAGTTCGGCCTCCAGATCCAGCCGCTCCTTTTCCTTCTGCTTCCGGTCGGCCGCCCGGACATTGTAGGCCGTGATGTTGCGCACACCCTCCGCCGCCATGATCCGGTAACGCTTCTCCATTTCATTGATCACCCAACGCAGCGCCACCAGAACTTTTTTCGGATCCGTCACCACCGGAACCACCAGATGCGGCAGATCATTGTAAACCTGCAGTTCCACCACTTTGGGGTCGACCAGGATAATCCGGAGATCATCCGGACTGTAACGGTAGAGAAGACTCAGCAGCACACAATTGATGCAGACCGATTTTCCAGATCCTGTCGTACCAGCAATCAGCAAATGCGGCATCTCCGCCAGATCCGCCACCAAAACCGCGCCGTAAACATCCTTGCCGATGGCGATGGGAAGACGCGCTTTCGAACTCTTCCACTGCGGCGATTCAAAAAGATCCCGCAGCACAATTTTCATCTTCTTGCTGTTGGGCACTTCGATCCCGACCGTGTCCCGTCCGGGAATGGGCGCCAGAATGTTGACCCGTTCCGCCTTGAGTGCCCTGGCGATGTTTTTTTCCAGTGCTGCAATACGTTCGACTCTGACACCATCCGCCGGATAAACTTCATAACGCGTGATTGTGGCACCCTTGGTGATATCGCCGGGGGTCACTTCAATGCCGAACTGCTTGATCGTGGCCACCAGCAGATCCCGATCCTGCTCCAGCTCTTCTTTGGTCGCCGTCCCCTTCGCATCCGAATCGTTGGCCAATAAAAGACCATTCCCCGGAAGTTTGTAATTTTCGTAGGAGGGAAGATCGGAAGTATCAACGGGCAGAGGCTTGGCTTTAGCCGAAGCCTTGGCGGCCTTGGTTGCCGTAAGTCCTGTACCAGCAGGGGATTTTTCCGGAACGTCCTCCGAAACAACATGTCCGGGTTCCGGATAGGGTGAAACTTCCGCCGTTGTGTCGATCACTCTGGGAGCGGGGCGCTGCGCCTCGGACACAAACTCGCCACCGAAACGGCTCTTCGCAGACGCTTCCTCCATTTCGGGCAGCTTCTCTTTTTTAATTTTCTTCTCCAACTGACGGGCCTGCTTCTCAACCCGCTTGCGCTCAAGCTCAATCCGCTCCATCGGATCGGCCGACTCATACTTTTCCTGCTGCCGCTGCTCATACCACTCCCTCGCCCAGAGAACCACCTTTTGTCCCAGGTCGATCGGACGAACCTCAAAAAACAGGATCATCCCTACCACATATATCACTACCATGATGATGCCACACCCCGCCGGCCCAAGGGCGGACGAAAGCGTGCCATAGAGGAAGTTGCCAACCAACCCTCCCGGATAGGGCGCCTTCTCAAAACCCCCGAATCCCATCTGCTGGATCAGGGCGCAGCCGCTGGTCAGTATGAGAACAAACCACAGGATTTTAAAACGGTAATCCACCCCGCCTTGCGAAAAGATCAGACATATCCCGCTGGCCACCATCATCAGAGGAAGAATAAAGGAAGCTGTCCCGAAGACGATGATCAGACCCGCGCCCAGATACGCTCCCACGGGCCCGATCAGGTTGGCTTTGATCTCATTCGGCAGATCGGCAAAAAACTCCACATCGTTCGGATCAAAGGATATCAGGGCCAGCAACAACAACAGCCCCATCCCTGTGATGACGATGGCAACAATTTCCTGGATGATTTTCGATTCTGTCTGTGCTTTGGCCATAACCTGATGAACGCGTCACAATACGCCGCAGCTGTCTCCTTGCCAATACCCGTTTCTCGGGCCAATTCTTGCATAAAATATTCGTTACATTCCGGGGTTCTTCCCTTACACTTCATTTATGATCATTATCAAAATCATCTTCTGCTTCATCCTCCCTCCCGTCACCGCCTTCCTTCAAGTAGGATTCGGAACCCATTTCTGGATCAATCTCATTCTGACCCTATTGGGCTTCATTCCGGGCATGATCCACGCCCTCTGGCTGACTCTCAGTAACCAGAAAGGATGAAAGTCCCCGGCCCCCGCGCCCTCTTCTACGGGGCGCTGCTCCTCTCCTTGGCCCTCTTTGGCTTCTGGAAACTCACCTCGGACCCCCGATCCGCCTTCCTCAAGGAAGTGGAAACCATGCTCGAACACGCCAATCGGGGAGAACATCCAACCCTTCGGAAAAAGCTGTCGCCTGATGCCGAAAGCTATATAACAGGCAACTACATGTCCGTTTCACAAGCCCTCCTGATGGCCCGAAAACTGGATACGGATCAGAACATCCGTTACCGCTTGGCCCAACTCAGCGTCTTCTATCCCCGCGATTATGCGGAAATCGAAATCGAACGCTCCGGCCATGGAGGAGATTTTGCCAATGCCCGCCGTTTCCCAGTTCCCTTCGTTTTTCTGGATGGACAATGGCTCGTCGCCGGAGGCTTCCGGGGCGAACGCGACTTCAGCAACCCCTTCGACTAAGAACCTTCACTTCTACTGTTTGTTTCGGATTTCGACATTCGGATTACAAATTTTTCCCACTGACCTTCCACAGGCTTGATCTTCTTTCCTAAAGGCGGAACCATAGACACCATGTCCCCACTCACCCTTCAGCCTATCTACCAGGAACGCATCTGGGGCGGCCAGAACCTCCAAACCCTTTTTCAACGCGACATCCCCTCAGACAAACTCATCGGCGAAGCCTGGGAACTCTGCGACCGGCCAGAAGCCCAGACTATCGTTCTCCCCTCCAGCAAAACCCTGCACGAACTCTGGATCGGCCCCGACCGTGTAAGTCTCTTCGGCCGCTCTGCACCGGACTCCGAGCGTTTCCCCATCCTGATCAAACTTCTCGACGCCCAGGACAAACTCTCCCTTCAAGTCCACCCTCCCGCCGCACTCGCTCCCAAGTTCAATGGCGAACCCAAAACCGAAATGTGGTATTTCCTCGAAACCACAGAAACCTCCGAAATTTACGTCGGTCTGAAAAAAGGCGTCACCCGGCAAAGCTTCTCCCAAGCCATCGAAAACAAAACCGTGGCCGACTGCTTCCACCGCCTGAAAACCAGCCCGGGCGAAACCATGTACCTACCTTCCGGCCGCGTCCATGCCATCGGGGCCGGGAATGTTATTCTGGAGATCCAACAGAACTCCGACACCACCTTCCGGGTTTACGACTGGGACCGCATTGATGCCAAAACCGGCAAATCCCGCGATCTCCATCTCCAAGAGTCCTTGGAATGCATCAAATTAGACGACATTGAGCCGATCTTTGCCCAGCCCCACGGCGAAACAATCCTTTCCTGCGCCTACTTTCACGTGGCCCGCGCCCCTTTCTATGAAAAGGAAACACGGGATTTCGAAATCAATCCGGACTCTTTCCAATACCTCTTTGTTTCCCAAGGAACCTTCAAAATCGGGGAAACAGAATATGCGCGGGGAAGCAGCCTCTTTATCCCTGCCAATGCGGGCCGTATTGAAATCCACTCCCTGACCGATTACGGCGAACTCATCACCGTCAGCTGGCCAGAATAAGAAGTTTGGCGTGCAGAGTTTTGCGTTTCAGGTTCCAGCAACTCCAAACCCCAAACCCCAAACTTCTTTCATCCCCGCACCATATCCCGCAGAACCTGCCAGGTGATAAAGAGCGTTCCACGCCAGCTGTAGAAAATTTCCTCGTCGCTTTTTTTCGACGAACGCAATAACCCGATGGTGAGGTTGTAACGCATGGTGTCGCCGAATATGGAGTCGAAGATTTCGTGGGGCTCCGCCTTATCCGGATTCTCTACCACCTCATTCAACGTGAGAAAGGCCTGATGTTGATCCACCAGCTCCTGCACAGAGGCCGCATCAAGGCATCGGAAGACATTCAGATGGGGTGGCATTTTCAATCCATAGGCCATCGGATAATCCCAGGTAACCCATAAACTTCCGTCCTGTGAACGGCTCACCACCAACACATACGACAAGGCCAGCCCGCCCTGCCGGACAAGACCCAACCCGGCCACCTGGTTTTTCTCCGGGCGCTGAAACAAACGGAATCCATAATCAATGGGTGATGGCTTGAGGGCATATTCCCCGTCCAGAAGAAATCCCGCTTCCTTCAAGTCCCGGCTCAGTTCAGCCCAATCTTCAAAGTCATCAACCTCCTGCCGCTCCTTGATCAGGCGGCGCGAAAGTGAAAACTTAAGACTGCGGGAAAGATATACCGTCTGGGCCAGTGGAAGGATAAACCAGCCTACCAAGGCCACCACCGCCAATACCCAGCTCTCCGTCAAAAACCACACTCCCAGACCCATCGCCCCAAAAATCAGCCACAGCCCAATGCGCCTCGACCAAAAGAACCTGGAATTCATCAGGGCATAGGCCAATAGCACCAATCCGATGCAGGAAAGCCATTTGTAAACCCAGGGCTCAAACATGATTGCTGAATCTAGCTCCAAAAAGGCCGGGGTAAAGTACAAGCATCATCCGAATTCACGGCCACCGGACTTCCTCCACTCATGAAAGCCCGGCAACCCTCACCCGGCACGACAACATTCGATCCTGATCAAAGGAAAAAAAGCCCTCAAAATAAGTTCCTCCCAACAGATACTTCATCCAATGCACATCGTCCGCCCACATGCGCTCGAAAGGGATGGAGTCCAGCTCCGACCAAAAGGGGATGGCTTCCTCCGTCTCCCTGAACTTTCCCCGGAAGGAATCCGCACGGAAAACCGTGCAGTGCAGAGCATATCCATCCGTGAATTGAAAACTTAACACCCCGGCTTGCCGAACCCCCAGTGGAAGCACTCCGACCTCCTCCTCTGTCTCCCGCAGAGCTGCCTGCAGCGGAGTTTCACCTACCTCGATCCTGCCTCCCGGACCATTGACTTTCCCCGCTCCCAGTCCCCGTTTTTTTTCAATCAGAAGAATCCGCCCCTCCTCCACAATGAAACACAACACCGCCTTTTCCCCGGGCTGCCAGGCAACCCAGTCCACCCCGGACTCCCCTCCCTGGACAGGAACCTCATCCTCATTCATTGCGGGTCAGACGTTTGCCTGCTTCAACCAGCAATAACCGCTCTTCCGACGTCAAGGAATCCATCCCATGTCTCGAAATTTTCTCCAAAAGGACATCCACTGATTCCTGCACCCCTCCCCTCTCCGCAGGCACAGCGGAAAAAATCCGCTCCCGGACTGTGCCCTCCGCATGCGCCAAAGGTAGCCGCCGGAAGAGATAGAGTATCCCCGCCCGGCTGCCAGCCCCGATGCTCTCCAGATAAAGCAGGGACACCGTCAGGCTCACCGCCATGTAACCCAGGATCTGCCAGTCTTTTTTGGCCACAAAAAAAACGGCGCAAAATCCTATCATCAGCCAGGTCATCAGCCGCAGATGGAACCCGCCCTGCACCGCCGGATGCGGCACAAACAGAAGATAGGAAAGGCAAAGCGAAACCGTCAGATGAAAGGAGGACTCCAAAACAAATCCAATCGGCAGCACCCGGCTCAAAGCCGCCAACAAGAGGGGAGGCAAAACCATCAGAACCCCGTAATAAAAGATCATCGCCTTGCGCCCGATCAGGTTTTCCAGACCGCGCCCACAGAAAAAAAACAGAACCATTTCCACCACAAACAAAAGATGAACGCTCAGAATGTCATGGCGAAAGGGATAAAGAAACAAGCACATGAATTCTTCACCCCGGAAAGAAGCGCTGTCAAACACCATGGCTCCCGCCAGCTTTGATCCGGCCTCCACCCCCGGCCCCCAAGCCGTGAACAAGGCCAAAAACACCATCGTGCAGACATGGGTCAGCAGAATGGCCAACGTCGCATCCACCGGCAGACCGAACAACCGCAGAATCGGCTTCTGCGGTGCCGCAAACGTTTCGGCCAGGGAGAAGCGCATCAGCGTTCCTTCCCCTCACCCGCCCTCAACTGCGTGCCTTTCTGTTCCAGAAAATCACGTTCTTTGGCCGTCAGCGAATGCAGCCCATGCTCATTGATCTTGTCCAAAATGGCATCGACCGAAGCTTCTTCCACCCGCTTGACGGTCTGTATCCGTGACTTGCGTTTCTGGATTTTCTGATCCTGCTGCTTCTCCCGCCAACTCTGCCAAATATCAAGAATGCTCAAATTGCGCCCTGCTCCAACAAACCCCATGTAGAAATACACCGTGGCCAGTGCTGCGAAATACGGAACCAACGTGATGGGAGCCGGGTAGGCTATTATGGCCAGTGTATAAATACCCACGAGTAGAATGGCGAACCAGCGTGCACTGATAATTCCAAAAAACATCACGCTTGGAAAGGCGATGGCAAAACCGACAAAGATGGCAAAATGGGCGGGGATAGAAACGTAGGGAACATTCACCCCCATATTGACCTTGAAAAGTCCAGCGGTCGCCAGGCAGGCCAGGGCCGGGATCACAATCAGCGCGCTATAGAGGATGGCGAAATTTGAACGCCCGATCAAACGCTCCAACTCACGTCCAAACCAGAAGAAAAAGAAAAAGTTTAGTGCCAAAAAAATGGGCTGGCTTGAAATGTCATGAAAGAACGGGTCCGTGATGATAGTCCACACCTTGCCCTGCCAAAAAGCGGAAGTGCTGAAGGTGAACAAACCCTCGCTGACGCCACGGAACCCCATGGCGAAGGCGATGGCGAAAAGAACCGTGGTGGTGATATGCGCTGCGGTGATCAGTGTCGTCAAGTCGACCGGAAAACCCCTCACGTAAGTAATGGGTTCATGAGAACCGTATGACGAATGCCAGCGGTTGTAAGCCATGGCACCACCTTAAGGCCTTTGTTCGGACTGGCAAGAAAAGTACTTGCACCTACGGGACGGGCATATTATTCTCCGACCTCGGTTTAATGCGGGCGTAACTCAGTTGGTAGAGTGCAACCTTGCCAAGGTTGATGTCGAGGGTTCGAATCCCTTCGCCCGCTCCACTCCCCCTTTTCCCAGGGCGAAGGGATTTGAACCCGAGAAGAGGGTTCGTTTGCTCTGTCCGTAAGGACAATTCATACTAGCCGAAGGCCATCCCGCAACAACTTCTCAAAGAGAAGTTAATCCCTTTCTTCGTCTCCCAGCCTGTTTTGCAAAGCCATAAACAGGCTTCCCCCCCAGACGGGATGGAGCAAAAGCAGACATCGGTCCTTAGAGATTGGCTGTTTTAAACTTTTCCGGACGAAGGACTTGTTCCCCCTCCCACCGATAAGCCGTCAAGCGCCCGCCTTTGGCCACACTGTAATCCAGGCATCCAACGTTAGGGGTTAGGGGCTTTCGTGGAGTTGAATCTGGAAGCCAGTAGTGGCCGATAAAGACTGGTTCCGCATCCTCTGGATAGCCTTGGTGGACGTTGATTCTCTCTTCCGGAATGGGGATCTGCGGAACGGTGTCAGAGTCCGGGAACACCGCTTCGCGATATGTCCGCCCATGCAATTCCATCCACCAACGCATGCTGGAAATTCGACCAGATTTGGTTTCGATCGTGACCCGAATCCTGGCTCAGTCATCGGTGGTAAATCGTTAGTCTTGAATGTTCGCGACCCGTCAGAGCCCTGCTGGCTGATCCCGAAGGCAATGGCCCCGGTCATCTCGATCACTCCCTTTGATCGTTCGCGATGAATGAAGTTTGTCTGTGAATCTTTTCCTTAATTACCTTCATCTACTCATTGACTATCTAAATGGAATATTTTATATTTATATGGGTAAAACAGGCTTATAAATAATATGTTATCGCTTAAAACAATACCTCAAGTCGTTGAGACCCTCCGGAAAAAAGTGCAGATGGAGCGGGTTCTTAGGGGCTGGTCACAAAAAGAAATGGCTCTGCGGGCCGGGATTAAACTGCCTACGTACGCTCATTTTGAACAGTCCGGCCAGATTTCACTGGAGCGATTGGCTGCCATTTGCGACGCCCTCGGGCACTTGGATGATTTGGATCGCCTGCTGGTGCGAAAGCAGCTCCCTTCGATTGATCAATTGAAACGACCTCAAAGGCAAAGGGGCAGAACCCTTAGCCAGGTAAATTTGTGAACACTGAAATCATCAACGTTTTTTACCGGGATGTTCTGGTCGGGCGTTTGGCTGAGTTCGAGGCCGGCCATTTGTGGGAGTATGATGCCAACTTTGTGCGTCAAGGCATTGAACTCTCACCCCTTCGACTACCCACCGAAGAAATCCGGAAACATTGCCTTAACACAAACCTGCACAAGCTGCCCGGAATGGTCTGGGATTGTCTGCCTGATTCTTTCGGGATGAAAGTCATGGACAATGCTTTTGCCTCTCAAAACATTTCATCTCCCCCGGCCTTGCAGCGCCTGGCCTATGTTGGGAGGGACGGCATTGGAGCGTTGAGATTTGAGCCTCTTTTGGAAGATGCCGCAGCCAGGGTGATCGAGTTTGCCAAATTTTCCCATGCAGCAAAGGAAATGGACTCCCGAACCGACAAAACCCAGCTCAACTTGTTGCGCCATTCCACATCGGTTGGGGGAGCCAAACCCAAGGCCCTGATCAGTTTCAATCCGGCGACCCAGGAATACCTGGTCGGAGCCCCTCCATCGTTGGATCTCGAACACTGGCTGGTAAAATTCCAGTCCTCGTATGATGATGAGGAAACCATCGCGGAGCATGCCCTGAGCCTGCTGGCCCCGGAATGCGGCATAAGAACGGTGCATACGGCTCTCATTGAGGCAAACTTCCAGGGCAAGATCCTTCGTCATTTCGCCGCAAAGCGGTTTGACATCGGGAACGGTGAAAAAATTCATTACCACTCCTACAAGGGGGTTATGGAAGACCAGTATGAAAACAGGCCTTCCCCCGATTATGAAAATTTGGCAATCCTTACAAAAAAACTAACCCGCAGTCATTCTCAACAAATGGAGATGTTCAGGCGTGCCCTATTCAATGTGTTTGTCTGCAACAACGACGATCACGCGAAGAATCACGGCTTTCTGTTCGATGATGAAAACTGGACTCTTTCACCCGCATTTGATCTGACATTCTCCCTGCAATCATTCAACACGGAACGGGAGATGCCCGTGGTGGGAAAGATCCGTAATATCAGGCGGAGCGATTTTGCGAGACTTGCCCATTTCTGCGGGATTACAGCGAAGGATGCGGACGCAGCCATCGATCAGGTGCGCGCTGGCTTGAAGCAGTGGGAAACCGTTTGCGCCCGAGCCGGTCTTTCTTCGTCCATGCATTCAGAAATTGAAAACGCTATCGCCGCAAGACTCGCGGAATTTGATTCTGATGGCCCTCCAGTCGTTTCGGGTGGCCTCTCCACCAAGAGTGCCCAAGCCGCGCCCAAGGAGAGCCTGGCACCCGGGCCGGCGTAGCAGGTCCGGGAGAGGAACTTACGTAAATAGTGTGGGTGCTGAGACACGATTAACTCCCATGAAGCCGGAGATAAAAACTTCTGGTTAGAAAGGCCTTAACTTGGTTAACGCGGAAAAAGTTACTACCAGGGACTGCGATTGTCCCTGCCCCATGTTAAAGTCGAGCATATGAAAATCGATTGTCAGTTGGATTATCAAACCATTCTCGAAAACCGTGCGCAACCGGTTCATTTGGTCGTTCGCCTCGGAGCGGAAAAGGTGGGGACGATCCGGCCGGATCCGGTGGCCTTTTGCCTGGTTCTGGATCGTAGCGGCTCCATGGGGGGTAAACCCCTCGAATACGCCCTTAAAGCCTGTGAGTTGGTGGTCAAAAATCTTCGGACCGAGGACTTGTTCAGTCTGGTCGTTTTCGACGATGAAGCCCAGGTTTCGATCCCATTGCAGAAAGTAAGCAGTAAAAGTGCTTTGATTCATACCATCCGCCAGATCGAACAGGGCGGCAGCACCAACCTGACGGCCGGCTGGATGTTGGGACGGGATGAATTGAAAAAGACCCCGAAAGGGGTTCGGCGTCGCCTCCTCCTGCTCAGTGATGGTCAACTCAATCAGGGGATTGTCGACCCTGACCAGGTAGGCCGCATCGTCGGGTCCGGGGTCGAGCAGGATCGCGTCCGGACCAGTTGCCTGGGTTTTGGCGATGGCTACAACGAAGTCCTGCTCATGGCTCTGGCCAAGGTATCGGGAGGGGATTTTCATGATGCCGACACCCCGGAGAAACTGCCCGTGATCTTGAAAGAAGAGTTGGAAGGGTTGCAGAACATCTCCGCCCAGAACGTCCGGCTTCGCTTCAAGCGCCTGCCCTTCTGTGAACAGTGGGGTCAACTCAGTGATTATCCGGTCGTAACCCTGCCGGATGCCCGCGCGGAAGTGGCCGTGGGGGATCTGGTCAGTGAAGAAGACCGGGTATTGGTTCTTCTGATGGAAGTGCTGCCCCTGCCTTTGCTCAACGGAAAACCAGTCGCTTCCCTGGAAGGCGAAGCTCTGCTGGAAATGGAAGTGTTGTGGGATCAGATCGGCGAGAAAGAAATTACTTCGCGAACCTATGAGCAAACCATCCGAATCCAAGCCACCCAGAATCCGGATGACATCAAACTCAACCAGGAAGTGGTCGCCTGGATCGCAGTGCAGCGGGCGGGCAAGACCGTGGAGGACGCCACCAAGGACGCCCAGTCGGACAAGGTCGAAGACGCCAAGAAAAAGCTGAAAGAGGCCATCAGTGTGCTTAAAGGTTACAAACTTGAAGAAAAAACCGCAGACGGCCTGAAGCTTCTGGAACAATTGCTCGAACGATTAGAGGCTGGTGGTGGTCTCAGTGTGCGGCAGACCAAAGGGTCCCTCTACTCCGCTAACTATTACCGAAAAAGCAGCAGCAGGAAATCCTGGACTTCAGCCGCCGCCTGCAAACCTTCCTTTTCCAAAGTGCAATCCGTGGAGGATCAACTTGAAGACAACTCCGCCAAAGCGGATTTGCCTGAAGAACCTCCCAAGGAGGTTCTCTGAGGCCCATGCCCCAGGAGCGCGGGCTTCCAGCCAGCGTCCCCCGCCTTACGCGCTGGCTGCATCGGACAGGATGCCCAGGGCTTTCACCGTTTCGGGGATCTCAACCTTGTGGATTCACCCGAAAAATAAATGGAGGCACTTGCGAGTGTTCGCGTATCGAAGTGATCCGGTCCCGTTATGGTATCGACGCGGACCAAGCCGTTCCCACACTTCGGCCTGGACGGCACGGGTGGATTGAAGGAAAAGACTGGCTGAAGGGAAGGCGTCAAGGCCCCCAAAGCAGGGAGGCTCACGGCTTTCGGAGACTTCACCATGAAATGCGGCTTTACCAAGCCGCGAAACGGGCGCAACAATCCAAAAAACAAACGGCATGACATTGAACTTTAAAATTTGCGGAGCGGGAGAGTTTCCGGAGTATCTTCCTGATGCCACGCATCTGGTTAGTATCTGGGCACCTGGCTTGCGCCAAGAATTGCCTCACTTTGAGTTGCCCGGAACCCGGGTGCTACGGGTGGATTTCGATGATATCGAAAGGAAAGAAGGCCACCTTCCCCTTTACGGGAAAGCCATGATACCGCCCGTCCCGGATGATGTCTCGCGGATCATCGCCTTCGGGAGGCGTCTGCCGGACGACGCCCGGCTGCTGGTGCACTGCCAGGCTGGGATCAGCCGCTCCTCTGCGTCGGCCTATGCCATTTTGTGTGCCCGCGAGCCGGAAGTCTCCGCCAAGCGTCATATTGTTCAGGTCTGGCGGCGGCGCTGGAACTGCTGGCCCAATAAGCTGGTGGTGGAATACGCAGACCGGCTTCTGCACCGGAACGGGGAAATGATCGAAGCCTTGGAATGGTTCCGGCCCCTCCAACAGGAAAGACTTGGAATATGGGCGGAGAAAACGTTTCAGAAAATGCCCTAAAAGTTGAGAATTAGGAAAAGCATCAAACGCGACTTTGCCAACGGCTGTCATGTCTTGCGGCATGCAATACCACAAAGACGATCAATGCATCTGGCCTCAGGATAAAGAAAATACGATAGTGAAAGCGGTGAGCGGGGATTCGACGGACTTCCGGTTTGATGCGGAGAAGTGGGAAAAGAGTTGGATTCTTCCGGGCTCGTTGGATGGCAGCTCCGATTTCATGGGTGAATTCGTAACCCGAGCCGGTTTCCCGTTTTTCATACTATTCTGCGGTTCTGAACGTATCTTCTTCCGCCTCAGGACGGACAATCAAGCGAAGACTCATGCTCTGAGACCTGCATGAACCCGGTCTTCCACTTCCTGCCACGTGCTGCCAGCTTCCGGATCTTTTTCGTAGGCAGCCAAGCGTGCCTCGAGCAGAACTTTTTCTTTTTCTGTCAAGGAATCGCCTTCATCCAACCAGTCATTACCGTCTGGTTCTGCCAATTTGAGACGTATTTCCTGGCGCTCAGCGGGTGTGAGCTTGGGCAGTTCGGCGACAATCTCAGCTTTACTCATGGAAACTGGATAGGTCAATCAAGTGGACTGTGTCAGCCCAAAATTCGGCAGGGACTTAGATCGGTGATCCCAACAGGGCTTGTTGGGAATGACTTGTAGTTAAAAATCATTTCGGTGGTTCCAAATCAACGACTTCTTCTCTGAAACAAAGCTGAAACATTATCCAAGCCACAAGACCTGGAGCTCCCGAGCTAATCAGAATGACTCCAAGCAAGAGAGGCCATGCACGCACAAGACTCCCGGCGAAAAGCTGTGAGAATAAATAAACGATGACCACCGCAATCCCGGCCTCTTACCAACGACAAATGATCAATGACTTAACGACGTTCGCCAAAGGAAGACTCCGTCCTTCAGCGGAGATGGCGCAGATGGATAAGGATAAGCAAATGAGCATAAAACGCTTTTTCCTATTCCAAACGTGAGCCCCTTCTTTGGAACCTGTTTATTTGAAAGATCTAAATGGTGCCCCCCTATCCGTGCGTATCCGTGTCATCCACCTGCCCCATTACCTTACTCGGGGTGATTAAAATTCCCCCTCCCATGGATTCCTACAAAAAAGTGCTTTGAAAATGACCGGCGCCCTGTTAGGAACAGGGACATGTCGCGTCTCTCCAGTCGTCGGTCTACCCCCGCCCAATTCAGCCTCCGCACCCGTCCACCTCTCGAGCGCTTCCAGCAGATCCTCGACACTCTCAAACACAAAAGTTGCCCCAGCCGTCAGACGCTGGCCACTGACCTGGAGGTAACCACGAAGACCATCCAGCGGGACATCGATTTCCTGCGCGACCGCTTCCGCGCCCCCATCGAATACGACCGCAACCGGGGAGGCTATGTGCTCACCGGACCCGTCGAGGACCTCCCCCGCATCGACCTCACGCAAAGTGAGTTGATCTCCATCTTCGTCGCCCAGAAGGCCCTCCAAGCGTATCGTGGCACAGCGTTTGAGGCCCCCTTACGCTCCGCTTTCGAGAAACTCGCCGCCACTCTTGATGGCCAGGTTTCCGTTTCATTGCACGAGCTCGAGGCCTCCCTGTCCTTCCACCAATTCGAAGCTCGGCCCATTGAACTGAAGGTATTCCAGACCGTAGCCACCGCCGTCCAAAAGCAGAAGCTCCTTGAGATCGAATACAAGAAGCTCGATGCCCAGAAACCCCAGAAGCGCAAGATTGAGCCCTATCATCTGGCCTGCGTCCAAGGGCAATGGTATTGCATCGCCCACGACCTCAAACCCAAGGACATGCGCACCTTCCATCTGGGCCGGATCAAGTCGGCCCGCCTCCTTGCCGATGGGTTTGTCCGCCCCAAGAGCTTTGACATCCGCAAACACCTCGGAGGCAGCCTGGGCATCTTTGCCGGCAAAGGCTGCCACGATGTTGTGCTTCACTTCGACAAGTGGGCTTCCCAGTTGGTGCGGGAAAAGGTCTGGCACGCCTCCCAGAAGTTCCAGGAGTTGACCCACGGTGAGTTGGAGTTAACGCTCCAACTCAACAATCTGGAAGAGGTCGAACCCTGGGTTTTGTCGTGGGGCGCGCACGTGCGTGTCGTAAGGCCCAAAGAACTGAAAACCCGTATCAAGGCCACCGCAGAAGCCGTGCTGAATCGGGGCTGAGATTGCGGCAGTTCTGTTCGATTTTTAGAATCGTTTTGCCTAGTGAATCGATTTTTTTTGCACAAGAACTTTTTCTGGTGATGAATTTAGGATCACGTCTCAACATTCAACATTTAGCGAGCCCATGCCGTTTTCCTTTCAGGCTTTAAATGGTCTTTAGCCTTGTTTCAAAGCATTTCAATACCTCGCTGCCCCTACATTGATTTCCCGCAACTCTAGACCCCGAGGGATATCCTAGCCAAACGCTCCGGCCCGATTAATCCTCAAAGGCCGCGTGACTGCTCATGATGAGACGCTCTCAACTGATTTATGAATGTTGAATGTTGAGACGTAACCACAATGGCTTCCCAAGCCAGTCTCCCCTTGGGAGAACGGTTACATTGAAAGCTTCCATGATAAATGGCACGACGAGCTCCTCAATCGTGAGATCTTCGGATCGCTGTTGGAAGCCAAAGTGCTGGCCGAACAATGGCGCATCGAATATAACCAAGAACGTCCGCACAGCTCACTGGGAAAACAAACCCCCGCAGAGTTTGCGGTAAGCTGCCCGATTACGCTCCCGATTACGGCCTGCGCTGCGTCGGACAACTTAAACCCAATGAACAATAAAAGGATCAAGCTATACTTTTGATCTGTCCCACTTTGGGGGTCAGGCCAGTGGAGGATACGGAACCGATTTCATTGACCACAGACAACACATTCCCGCGCACATCGTAAGTCGTGCCGGTTTGTTTCCCGAGCGGGTTGATCTGAGTTTCTGCCAAACTGACTACAGTAAAAAGGCAAAATACTATCAGAGACCTGAACACCTTATTTAAGCCTTTTAAGCAGTTCCTGAACCTGTTCCATCCAAGATTCAACGTCACCCGACTCCTCCCACAGTTCTTTGAGTTCAGAGGATGCGACAATTTTTTGGACGGCTTGAGTCGCCAGTTTTTTGAGCTGATCGTCTTTCGGTCTGTCAGCTTTTTTTATCCATTCGACCACTTCCTCAGGCAGTTCCCCTGGAAAGCCCCCAAGGGCTGCAACCACCTCCGCCGCTGCTAAAGCTTGGCAGCAGATCGGTGATTCCAACTCTTCGGCTGTATCGAGCACCTCCTGCAAAGTGGCTTTCAGCAACTCAAACCCCGAACTTTCTTCAAGCTCGTAAATCCAGTCGCTGGCGTCGTCATTTTCAAAATTGCCTATACCCGATGCTCCCATAAACTTTCTCCTTGGTTGTTTACTCTTCTATTGGACAATCCGGCAAAGGCAAGATTTCCTTAGCCAACTTATTTGCTTTAAGCATCGTTCCAAAACGGATGGTCGCATACTTCAGAGTTGGATGATCGCGTAACGGACGAAGTTTTTCCGGGTCGAGTTTCTTGGCTCCCTGAATGCTAAGCTCTTCCAGATTAGGAATATGATAAAGACCAGATATATCTTCAAGACCATCCATATCAGAAATGTTGAGTTTTTTTAGATTCTTTAACTTGGAGAAGTCGGGAATTCTTTCCACCTTTTTCAAATCCCAAAGTATAAGCTCTTGTAACGATGTCATTCCATTAATCGGACTAAGGTCTGCAAGTTTAGAGATATACCAAAGTTCCAGATACTCCATTGGACAGCCAGTCCATTGATTTAAGAACGTCAAGTCATTGATCTTATTATTCTGTAATATGACTCTCTTTAAATTACGAAGACTCCCCACTGCCTCCAAATCACTCAATTTGGTATTAAGATGCAAACTTTCTAGAGAGTGCATGTGAGAAACAGGTTTAAACGAGCAGAGCTTGAAAGCATCTTCACCTATTTTTAAGATTTTTGTTTGCGAAAAATGACCAAGAAAATCTAGTGTTTTAAGATTTGGTGAGTGCCAAATAAAGAGTTCCTCAATCCATCCAAATTCACGTAAAAAATCATGACTCCCCAAAGCGAATTCATCATGAACAAAAACTGAAACTCTGAGATGCTTGGCAGGCCTAAAAATTTGCGAAATCTTTTTTCCGAGATCACGTTCAATTAGTCGAATAAATTGTATATGCATGGGTGCTGACCAATCTACTTGACTTGCATGAAGCTTCAGAAAATCAATGCAATCCGGTCTCAATCCATTAATTTTTATATCATTTTTGTCCATATTATGAATATATTATAGAATACCATTTACGATCACACCGCAAGGAGTTTTTCTGTCTTTAATTTCATTACGATTATTAAGAATACTTTCCTTAACGATATCATCATTCGTGATAAGATTTATTAAATGAAGGGAGAGGGGTCAGTCCTCGACTTTTGACAAACGTTGGCTGTATTTTTTATGTTTTCTTTTTCCACTCCTTGTCTTCCCGGCACCGCGATACAATTTGTTTGAGGATTTGTAGCAAGCTTCCCCCGTCCCGGCAACTCAGATCCCAGGCCACCTCAACTTTCGCCTCCCCCTGCCCTTCTGCCCGCAGCCATATCCGCCAGCGAGGATCCTTTTCCTCAGCCATTCCATTAATCCAGCCGATGCCACCGCACGCTGTGCTAACTGTTGCTTCGCTCTCCATGCCTTATTTAGACGATCCGTTTTTATGGCCAGCACTTGCTCTGACACCGCCCCTGCATACTATACTCTCAGTTTTCGTGCCATCCCTGTCTCTTATACACATCTGACGCTGCCGACGAATAGAGA